>JAABUP010003578.1_pt1 | contig 27224 bp, 28 predicted proteins | sample 5559201 | NCBI WGS metagenome assembly JAABUP01 (sample SAMN10711887, study PRJNA513373) | rock metagenome | isolation source: Antarctica rocks | place: Antarctica | reverse complement strand
GCTTCCAGCTCGGCACGTGGCAGATCGGACAGGCTGGCGGGCAGCGGCATGCAACGAGCGAATCGTACACGACCGCGTCGGCGCAAGCCCCAAATCAGTGCTCCCCCGGAGTTTTGCCCCGATTACTCCTTAACCGCGGTTTCGATTGCAGCCGCCAACCTTCCCCGATCCGGCACGTCATCTGAACTAAACGTGCCGATGATCGCGCCATCCCGCCCGATCAGCACTTTATAGAAATTCCACTGCGGCTCCCAGCGCCGTTGCTCGCGTACCCATTTGTAGAACGGCGCGGCGCCGGCGCCGCGCACGTGTCCCAGTCCCGCCATTGGAAAATCGACGCCGAACGTCGCTTCGCAGAACGCTTTGACTTCGCCGTTCGTCCCGCTCTCCTGGCCGAAGTCTTGGCTCGGCACCCCGATCACCGAGAAGCCCTGCGGCGACAGGCGCCGTTGCAGCGCCTCCAACTGCCGGTATTGCGGAGTGTAGCCGCAGAACGACGCCGTATTCACGACGAGCAAAACTTTGCCTTGGAACTGCGCCAGCCGAAGCAGCCCCTCGTCGATCGACGGGAACTCGAAGGCCCAAGCCGTCGTGGGAGCCGGCCCGGCCGCCAGGCTCGCAACGCCGGCCAACGCCGCGCCTTGGATCAGTGCCGCCCGTCGCGAAATGCCCATGCCGCCAGTTCCCTTGCTCGGTTTCCGAGCATGTGGGCGCCGCCGCCGCGCCGGCAACTAGGTGGCGCCGCTGCGCTGGCGACGGTCAGCCCTTCGCCCGCATCAGCCGGGCCTTGTCGCGCTGCCAGTCCCGCGCGGCGATGGCCTGCCGCTTGTCCTGCTTCTTGCGGCCTTCGCCGACGCCCAGCAGCACCTTCGCCACGCCACGGTCGTTGAAATGGATCTGCAGCGGCACCAGCGTCAGCCCGTCGCGGTTGGCCGCCCCGATCAACTCGCCAATCTGCTTCCGCTTCAACAGCAGCTTGCGCGGCGCGCGTGGCTCGAAGCGCGACAGCACCCCCGCCTGGTACTCGGGGATGTAGCAGTTGAACAGGAACAGCTCGCCGTCCCGCTCCCCCGCCCACGCCTCCGTCAGCGTCGCGCGGCCATGGCGCAGCGACTTCACCTCGGGACCCAGCAGCACCAGCCCGGCCTCCATGGTCTGCTTGATGGTGTAGTCGAACCGCGCCTTCCGATTCTGCGCGGCGATGCCATGGGAAATGAGGCCCGACTTCTTCTTGGTCTTGGTGTCCGCCACCCAGCTTGGTCCTTAGTTCAGCAGCCCGGCGCCGGCCATCGCCGCCCGCACCTGCGCCCGCGTCCCGTCCGACACCGGCGCCATCGGCAGCCGGCAATGCTCGCTGCCGTGGCCGAGCAGGCTGGCGCCGTACTTGACCGGGCCGGGGCTGGTTTCGACGAACAGTGCGTCGTGCAACGCGAGCAGCCGGTCCTGGATGCCCATGGCCTTGCCAGTCTCGCCGTCCTGCCAGGCGCGGTGCATCTCGCTGCACAGCCGCGGCGCGAGGTTGCCGGTCACGCTGATGCAGCCGTGGCCGCCCGCTGCCTTGAACGCCAGCGCGGTGTGGTCCTCCCCCGACATCTGCACGAACTCGGCCCCGCAGGCGCGGCGGGTGTGCAGGGGGCGCGCGAGGTTGGCCGTCGAGTCCTTCACGCCGACGATGTTCCGGTGCTGTGCCAGGTGCGCCATGGTCTCGACGCTCATGTCGACCACGCTGCGCGACGGGATGTTGTAGATCACGATCGGCAGGTCGACCGCGTCGGCGATGGCGGTGTAGTGCAGGATCATGCCCTGCTGAGTCGGCTTGTTGTAGTACGGCGTCACCACAAGGGCGCCGTCGGCCCCGGCCTCCTTGGCGTGCCTGGTCAGCTCGATCGCCTCCGCCGTGCTGTTCGACCCCGCGCCGGCCAGCACCGGCACTCGCCCGGCGGCAACCTGCACGGCGATCTCGACCACGCGGCGGTGCTCGTCATGGCTCAGCGTCGGGCTTTCCCCGGTCGTGCCCACGGGGACGATGCCGTTGGTGCCCTGCTGGATTTGCCAGTCCACGAAGGCGCTGAACGCGGCCTCGTCCACGGCGCCGTCGGGGTGCATCGGCGTGATCAGGGCGACGAAGGAACCCTGGAACAGGGGAGTGGACATGACGGGCCTCGGCGGACAGGGGACACTGAGCCTAGGCACATGGGGGGTGCGCCGCAAGTCCAGGCGGTCCTATAACGCTCAATGCGCCGCGCCATGGTTCTGTTCGTGCTGATCCCGCTCTTGGCCGCATCCGCCGCCGCCCACGCCGCGACGGCGGCGCAGGACGTGTTCGCCGCAGTCCGGGGCGAGCGTTGGGCCGAGGCCGACACGCTCGCCGCTGCGTTGCCCGATCCCCTGGCGCAGAAGCTCGTGCTGTATTTCCGCCTGCTCGCCTCTGGCGGCGGCCATAGCCCCGAGATCGCATCGTTCATCGCGGAGAACCCGTCCTGGCCGCAGCAGGCGCTGTTGGCCCGCCGCTTGGACGAGGCGCTGGCCGTGGACGGCGACGACCCGGCGCTGCTCGGCCGTTGCCAGCGGCCTCCCGTCCCCTCGCCCCCTATCCCCTCGCCCCCTATCCCCTCGTATGTCCTGCTGCGCTGCGCCGAGGCTGCGGGCCGCGCTGGCCAGGCCGCCGAAGCCGCGCAGGACGCCCGTGCCGCGTGGGTCAGCGGCGTGGAACCGTCGGAGGAGCTGGCGTTCATCCGTGCATGGGGCAAGGTTCTGACCGCGGACGACCAGTGGCGGCGGTTCGACCGCCTGGCCTGGACCGACTCCGGCCTGCCGGGCAGCCCCGCCGCGCGCCAAGCTGTCCGTGTCTGTCCCGCCGACCGCCCGGCCGCCGAAGCCAGGCTGGCGCTGCGGCGCAACGACCCCTCCGCCGCTGCCCTGGCCGCCGCGCCTGCCGGCCGTGCCGACCCGGCCATGGTGCTCGACCTGGCGAAATGGCATCGCCGCGCCGGCCAGGACCGCGCCGCGCTGGCCGTCTGGATGGACCGCGGCGCCGAGGCGGAGGCTGCCGCCCCGGCCGACCGTCGACAAGCGTTCTGGGACGAGCGCAACCTGTTGGCCCGGCGCCTGCTGCGCACCGGCGATCCAGCCGCCGCCTACGCCCTGGCGAGCGGCCACCGCCAAACCGGCGGGGCGGCGGCCGACGCGGAGTTCCTTGCTGGATGGATCGCGCTGCGCCGCCTCGACCAGCCAGCCGTCGCTGCCCAGCACTTCCGTGCCCTTGCGGCCCTGTCCCGCGCGGCGATCACCCAGGGCCGGGCGCACTACTGGATCGCCCGGGCGGCGGCGGCGCAGGGCGACGCCGCGGGCGCGCAGGCCGCCTACGCCCAGGCTGCCCTGTGGCCGACCACTTTTTACGGGCAACTCGCCGCCCGCGCCCTCGGCGACGACAACGCAGCGCTCGCCGCCCGCGTCCTGACTGTGCAGGACCCAGCTTGGGACGAGGGGCAGGCCGCCGCCTTCAGCTCCCGGGAGCTGGCGCAGGCCGCCGTGCTGTTGTTCGTGTGGGGCGAGCCGCGCCGGGCGAGGCCGTTCCTGCAACGCCTCGACGAGACCGCGCCGGACGACGCCGAGCGCGCGATGGCAGCCCATGTGGCGCTGGGCCTCGGGATGCCGGACCAGGCGGTCGCGATCGCCCGCCGTGCTGGCCGGGATGGGCTGATGCTGCCGGGCGCCGGATGGCCCATGGGCGTCGAACCCCCGGCCGGACCGGTCGAGCCCGCGGTGGCGCTGGGCCTCATCCGGCAGGAAAGCAGCTTTGACGTCGAGGCCACAAGCCCAGCGGGCGCCCGCGGGCTGATGCAACTCATGCCAGCGACCGCCGCCAGCGTGGCGCAGCGGCTGAACGAGCCGGTCAACCTGCCGGCGCTGACGGCCGACGCGGGCTACAACATGCGGCTCGGCGTGGCGTACTTGCAGGGGTTGCTCGACCAGTTCGGCGGCGCGCTGCCCTTGGCCGCCGCAGCCTACAACGCCGGGCCGAACCGGGTGCAGGACTGGATCGCGGGATACGGCGACCCGGTGGCCGGGCCGGTCGGCATGGTCGACTGGATCGAGCTCATCCCGTTCAACGAGACCCGCAACTATGTGCAGCGCGTCGTGGAGAACGTGGTGGTCTACCGTGCCCGCTACGGCAGCGTCCTGCCGCACCCGCTGGAGCCGTGGGGCGGATGAGCCGGCTGGTAGCGGGTTTTTTCGGCGTGGGCTTCTTCCCGGTGGCGCCGGGCACGGCGGGGTCGGCGGTGGCGCTGCTGGTTGGCGCCGTTTTGATGCTGGGGCCGCCCTGGCTGTTGCCGCTCGGCGCGGCGCTTGCGGTCGCCGCGGGCTGCCTGGCCATCCCGCGCGCCGTGACCGATCCGCAGGCCGATCCCGGCTGGGTCGTGATCGACGAGGTCGCGGGCCAATGGATCGCGCTGCTGGGCCTCGCCGATGTGTCGGCCATCGGTTTGCTCTTGGCCTTTATCGGCTTCCGTGCGCTCGACATCTGGAAGCCGGGGCCGGTCGGCTGGGCGGACCGCCAGGCTGGCGCGTTCGGCATCATGGCCGACGATATCTTGGCCGGCGCTATCGTCGCGTTGGTGCTCTACGCTGCCCGGCAGATAGTATCCTTCTGAGTGGAGGGCCAACCGCATGTTCACCCCGGCACTGTTGCAGGCCGCGACAACCCTGCTCGCCGAGTGCAGGAGCCGCGGCTTGATGCTCGCCACCGCGGAAAGCTGCACCGGGGGCTTGATCGCCGCCGTGCTGACCGAGATTGCCGGCTCTTCGGACGTGGTGGACCGCGGCTTCGTCACCTACTCCAACGATGCCAAGTCGGAGATGCTCGGCGTGCCACCCGAGTTGATCGAGGCGAACGGCGCGGTGAGCGGCCCGGTCGCCGCCAGCATGGCAGCCGGCGCGTTGCGGCGTTCAAGGGCCGCGCTGACGATCGCCGTAACCGGAGTCGCCGGCCCCGGCGGCGGCACCGAGAGCAAGCCCGTCGGGACCGTCTGGTTCGGCATGGGCGTCCGCGGCGGCGCAAGCACGACGGAGCGCCAGGTGTTTCCAGGGGACCGCGCCGCAGTGCGGCAGGCAACGGTAGCGCACGCGCTGGCGATGCTGGAAGCGGCGGTCAGGGCAAGGTAGGCTTACGCCGGCACTGCACCCCGGATGGCCGACGCGGCCTCTATCACGTGCGCCGCTGTCACGTCGAGATGCGTGCAGGCCCGCGCCCGATATTTGCCCATCACCGAGATCAGCACCCCTGCGCCGCGCACCCGGACCGCAAGCTCGTCCGCAGTCAGCCCGGCCGCCTTGGTGTCGAAGTACACCAGGTTCGTCTCCGGCTGCTCGACGGCAAGGCCCGGAACCTGCGCCAGGCTGCGGGCCAGCACGCGCGCGTTCTCGTGGTCGTCCGCCAGCCGGTCGATGTTGTGGTCCAGCGCATACAGGCACGCCGCCGCGCACAGCCCGCCCTGCCGCATCGACCCGCCCATCCGCTGTTTCCAGCGCCATGCCGCGTCGATGAACTCCGCCGACCCCGCCAGCACCGCCCCAAGCGGCGCACCGAGCCCCTTGGTGAAATCGAGCCATACCGTGTCGTACCCGGCCGCCATCTCCGCCGCCGGGACACCCGCGGCGACCACGGCGTTCATCAGCCGCGCGCCGTCCATATGCGTGACCATGCCGTGCGCGTGGGCAACCTCAGCCACGGCGTGCAGCGTGTCCAGGGGCCAGACCGCGCCACCGCCTAGGTTTGAGGTCTGCTCGACCTCCACCATGCGCTGCGCCGGGGAGTAGCGGGACACCGGACGGATGGCCGCCAACAGCCGGTCCGCCGAGAAGATGCCGTTGCCGCCGTCGAGCGGCGAAACCTGCACGCCGGCCAGCGCCCAGGGCGCGCCACCCTCGGCCGTCGCGATATGCGTGGTGTGGTGCGCCAGGATTTCGTCGCCTGCCCGGCACTGGGTCAGGATAGCGACCTCGTTGCACATGGTCCCCGACGGCAGGAACATCGCGGCCTCTTTGCCCAGTAACGCCGCCATGCGGTCGCACAAGGCCAAAACCGTCGGGTCGGAGCCATGCTGCTCGTCGCCGACCTCGGCCTCCATCATCGCTTGCTTCATTGCCAGGCTCGGCTTGGTCTGCGTGTCAGAATATAGATTAACCCGTATCGGAACTGTCGCGTCGAACCGCGGCGGGGCATAGGTCATGGCGGGGTTGTCCTCAAAGCTTCGCGGGGACGGCAGCAGGCGGCGTCACTGCCAGCGTGGCAGACGGCGCACCATAGACCTCGCGCGCCCGCTTCAGGAACGCATTCACCATCAGCTTCACGGCATTGTTGAACACAACGCCAATTGCGGCCTGCAACACCCGGCTCTTGAACTCAAAGTCGACATAGAACTTGACGTTGCAACCCTTTGGATTGGACTCGAACGTCCACTGGTTGTTCAGGTAGCGGAACGGCCCATTCTCGTACTTCACCTGGACCTGCCGCGGCCGGTCGAGCTCGACCCGGCTGGTGAAGCTCTCCCGGAATGGCCCGAAACCGATGGTGAGATCGGCGACAAGCTGCGTATCGGTGTGAGACTTCACCCGCGCGCCCGCGCACCAAGGCAAGAACGTCGGATACTTTCCGACGTCCGCCACCAAGTCAAACATCTGCTCGGGGCTGTAGGGAAGTACTTTGTGCTCGGCGTGAGTGGGCATGCTAGGCGGGCACCAATGAAAGCTGCCGAGCACGGGCGGCACGTAGTTGCTCGAAATCGGCGTCGGCATGGTAGGAGCTGCGGGTGAGCGGCGTCGCGCTGACCATCAGGAAACCCTTCGACCGCGCCATCGCGGCGTAGTCGGAAAACTCGTCCGGCGGCACGAAGCGGTCGACCGCCGCATGCTTCACAGTGGGCTGCAAATACTGGCCCAACGTCAGGAAATCGACGTCAGCCACGCGCAGGTCGTCCATGACCTGCATGACCTCGGCGCGCTGCTCGCCCAGCCCGAGCATCAGGCCGGATTTGGTGAAGATCGTCGGGTCAACCAGCTTCACCCGGTCAAGCAACCGCAACGACTGGTAGTAACGCGCACCGGGCCGGATCGTCGTATACAGCCGCGGCACGGTCTCCAGGTTGTGGTTGAACACGTCCGGCCTCGCCTCGGCCACGATTTCCAGGCCGCCGGGCTTGCGCAGGAAGTCGGGGGTCAGCACCTCGATCGTCGTGCCCGGCGCCACGTCGCGCAGGGCGCGTATCACCGCGGCAAAGTGGGCCGCGCCGCCATCGCGCAGGTCGTCCCGGTCGACCGACGTGATCACCACATGCCGCAGCCCGAGCTTCGCCACCGCCTCCGCCACCCGGCGCGGCTCGTCGGCGTCCAGCGCCTCCGGCTGTCCCGTCCGCACGTTGCAGAAGCTGCACGCGCGGGTGCAGGTGTCGCCCATGATCATCATGGTGGCGTGGCGCTGTGACCAGCACTCGCCGATGTTCGGGCAGGCCGCCTCCTCGCACACCGTCACCAGCCGGTTTTCGCGCATCAGCGCGCGGGTCTCGTGGTAAATGGGGTGGTTGGGCGCCTTCACCCGTATCCAGTCCGGCTTGCGCTGGATGGGGTTGTCCGGACGATTCGCCTTCTCCGGGTGCCGGGGCGGCACGCCGGGGCCGGATGCCCCTACTCGATGATCAATCACAACACGCGACGCCATGTCTACTCCGGGCCAGAAGCCGAGACGTTCAAGTGGATGGGAGCCGCCCGCCCGTCAAGCAACCCGTGCGAAGCGGGCAACTCGTCAGAAGTGGATCGCCCGGCCGTAGGCGTCCAGCACCGCCTCGTGCATGGTCTCGCTGACGGTTGGATGCGGGAACACGGTGTGCATCAGCTCGACCTCGGTCGTCTCCAGCGTCCGCGCCACCGCGTAGCCCTGGATCATTTCCGTCACCTCGGCGCCGATCATGTGCGCGCCCAGCAGCTCGCCCGATTTCGAGTCGAACACCACCTTCACCATGCCCTCCGGCTCGCCCATCGAGATTGCCTTGCCGTTGCCGATGAACGGGAAGCGGCCCACGCGCACGTCATGCCCAGCCTCCTTGGCCCGCGCTTCCGTCATGCCGACAGAGGCGATCTGCGGGCGGCTGTAGGTGCAGCCGGGGATGTTGCCGATATCCAGCGGCTTCACGTCGTTCTGCCGGGCGATGCTCTCGACGCAGACCACGCCTTCGTGGCTCGCCTTGTGCGCCAGCCACGGCGCCCCGGTCACGTCGCCGATCGCGTACACGCCCGGCTCCCCGGTGCGGCAGTACTCGTCGATGACGATGTGGCTGCGCTCCACTTTCACGCTGGTGCCCTCGATGCCGATGTCCTCGACGTTGCCGACGATGCCGACGGCGGAAATCACCCGGTCCACCGTGATCTCCTGCGTCTTGCCGCCCGCCTCGATGGTGGCCGTCACGCTGTCCCCGTTCTTCTGCACCTTTGTCGTCTTGGCCGAGGTCATGATCCTGATCCCCTGCTTCTCGAACGACTTGCGGGCGAACGCGCTGATCTCCGCGTCCTCGGCCGGCAGGATGCGGTCGAGCATCTCAATGACCGTCACCTCCGCGCCCATGTTGCGGTAGAAGCTCGCGAACTCGATGCCGATGGCGCCGGAGCCGATCACCAGCAGCGACTTCGGCATGGCGGGCGGCACCATCGCCTCGCGGTAGGTCCAGATCAATTTGCCGTCGCCCTCCAGCCCCGGCAACTGCCGGGCACGCGCCCCGGTCGCCAGGATGATGTGCGGCGCGGTGAGCGTTGCGACCTCCTTGCCGTCCTTGGTGACAGCCAGGGTGTGATGGCCCGCGAGCTTGCCCAGCCCGTCGAACACGGCCACCTTGTTCTTCTTCAGCAGGTGCCCGACGCCGCCGGCCAACTGCTTGGCGACCTTGCGCGACCGGGTCACGATCTTTGGCAGGTCGAACTGGATGTTGTCGGCGGTGAAGCCGAACTCGCCCATGTTGTGGAGCAGGTGGTTGATCTCGGACGAGCGCAGCAGGGCCTTGGTCGGAATGCAGCCCCAGTTCAGGCAGATGCCGCCCAGGTTCTCCCGCTCCACCACGGCTGCCTTCATGCCGAGTTGCGCCGCGCGTATCGCGGCCACGTAGCCGCCGGGGCCGCCGCCGACGACGACCAAATCGAACTTAGTTTCCATGGTTTGTCCTACAGCATTAAGCTGAGCGGGTCCTCGACGATGCCTTTGAACACCGCCATCCACTCCGCGCCGAGCGCGCCGTCCGCCACCCGGTGGTCCACGCTTAGCGTACATGTCATCACGGTCGCGACCGCAAGCGCGCCGTCCTTCACCACCGGCCGCTTCTCCCCGGCGCCCACCGCCAGGATCGCGGCCTGCGGCGGGTTGATGATGGCGGTGAACTGCTTCACCCCGAACATGCCGAGGTTCGAAATCGAGAAGCTGCCGCCCTGGAACTCCTCAGGCTTCAGCTTGCCCGACTTGGCGCGGGCGCCGAGGTCCTTCATCTCGTTGCTGATCGCCGACAGGCCCTTCTGGTCGGCCTTGCGCACGATGGGCGTGATCAGCCCGTCCGGCATCGACACGGCGACGTTGATGTCGATGTCGTCATAGACGATCATCGCATCCTCCGTGTAGCTCGCGTTCACCTTCGGCACCCGGCGCAGCGCCGCCGCAGCCGCCTTGATCACCAGGTCATTGACCGAGAGCTTGAACGCACCCGGACCCTCCTTGGGCGAGCGCGCGTTCAGGTCGGCGCGCAGCCTCAGCAGCGCGTCGATCTCGATATCCATTGTGACATAGAAATTCGGCACGAGCTGGTGGCTTTCAAGCAGCCGCCGCGCGATCACCTTCCGCATCATCGAGTTCGGCACCAGTTGGTGCGGCGCGGTAATAGGAACTGCCGGCGGCTTGGTCGCCAGCGCAGGCGCAGGTTCCACCTCTGGCTTGACCTGCTGCACCGGCGGCAGCGTCGGCGGATCGGCCTCGCGCGCACCAGCCTGCGCCTCAAGCTGCGCGGGCTGCTCGGCGCCCGGCGCTTGCCGCGCCTCGATGTCGGCGCGGACGATGCGCCCGTTGGGGCCGCTGCCCTTCATCGAGGACAGGTCGATGTTGGCCTGCTTGGCCATGCGCCGGGCGAGCGGCGAGGCGAAAACCCGCTCGCTGTCGTGCCCGTTGGCCATCGGCGCCGGAGCATGCGCCGGGGCAGCCGCCGGCACCGCGGATGCGGCCGGGGCGGATGCAGCCGGTGCCGCCGGAGCCGGCGCAGCCTTCGCAGGCGGGGCAGCCGCTTCCTTGCCGTCTGCGGTCAGCACGGCGATGGGGTCGTTCACCTTCACCCCGGCCGTCCCGTCTGGCACCAGGATCTTGCTCAGCACGCCCTCGTCGACCGCCTCCACCTCCATGGTGGCCTTGTCCGTCTCGATCTCGGCGAGCACGTCGCCGGAGCGCACCTCGTCGCCCTCTTTCTTCAGCCAACGGGCCAGGGTACCCTCAGTCATCGTCGGCGAAAGCGCCGGCATCAGTATGTTCGTCGCCATGCTGCGTGCCCCTCAGACGATCTTGGCCACGGCGTCGACCACCCAGGACGGCTGCGGCAACGCCAGCTTCTCCAAATTGGCCGCGTAGGGCAGCGGCACGTCCAGTCCATGTACCCGGACGGGCGGCGCGTCGAGCCAGTCGAAGCAGTGCTCGATCACCTGCATCGCGATCTCTGCGCCGATGCCGGCGTAGGACCAGCCCTCCTCGACCGTCACCAGCCGGCTCGTCTTCTTCACGCTCTCGACAATGGTCTCGGTATCCAGTGGCCGCAGGCTGCGCAGGTTGACGACCTCGGCCTCGATCCCCCGCTCGGCCAGCGCCTCCGCCGCCTTCATCGCGACGCCGACCATGATGCTGTAGGCGACGATCGTCACATGCTTGCCCTGGCGCTCGACCTTCGCCTTGCCGATGGGCACGAAGAAATCGCCGTCGGTCGGGCACTCGAACGTCTGGCCGTAGAGAATTTCATTTTCGAGCACGATGACCGGGTTCGGGTCGCGTATCGCGGTCCGCAGCAGGCCCTTGGCGTCGGCGGCGGACCACGGCGCTATGACCTTCAGGCCGGGGCAGTGCGCGTACCACGAGGCGTAGTCCTGGCTGTGCTGCGCCGCCACCCGCGACGCCGCGCCGTTCGGCCCGCGGAACACGATGGGGCAGCCCATCTGGCCGCCCGACATGTACAGCGTCTTGGCAGCCGAGTTGATGATCTGGTCAATGGCCTGCATGGCGAAGTTGAACGTCATGAACTCGACGATCGGGCGCAGCCCGTCCATCGCAGCGCCCACCGCCATGCCGGTGAAGCCCTGCTCGGTGATCGGCGTGTCGATGATCCGGCGCGGCCCGAACTCGTCCAGCAGGCCCTGGCTGATCTTGTAGGCGCCTTGATACTGCGCCACCTCCTCGCCGATCAGGAACACGCGGTCGTCAGCCCGCATTTCCATTGCCATGGCGTCGCGCAGCGCCTCACGGACGGTGGTGGGCTTGGTCGGACCCCAATCACGTTCCGGCGCGCTCGCCGCGAGCGCCACCGGCGCCTGCTTGGCCGTCGCCTTGTCGGCAATGGCCTTGTAGTCCTCAGTCGGCTCCGGCGCAGGTTGCTTCGCGGCGGCAGGGGCCGGCATCGGCTGTGGAGTTGGAGCGTGCGAATTCGAGACTTGCGGAGCCGGGGCCGCAGCCTCCTCATCCGCCGACAGCACGCCAATCGGCGTGTTCACCGCAACGCCGTCGGTACCCTCCTCGACCAGGATTTGGGACAGCTTGCCCTCGTCCACCGCCTCGACTTCCATGGTCGCCTTGTCGGTCTCGATCTCGGCAATAACGTCCCCGGCGCGCACGTCCTCGCCGACCTTCTTCAGCCAGCGGGCCAGCTTGCCCTCCGTCATGGTCGGCGACAGCGCCGGCATCAAGATTTGGGTCGACACGCCCTCAACCCTCCACGAGGATATTGGTCCATAGCTCGCTCTCGTCCGGCTCGGGGCTGCTCTGCGCGAAGTCCGCCGCCTCCTGGACGCGCGCCTTCACTGCGGTGTCGATCGCCTTGAACTCGTCCTCGCCCATGCCAGCGGCCTCCAGCAAGTGCCGCGCGCCCTCGATGCAGTCGTGCTCGGTGCGCATTTTCTGCACCTCCTCGCGGGTGCGGTACTTGGCCGGGTCGGACATGGAGTGGCCGCGGTAGCGGTAGGTCTGCACTTCGAGCAAATACGGCCCGGCACCCGACCGGCAGTGCGCCACCGCCACGTCCGCCGCCGCCTTTACGGCGGTCACGTCCATGCCGTCCACCTGGACGCCGGGGATGCCCCACGGCGCGCCGTTGTGCGACAGGTCGTGCGACGCCGACGCGCGCTCCAGGCTGGTGCCCATGCCGTACTTGTTGTTTTCAATGACATAGATGCAGGGCAGCTTCATCAGCGCCGCCAGGTTGAAGCTCTCGTACACCTGCCCCTGGCTCGAAGCGCCGTCCCCGAAGTAGGTCGCGCACACCCGGTCGCTGCCGCGGTACCAGTTCGCCATCGCCAGCCCGGTGCCGATGCTCACCTGCGCGCCCACGATGCCGTGGCCGCCGAAGAAGCGCTTCTCCTTGCTGAACATGTGCATGGAGCCGCCCTTGCCCTTGGAGTAGCCGCCGCTGCGCCCGGTCAGCTCCGCCATGACTCCGCGCGGCTCCATGCCGGTAGCGAGCATATGGCCGTGGTCGCGATAGGACGTGATAACCTGGTCGCCGTCCGACAGCGCCGACTGGATGCCGACGACCACGGCCTCCTGGCCGATATACAGGTGGCAGAACCCGCCGATCAGCCCCATGCCGTAGAGCTGCCCGGCCTTCTCCTCGAACCGGCGGATCAGCAGCATGTCGCCGTACGCCTTGACAAGCTGCTCCCGGCTCATCGCTTGGTTGGTCGCGTGGTCCGGAGCCGCCTGCCGGGCCTCGGCCTGAACGACCTCCAGGTCCTTGCCGCGCTTCCGTGTCTCGGCTGCCTGCGCCATGCGCGTCGCTCCTTGTCGGACGTAACGTTTACACGATTATACCTAGCCTCCACCCCATGGAACGACAAGGCCGCGATCCAAATTAGTGTTGTTGTGCAATGCAATAGAACCCGTTTCAGGGCGGCGCCAATCCAATCCTGCCCACGCGGGGCGCCGCTGCCAGCAGCCGTTAGTACAGCCGCTTGCCGGGTCCGTAGGGCAGCACGAGGTCCGTCGGCCCCGCCACGTTCAGGACCGCCCGCGCCCGCTCGTCCAGCGTGTCAGGGTCGAGCCGCTGCTCCCGCAGCCCTGTCACTCGGCGCTCCCAAACGTCGCGTTCGGTCGATACGCGCAGCAGGTCGGACTGCACCGCCTTCAACTGCTCCTGCCGGATGGCGAAGGATTGCAGACCCCGCTCGCCTTGCGTGGCGCTCCAGCCGAAATAGCCCGCCAATCCCAGGAACACGACCGGCGCGGCCACCGCTCTCGACTGCCGCTGCAAAACCTGACCCCAGCCCATGCCGCAACCCCACTTTCGCGATGCCCGCAACCCTAGCCGGTTGCGCTCCGCATGACGACCGTCAGCCGCGCCGCAGGATCGTCCGCCCGGCGTAGCGCGCCGACGGACCCAGCTCGGCCTCGATCCGTATGAGTTGGTTGTACTTCGCCGTCCGGTCGCTCCGCGCCAGGCTGCCGGTCTTGATCTGCCCGCAGTTGGTCGCCACCGCCAGGTCGGAGATCGTCGTGTCCTCCGTCTCCCCCGACCGGTGGCTCATCACCGCGGTGAACCCGGCCCGCTGCGCCAGTTCGACCGCCTCCAGCGTCTCCGACAACGTGCCAATCTGGTTCACCTTGACCAGAATGGAGTTGGCCGTCGCGGTCTCGAGACCGCGCCGCAGCCGCTCGGTGTTGGTCACGAACAGGTCGTCCCCCACCAACTGCACCCGCTTGCCCAGCACGTCCGTCAGGTGCTTCCAGCCCGCCCAGTCGTCCTCGGCGCAGCCATCCTCGATGGAAACGATGGGGTAGCGCCCAACCAGCCCTTCCAGATAGGACACCATGCCCGCAGCGTCGAACCGCTTGCCCTCGCCCTCCAGCCTGTATTCCCCGTCATGGAAGAATTCGGTGCTGGCGCAGTCGAGCGCGAAGGTCACGTCCTCGCCGGGCCGGTAGCCCGCCTGCTCGCAGGCTTGCGTGATGAAGGCCAGCGCCTCGTCGGCGGACTTGAGGCCGGGCGCAAAGCCGCCCTCGTCGCCCACGTTCGTGTTGTGCCCGGCGTCGTGCAGCTTCGACTTCAGCGCGTGGAAGATCTCGGCTCCGACCCGCACCGCGTCGGCGAAGGTCGCAGCGCCCACCGGCTGCACCATGAACTCCTGGATGTCGATGAGGTTGTCCGCGTGCTTGCCGCCGTTCACGATGTTCATCATCGGCACCGGCAACGTGCGGGCGAACACCCCGCCGACATAGCGGTACAACGGCAGGCCCAGGTCGGCCGCCGCCGCCTTCGCCAAGGCGAGCGACACCGCCAGGATCGCGTTCGCCCCCAGCCGCGACTTGTTCGGCGTGCCGTCCAGGTCGATCATGATCTCGTCGAGTCGCACCTGCTCGGTCGGGTCCATGCCGCCGATGGCGTCGAAGATTTCGCCCTCGACCGCGGCGCAGGCGTTGCGCACGCCCTTGCCGCCATAGCGCGCCTTGTCGCCGTCGCGCAATTCGACCGCCTCGTGCGCGCCCGTGCTGGCGCCGGACGGGACGGCGGCGCGGCCCATGGCGCCGCTTTCCAGCACCACGTCGACCTCGACGGTCGGGTTGCCCCGGCTGTCCAGGATTTCGCGGGCGACGATGTCGGCGATGGCGCTCATGTTGGGTCCGTCCGGTCGTTGAGGGTGGCCGCTTTGCAGAACCCATCCAGCGCCTTCAAGCGCGCGATCAAGGCCGGCATGGCGTGCAGCGGGAGCATGTTGGGTCCGTCGCTCGGCGCTGCGTCGGGGTCCGGGTGCGTCTCGATGAACAGCGCCGCGACGCCGACCGCCAACGCGGCGCGGGCCAGCACCGGGGCGAACTCGCGCTGTCCGCCGGACGATCCGCCGTAGCCGCCGGGCTGCTGCACGCTATGGGTCGCGTCGAACACCACGGGGTATCCCGTCCGCGCCAGTACCGGCAAGCCGCGGAAGTCGGTGACGAGCGTGTTGTAGCCGAAGCTCACGCCGCGCTCCGTCAGCAGGATGCTCTCGTTGCCGGTCTCGGCGATCTTGGCGGCCACGTGCGCCATGTCCCAGGGGGCGAGGAACTGGCCTTTCTTCACGTTCACCGCGCGGCCGGTCTCGCCGGCGGCGGTCAGCAGGTCGGTTTGGCGGCACAGGAAGGCAGGGATTTGCAGGATGTCGACGGCCTCGGCGGCCGGGTCGCACTGGTCGGGGCTGTGGACATCGGTCAGGACGGGGATGCGGAACCGCTCCCGCACCCCGGCGAGGATCGCAAGCCCGCGCATGAGGCCGACGCCGCGGGCGGCGCGGGCGCTGGTGCGGTTGGCCTTGTCGAAGCTCGACTTGTAGACCAGCGGCACACCCGCTGCCTGCGCCAGGTCGCGCAACGCCTCCGCCGTTTCGAACGCATGCGCCTCCGACTCGATCTGGCACGGCCCGGCGATCAGCACGAACGGCAGGTCGTTGCCGATCTCGATGTCGAGCACGCGCACGATCCGGCTTTCCGGCGAGCCTAGCTCAGACAAGGCAGCCTCGAAGGAGGCGGGTTCGGCCTCAGACAAGGCGGGCCTGCTTCACCGCCGCCGCGATGAAACTCGAAAACAGCGGATGCGGGTCGAGCGGCTTGGACTTCAACTCAGGGTGGTACTGCACCCCGATGAACCACGGATGGGCCGGCAGCTCGATGATCTCGGGCAGGATGCCATCAGGGGACATGCCGGAGAAGCGCAGCCCGGCGGCCTCGAGTTGCTCGCGGTAATGCACATTGACCTCCCAGCGGTGCCGGTGCCGTTCGTGGACCATCGCGGCGCCCCCGTAAACCCGGCTGGCCAGCGAACCCGGTTCGAGCCGCGCCGGGTAGGCGCCCAGCCGCATGGTGCCGCCGAGGTCGCCACCTGCGGCCCGGCGCTCGACCTCGTTGCCCCGCGCCCACTCGGTCAGCAGGCCGACCACGGGGTTGCCGCACGGCCCGAACTCGGTCGACGAAGCATCCGGCAGCCCCGCCATGTTCCGCGCGCACTCGATCACCGCCATCTGCATGCCGAAGCAGATGCCGAGGAACGGCACCCGGCGCTCGCGGGCGAAGCGCACCGCCGCGATCTTGCCCTCGGTGCCGCGCTCGCCGAAGCCGCCGGGCACCAGGATGCCGTGGACGCCCTCCAACCGGAGCACGGCGTCGGGCGCCTCGAAGATCTGGCTGTCGACCCATTCGAGCTGCACGCGGACCCGGTTCTTGATCCCGCCATGGGTCAGCGCCTCGCCCAGGCTTTTGTAGCTGTCGAGCAGGTTGGTGTACTTGCCGACGACGGCGATCCGCACCTCGCCGTCGGGGCCGCGCACGGTGTCCACGATGCGCTGCCACGCCGAAAGGTCGGGTTCGGTCTCGAACGGCAGGCCGAAGTGGCGCAGCACCTCTCGGTCCATGCCCTCGGCGTGGTAGCTGATCGGCACCGCGTAAATTGTGTCAACGTCGAGCGCCGCGATGACCGCCTGGGCGCGCACGTTGCAAAAGCTCGCGATCTTGCGGCGCTCGGCGTCCGGGATTTGCCGGTCGCAGCGGCAGAGCAGCATCTGCGGCTGGATGCCGACGTTCAGCAGCTCCTTGACCGAGTGCTGCGTCGGCTTGGTCTTCAGCTCGCCGGCGGAGGGGATATACGGCACGAGGGTCAGGTGGACGAACATGGTCCGCTCCGGCCCGAGGTCGTTGCCGAGCTGCCGGATCGCTTCGAGGAATGGCAGGCCCTCGATGTCGCCCACCGTGCCGCCGATTTCTATCAGTGCGAAATCCAGGCCCTCGGTGTCGCGGGTGATCGTCTCCTTGATCGCGTCGGTGATATGCGGGATGACCTGGACGGTCGCGCCCAGGTAGTCGCCGCGACGCTCCTTGGCGATCACGTCGGAGTAGATGCGGCCAGTCGTCGCGTTGTCGGTCCGGGCCGCGTGGACGCCGGTGAACCGTTCGTAGTGGCCAAGGTCAAGGTCGGTTTCCGCGCCGTCGTCGGTCACGAACACTTCGCCGTGCTGGTACGGGCTCATGGTGCCGGGATCGACGTTCAGATAGGGGTCGAGCTTGCGCAGCCGCACGGAGTAGCCGCGCGCCTGCAGCAGCGCGCCCAGCGCCGCCGAGGCTACGCCCTTGCCCAATGAGGAGACCACGCCGCCGGTGATGAATACGAACCGCGTCATGGGAGGCCCTGATACCGCGGAAGCGGCCTGGCCGGGAACCCCCCTCGCGCGCAGGTCAGTTCGTCGGTACCGCAGGGCCTTTCGGCACAGGCGCCGGCGCGGCGTCCCCCGGCGTTGCCGGCCCGGACGTTGCAGGCCCCGGCGTCGCGGCCCCAGGGATTGCAGGCCCCGTGACCGGCGGGCTGTCCAGCAGCGACCGCCCGCCGCCGACCGTGCCGCGGTTGAGCAGCGCCAGCGTCAACGACAGCGCAAAGAACGCCGTGCCGAGGATCGCCGTGGTGCGGGTCAGCAGGTTGGTGGTGCCGCGCCCCGACATGAAGCCGCCCATGCCCTGCGTCGTGCCGATGCCCAGGCCGCCGCCCTCGCTGCGCTGGATCAGCACGACGCCGATCAGGGCCAGGGTGACGAACAGGTGGATGATGAGCAGAACAGTGGTCATGGGCTCGGTTCCGGTGGAATGGGTGGTGTCTAGCCGCCCTGGCCGGGCTTGGATAGCGCTGCCGCCGCGATCGCCAGGAAGTCCGTGGCGACAAGGCTCGCGCCGCCCACCAGCGCGCCGCCCACCTCGGGCAGCGCCAGGATTGCCGCGGCGTTGTCGGGCTTGACGGACCCGCCATAGAGGATGCGGATCGCCGCCGCGTTCCCGTGCTGCGCCATGAGGTCGGCCCGTATGGCGGCGTGCATCTCGACGACGTCGGCCTCCGTCGCGGTGCGGCCGGTGCCGATCGCCCAGACCGGCTCGTAGGCCACGACCCCTGCGTACTCCGCCGGCAAGCTTCCAGCCAACTGCCGGGCAACGACCACCTGCGCTTGGCCCGACGAGCGCTCCTGGTCGGTTTCCCCGACGCAGACAACCGTTCGCAGCCCGGCCGCCTGCGCCGCCACGACCTTGCTGCGCACCTGTGCGTCGGTTTCGTGGTAGTCCCTGCGCCGTTCGGAGTGGCCGAGGATCACCCAACCGGCCCCGGCGTCCCGCAGCATCGGCGCCGACACGTCGCCGGTGTGCGCGCCGGACGGGTCGCCGTGGCAGTCCTGCCCGCCCACCATCACCGTGCTGCCGGCCAGCGCTTCCGCCACCGCGGCCAGCACGGTCGCAGGCGGGCAAACCAGCAGGTCGCAGGCCGCACCCTGGCGCAACGCCGCCGCGAGCGCGAGCGCCTCCGCCCGCAGGCCGTTCATCTTCCAGTTCCCGGCGATAAGCTGCTGCAAAGCGCGTCCTCTCATCAATACCTGCTTTTCCCACAGCTTCCGGCAAAAGCGCCATAGCTTCCAACAAAAGCGGGGTGTCCCAGCCTGACCGAGACAGTTGGGAGGCGACGCTATCCTCGGCAGCGGCTCCCCTAAGCGTCCGTCCAACGGCCGTAGACGGCGGCCTGGCCCCGGAGCGAGCCGGACGCATCCACAAGCTGCCACATGGTCACGTCCTCGATCCAGAACTGCCGACCCGACTTGGCGGCGCGCAGTCCGCGGTAGCCGGTGGCGAATCCGTCCCGCGCCACGGCCTCGATGAAACGTTGCCGCTCGGCGCGGTCCGGCGGTTCGGCGGACTGCCGGGACGGCAGGAGCGTCATTTCGTCCCATCCGTACTCGAAGCAAACCTGCGCGGTGCGGTTGGCGTACACAAAGCGCGGGTCGGCGGCAGTGTTGTGGACGAGCAGGCAGAACGGCGCCTGCTCATAGAGCCAAAGCGCCGCCGCGTTCGGGTCAAGCTCGGGAGGAGCCAGGTCCTTGCCGAGACGATCCCGGTAGGTCTGCGCAAGCAGGCCGGCAAAGATGGGGTCCTGGGCGAGAAAGGGGTCGCTTGGGCCTGGGCTGTTCGGATCGAGTCCATGAATGTTGGTCAGTGATGTCAATTGCTTGCCATGCCATGCCGGGGTTTCGCGCCGATGCCGTCCGCTCCCTTGAGCGGCCGTCTGGCTGCTCTCTTGGAATCATGGGCGCCGCGGGCGCCCTCAGAAAATCCGGTCCCTGTGAACCTCAAGGCGAGACACTACCCACTACCGCAGAAGCGGGCATCTGGCAAAATTCTCATGGCATCCGTATGGTGCCATCCCGTTCACTGGACACCTGACGCATGCTTTCCCTGATCCGCAGCTTCCTCGGCACCTGGGCCGCCCGGGCGTTCTTCATCGTGCTGGTCGGCTCGTTCGGACTCTGGGGCATCGCCGACGTCGTGCGCAACGTCGGCCACGACAGCGCGGTCGCCACCGTCGACGGCCACAAGATCGAGGCGCCCGAGTTCCAGGAGGCGATGCGCACGCAGTTGGCGCAAGTCACCCGCATGCTGGGCGGCAAGACCGAGCCGACCCCGGCTATACGCCAGGCCGTGGCCGGGCAGGTGCTGGACCGGCTGATCGTGCAGGCCGCCATCCAGAACGAGGTCGCCCGCCTCGGCATCGCCGTGCCCGACGATGCGCTGCGGGCGGCGGTGTTCGACGTCCCGGCCTTCCGCGGCGCCAACGGCTCCTTCGACCGGCAGCGCTTCGAGGCCGTGCTGCGCAACAACAACCTGACCGAGCCGCGCTTCCTCGACCTCATGCGCTCCGACCTCGGCCAGCGCCAGCTCATGGAGGCGGTCCAGGTCGGCGCGGCCCCGCCCGAGGTCGTGACGCAGCAGGTTTTCGCCTTCCAGCACGAGACACGGGTGGCGCAGTATGTTGAGCTGCCGTTCGCCGCCGCCGCCGAGCCGCCCGCGCCGGACGGGGCCGACCTGCAACGCTTCTACGAGAACAACGCCGACCGCTACAGCGCGCCCGAGTTCCGCCGCATCAAGGCCGTGATCCTGTCGCCCGAGACCGTGGCGCGCGGTATCGAGGTGCCCGACGCCGACATCAGCGCCTACTACGAGCAGCACAAGCCGGAGTACGTCGCGCCCGAGAAGCGCTCCGTCGAGGTCGTCGTGGCGCAAGACGAGGCGCGGGCGAAGGAGATCGCGGCCACCTGGACCGCCATCTCCAATTGGGAGGCGGTGCAGAAGGTCGCCGAAGCCTCTGGCGCATCCTCCGCTTCGCTCGACGATGCGGCCACGGCCGAGTTCCCGTCGCCCGAACTCGCCCAGGCCGTGTTCGCGGCTCCCGCCGACGTGGTGACTGGCCCTATCCAGTCCGCGCTCGGCTGGCAGGTGTTCCGGGTCACCAAGGTGACGGCCGGCTCCGAGCGCACGCTGGCCCAGGCGACGGACGAAATCCGCGCCAAGCTGGCCCGCGAGCGCGCGGTGGACCAGGTTTACACCCGCGCCAACAAGCTGGAGGACGCGCTGTCCGCCAGCGCCAGCCTGGACGACCTGCCGGGCGACCTTGGCGCCGCCGCTGTGACCGGCACCCTGAACACCCAGGGCAACACGCCCGCCGGCGAGCCGGCGCCGATCCCAGGTTCGCCCGCGTTGCGCCAGGCATTGCTGACCGCTGCCTTCGCGGCGGCGAAGGGCGAGCCGCCGCGCATGACCGAGGGGCCGGACCAGTCGTATTTCGCCGTGACCGTCGAGGACGATACCCCCGCCGCCCTCAAGCCGTTCGCGGACGTCGAGGCGCAGGTGCGCGAGGATTGGCTGTATGATGCCCGGCGCAAGGAGCAGGAGCGGGTCGCCGCGAGCCTGCTGACGGCGGCGAACGCCGGCGGCAGCCTCGACGACGCCGCGACGGTCGCCGGGCAGCGCCTGCAAAGCTCGCCGCCGGTCATGCGGGCGCAACCCACCCCGGATGCGCCGACCCCCGGCGTGCCAACGCAGATGGTCGAGCCGCTGTTCAACTTGAAGCCGAACGAGGCGACCATGATCGAGACGCCCGAGGCTTTTTACGTCGTGGCGCTCGGCGAGGTCAAAACACCCGACCCGGCCACCGATCCGCTCGGCACGGCGCAGCTCCGCACGGCGCTCACCCAGGCAATCGGCCAGGACATCGAGCTAACCTTTGCCGCCGTGCTGCGCGAGCAGGCCAAGCCGCGGGTGAACCGCACCCTGTTCAACAGCCTGGCGCAGCCTTGAGCGATCAGGCATGAACGCCTCGGCCTCGCCCTCGCAGACCGCCTTCAGCGCCGCCTACGACGTCGGGCGCGGCATGTTGGTGTGGGCCACGGGGGTCGCGGACCTTGAGACGCCGGTCGGGGCGTACCTGAAGCTCGCCGCCGGCCGCGCCAATGCTTTCTTGCTGGAGAGCATCGAGGGCGGGTCCGCCCGCAGCCGCTACTCGATTATCGGCATGGAGCCGGACCTGGTGTGGCGCTGCCGGGCCGGCCGTGCGGAGGTGAACCGCCACGCCCGCTCGGCCCCGCACGCCTTCGTCTCCGACGAGCGCCCGGCGATGGAGAGCCTGCGCGCCCTGATCGCCGAGACGCAGCTCGACCTGCCGGACCACCTGCCGCCGATGCTGGGGGGGACTTGTGGGCTACCTCGGCTACGACATGGTCCGGCTCATGGAGCGGCTGCCGGACAAGAACGCCGACGCGCTGGGGCTGCCGGAGGCCATCCTGCTCCGCCCGACGCTCTTCGCCGTGTTCGACAACGTGCTGGACGAGTTGACGCTCGCCGCCCCTATCTACCCGCAGCCGGGCGTCAGTGCGGCGCAGGCGTGGGGCCTCGCGCAGTCCGCCCTGGCGCAGGCCGATGCGGCGCTGCTGCGTCCCCTGCCCCACGCCGTCCCTCCCGTGGCTTTGCCGCCGCAGCCTGAGCCGGCGTCCAACATGACCCGCGACGAGTTCATGGGCATCGTCGACCGCATGAAGGAGTACATCGCGGCCGGCGACGCCTTCCAGGTGGTGCCGAGCCAGCGCTTCTCCGTGCCGTTCGCGCTGCCGCCGTTCTCGCTCTACCGCGCGCTGCGGCGCATCAGCCCGGCGCCGTTCCTGTTTTTCCTCGACTTCGGCGGCTTCGCCATCGTCGGCAGCAGCCCCGAGGTCCTGGTCCGGCTCCGCGACGGGACCGTGACCATCCGCCCCCTCGCCGGCACCCGGCCGCGCGGCGCGACCCGCGCCGAGGACCTCCAACTCGAGGCCGACCTGCTGGCCGACCCCAAGGAGCGGGCCGAGCACCTGATGCTGCTCGACCTCGGCCGCAACGACGTGGGCCGCGTGGCCGAGCTGGGCAGCGTGCGCGTCGTGGAGTCGTTCGCGGTCGAGCGGTTCAGCCACGTGATGCACATGTCGTCCACGGTCGAGGGGCGGTTGGAGCCGGGGCTGGACGCGCTCGACGCCTTGATCGCCGGGTTCCCCGCCGGCACACTCACCGGAGCGCCCAAAATCCGCGCGATGGAGATCATTGAGGAGCTGGAGCCGACCCGGCGCGGCGTCTACGCCGGGTGCATCGGCTACTTCGCCGCCAACGGCACCATGGACACCTGCATCGGGCTGCGCACCGCGGTGGTGAAGGACGGCACCATGTACGTGCAGGCCGGCGGCGGCGTGGTGGCCGACAGCACGGCCGCCGGCGAATACGAGGAAACCCGGCAGAAATCCCGCGCCCTGTTCCGCGCCGCCGAGGAGGCGGTCCGCTTCGCCGCCCTGAAAGCCTGATCCGATGATCTCGCCACCATGATCCTGCTCCCATGATCCTGCTCATCGACAACTACGACAGCTTCACCTTCAACTTGGTGCATTTCCTGGGCGACCTGGGCGTGCGCTGCACGGTGCGGCGCAACGACGCGCTCTCGGTCACGGACGCGCTCGCGCTCGCGCCCGAGGCCATCGTGCTTTCGCCGGGTCCCTGCACCCCGGACGAAGCCGGCATCTGCCTGGACCTGATCTCGGCCGCAGCGGGGCGCGTTCCCGTGCTGGGCGTTTGCCTGGGGCACCAGGCGATCGGGCAAGCCTTTGGCGGCTAGGTCGTCCGGGGTGGCAAACCGGTGCATGGCAAGCTCAGCGCCGTGCGGCATGGCGGTACCGACCTGTTCGACGGCCTGCCGAGCCCGTTCCAGGCGACCCGCTACCACAGCCTGGTTGTCGAGCCCGGCACCCTGCCCGATGCGCTGGCGCCGACAGCCTGGACGGAGGACGGCGTGATCATGGGCCTGCGCCACCGCACGCTGCCGCTGTTCGGCGTACAGTTCCATCCGGAAAGCATCGCATCCGAGCACGGCCACCAGATCCTGGCCAACTTCCTGGCCCTGGCGCGCGGGTCGAACGTGCCCGCACGCGCCGCCTAGGTTCTGGAGTCCGCGTGGCTTCCCTGAAACCGGCTCTGGTCCGGCCTGTGCATGAAAATCGGCCCATATCGCGGTACCGTGCTGCTGAACGCCGCTGCCGCGCTTACAATTATGAGCTTGGTTCACGACTTGCCCTCCGGCGTGGCGCACGCAGAGGCGGTGGCCGGCAACGGTTCTGCCGAAGCTGTGTTGAGCGAGTTGAAACCGGCAACGGCTTGATTTTAGTTGGAGCAGTCTGATGGACGTCGCCCTTCCCGACGCACTGGCCCAGATTTGTGCGGAAACGATGGCCGAGGTGGAGCGGCGCCGGGCGGAAACACCTTTGGCAACGCTGTCCAAGCGGTTGAGGGTGGAGCGCAACCCAACCCGCAATTTCGGCCATTCGCTCAAGTCGGCGGTGGCCAAGGGCGGCTATGGCCTGATCGCCGAGATCAAGCGGGCGTCGCCGTCCGCCGGGCTGCTCCGGCCGGACTTCGAGCCTGCGGCCCTGGCACGGGCCTATGCCGACGCCGGCGCCACCTGCTTGTCCGTGTTGACCGATGGCCCCTATTTCCAAGGCTCGCCCGAACACCTGAAACAGGCCCGCGCCGCCGTATCGGTGCCGGTGCTGCGCAAGGATTTCATGCTCGACGCCTGGCAGGTCTATGAGAGCCGGCTGATGGGGGCGGATTGCATCCTGCTGATCATGGCCGCGCTCACCAACCGTCAGGCGCGGGAGCTTGAGGAGCTGGCGCGGGCGCTCGACATGGACGTGCTGGTCGAGGTCCACAACCGGGCCGAGCTGGACCGCGCCCTGGGGCTGGAAACCTCGCTGATTGGCATAAACAACCGTGACCTCAAGACGTTGCAGACCGATTTGGAGACCACGGCCGAACTCGCGCCGCATGTGCCGTCCGACCGGTTCCTGATCGCCGAGAGCGGCATCCGCACCCATGCCGATGTCCTGCGCCTTGCCGAGGCGGGGGCGTCCTGCTTCCTGGTCGGCGAGAGCCTGTTGCGGCAGCCGGACGTGGGCGCCGCGACGCACGCCCTGCTGGGCACGGCGCCATGACCGGACTGACGCATTTCGACGCGGAGGGCCGCGCCGTCATGGTCGACGTGTCCGACAAGGCCGAGACCGCCCGGACCGCAACCGCACGGGCCAGCGTCGTCATGCAGCCGGAGACGCTGCGGGTCATCGTCGCCGGTGAGGCCAAGAAGGGCGACGTGCTGGGCACCGCGCGGCTCGCCGGCATCATGGCGGCGAAGCGCACGGCGGACCTGATCCCGCTGTGTCATCCGTTGCCGATCGCGGCGGTGACGCTGGACCTCGGCCCGTCGTCGTCCGGCGACGGCGTCGACATCGCCGCGACCGTGCGCACGACCGGGCGCACCGGAGTCGAGATGGAGGCGCTCATGGCCGCGAGCGTCGCCGCGTTGACCGTGTATGACATGTGCAAGGCCATCGACCGCGGCATGCGGATCGACGGGCTGCGCGTAGTACACAAGGCGGGCGGCAAGTCCGGCGATTTCCGGCAGGATTGAGGCCATGCTCTCGGTCGACGAGGCCCGGGCGCGGATCATCGCGCCGCTCCGCCCGGCGCCGGCCGAAGTCGTCGCCTTGCCAGAGGCTTGGGGCCGCGTGCTCGCCTCCCCAGTCATCGCCCGGCTGACCCAGCCGCCGGCCGACATGTCGGCCATGGACGGCTATGCCCTCCGTGCGTCGGACGGGCTTGCCGGCGCACGGCTCAAGGTGGTCGGCCATGCCCCGGCAGGCCGGCCGTTCACCGGCCCTGTCGCCGGTGGCGAGACAGTGCGGCTGTTCACCGGCAGCGTCGTGCCGGACGGCGCCGACGCCGTGCTGCCGCAGGAGGACGTGGAGCGGACCGACGACTGGATCACGGTGCAGGAGCCGGCGCGGCCGGGCCGGCACATCCGCCGCGCCGGGCAGGATTTCGGCCAAGACGACACCCTGGTCCCAGGCGGCACGCGGCTGGGGGCGCGGTCGATCGGTCTGATCGCCGCCGGCAACCACCCATGGGTCCACGTGCATCGGCAGCCCCGCATCGGTATCCTCGCGACCGGGGACGAGGTCGTGCTGCCAGGCGAGCCGGTGGGCGCGGGAGGCATCGTCAGCTCCAACGCGCACGCCCTTGCGGCGCTGGTCCGGGCCGGGGGCGGCGTGCCCGTCGTGTTGCCGATCGCGCCGGACGACCCGGCCGCCATCGCCTCCGTCGCCGACCGGCTCGCCGGCATCGACCTGCTGGTGACGACAGGCGGGGCCAGCGTGGGCGAGCACGACCTGGTGCAGGCCAGCCTGGCGACGCGCGGGTTCGCCTTGGATTTCTGGCGCATCGCCATGCGGCCCGGCAAGCCGCTGCTGTTCGGCCGGCTCGGCGGCGTACCGGTCCTCGGGCTGCCCGGCAACCCGGTGTCGGCATTCGTCTGCGCCGTGCTGTTCCTGTTGCCCGCGCTTGCCCGGCTCGCTGGCCTGCCGGATGGCGGGCTGCCTGCCACCGGGGCGCGGCTCGGTGCGCCCGTTGCCGCGAACGACCACCGGGCCGACCACCTGCGGGCCGCGCTTGCGGCCGACGCGGCGGGGAACCTGGTCGCGACGGCCTTTGGGCACCAGGATTCGTCGCTGCTGCGGCTGCTGGCCGGCGCTGGGTGCCTCATCCTGCGCCCGCCCCATGCGCCCGCGCTGCCGGCGGGTGCGGTGGTCCCGGTGCTGCGCCTGGATACGCTCGGCCTGTAAAGGCGACATTTGTTGACACGGCGTGGTGTTGACGCGGCATGGCGAACCAATCTAGAACGAATTCGGTTGCCGCTTTGTTCTAGATGTGTTTCACTGCACGGCGGCTTGCCGCCGAGGCACGAAAGAGAATTGCCATGTTGACGCGCAAACAGCACGAGTTGCTGACCTTCATTGACGGCCATCTGAAGTCGACCGGGTTTTCACCCAGCTTCGAGGAAATGAAGGAGGCTTTGCAGCTTCGGTCGAAGTCCGGCATCCACCGGCTGATCTCAGCGCTTGAGGAGCGCGGCTTCCTGCGCCGGCGTCATCATCGCGCCCGCGCGCTCGAAGTCATGCGGCTGCCGAACGAGAACGGGCGGGAGGTCGTGGCCCCGGCGGCGCCCCCGCCGTTCGCCCCGAACGTCATACGCGGGGATTTCTCCGGACGGTTCGCCGGCGTGCGTGCGGCGAACGAGGCGGCTGCGGTGCATCTGCCGCTTTATGGCCGCATCGCCGCCGGGTTGCCGATCGAGGCGCTGCGGGACCAGGGCGCGCAGATCGAGGTACCGCTGGCGTTCTTGGGCAACGGCGAGCACTACGCGCTTGAGGTCGCGGGCGACTCGATGGTCGAAGCCGGGATTCTTGACGGAGACACCGTCGTGATCCGCAAGGGAGACACGGCCGACAACGGCCAGATCATCGTGGCGCTGATCGACGACGCCGAGGTGACGCTGAAGCGGCTGCGTCGGCGTGGCAACTCGGTGGCGCTGGAGCCGGCCAACCATCGGCACGAAATACGCATCTTCCCGGCCGACCGGGTGAAGGTGCAGGGCTGCTTGGTGGCGTTGCTGCGGCGCTACTAGCATTACAGTTGCATTCTGGTAGTTAGACTGGCTAAGTTACGGACATTTGGGGTGCGTGGATGATGGTTGCCTCGATGGAGGCGGCGCTGGAACTATGGGCGT
>JAABUP010003577.1_pt1 | contig 27225 bp, 36 predicted proteins | sample 5559201 | NCBI WGS metagenome assembly JAABUP01 (sample SAMN10711887, study PRJNA513373) | rock metagenome | isolation source: Antarctica rocks | place: Antarctica | reverse complement strand
CTGGTAGGGGGGTTCTGGACGGGTGTGGCAGGGGGGCCCTGAGGGGCTGCTTGACTAGGGCTGCTTGGGGCAGGCCCCCTAGGGGGCTGCTTTTCAAGTCCTGAGCTGACGAGCAGCTGAGGCGACAAACCACTGGAGATGGAGTGTGCCTTGTGCCATGTCATGTCCCAGAGAGCTCGTCCTTCTGAGTCCTGCATCACAGCAGTGCTGTTGTCCAACTACTGATGATCAAATGCAATACATGAATGGTGACGTTAGAAAAGAAAAGACTACGCCTTTCGGCGTCAATCTAATGAGAAGCCAAGTATTATGCCGGGCTGCCCAGGAAATGATGATGGTAATGATGATGATGCATATCCTCTCATGATGAGCTAGGTATATGCAGGGCAAGTCTTGTCTGTATGATAAATTTGCAAAAACGAAGCAAAGCCTCCATGCGAGTGTCTGTGCTTGTGTGCATAAGCTTTCTGCACTTATCTGCATCGCAACATTTGTTCATGTCAGTTCATGAGGAAATGCTACAAAGCAGTTCAAGCATAGGAAGGTCATGCACAGAGGTGCAGACACCTGCATCAAGGCTTCACAGCAAATCGATCAACATGGAGAAGATTGAGAAATGTAAGCAAGCAGCACAGATGTAGCACATGACAAGTGCATGCAATGCTGTCCTGTCAAAATACAGTAAAACACACACACACACACACACACACATACACACACACATGTTCATTCGCAGCAGATATAGTTCCTCAGATGAAGGCCTATGTGGATTCCATGCACAATTAATCCCTTCTGAAGCAAGCCAACACTATTGCAATGTGGCATGCGCACCAAGTCATGCCTCTGTGGGTTGTCAGTCGAGTCCATTTGGCTGTAGCCAGCAAGGCCACACACACACTATTCTACCCCCTCAGAGACAACACAAGTCACATGAATTCATGGAAGAATGCATGACTTGATGAATGCATGTGTAGATAAGATGGATGGATGGGTGGATGGATGGATGGGTGGATGGATGGATGAATGATTGAATGAAGGAGTGAAGTAATGAATGCTGATCCATGTGTGCACACACCTTCCAGTCCCTGGTGAGCACACCACGCGATGCCATGACTAAAAGCACGTTCTTCAGAGTCTCAGGCACAGCCTCGCTCAGCTCCTCTATGCGGTTCTTGGTGCAATCCTGTCAAGCACAGCAATGCGTCAGAAACTAGTCTAATTGAGCATGTCATACCTAAGACCCAGTTTTCTGTTCACCTGGCCAATAAAGCAGTGGTGCAGACTAAGAGTTTAGATTGCAGATGGACAGGGGACATCACCCATGACTGCCTTGAGCCTTCTTTGTGTGCTGTAGGCCTTGCTTTGGGCTATACCTCAGCTGATCAAATGTGAACTTGTTTCGAGAGCAGCTTTGTTCCAGCAGCAAGAGTTGCGTACTGCAAACAAACAGCATAGGCACAGAACACAGTCTGATGGGTATTGTGAAAAGATGATGCAGACCACAACAGCAACACATGTTGCAAGGTGCTGCTGACAAAGCAGAGTGAAAGGTATACTACTTGCAGGATTTGCAGAATGCACACCCAGGTGCGTCTTGTACAAAACATGATGCATGATCGCGGTTGCAGCACATGCTGCCAGCTGCTGTTAAGCAAGAAGAGTGGAAGGTAGACTACTAGCAGATTACATGCAGATTTTGCAGAATGCACACCCAAAAGTGTCCTCTAGAAACCATGATGCGTGACCATGATAGCAGCAGATGATGCAAGCTGCGGCTGGAAAAGAAGGGTGGAAGGTGAACTACCTGAAGCACTTGCAGAATGCGCGCCCACAGCTCTGGGAAATCTGGGTCTGGCGCAAGCAGCATGAGATACTGCAGCAGTGTCTTGGTGACCATGTTGACAGAGATACGCAGGCTCTTGTCCACACCTGCACCACATGCCACCAATCAGCAGAATGCTGCCAATGATATGACATGATATCATTGTGATTGACTGTTCTGAGCGATGATTTGCAGACAGATATGCACAGGCTCTTGTCAAGAGCTACAGCATATGGCGTCTTGCGTCAGGATGCTGTTGGTGATGAATTGACTTAAGTGCACAGGCTCTTTTGTTGATGCCCACATGTGGCATGAATGAATGAACAAAAGAACGAATACAAGCATCACACACAGGTGCGTGCAAGCAGAGTGCACACAGGCACTATGCACTCATGAATGGATGGATGCATGGATGAACGAACAAATGATCAAATGCACAGGCCAATGAGTAATGATCAAATGGGTGAATCAGAGGATGAGTGAGTGAGCAATGAGCAGGTGGTCTGAGTAAGCAAACGAATGCAAGAAGCCATTTAGGACACACACACACACACACCTGGGAACTCGCGATAGCGAGTGCTGACATAGCGTGCCAGGTCAGCCATTAGCGGCAGCAGCAGGTCCCCCATGACCTGGATCCACAACCCACCCCACACCCCCAACCCCTCTGATGCCACCACCGATCTGCACTCAAGCACTTTCTGTGTCAGGCAAGCACACTACAGATGTATGGACTGCAAATATGTTGCGGTATATGGTACAGTACAGTACACTTGTAAGATAATAGAACACTGGAACATTACTAATCTGAAAACACACACACATCTTACGCATTACATGATACAGTACAGTACAGTACAGTACAGTACAGTACAGCCGGTTACAAAATCAAGGTCCACAGCTGTAGCTTGTGCAAGGAAGCAAGGACGCAACACTACTGACTTGGTCATGATGCAATTTAACATGCCCTACATGACCAGCATACTTGAAAGATCAGAGCAACTTTGGCGAGTACTAGAACAAAACGGTGAGATGTAAGTGCAAAGGTCAATGGACAAATCCAGCTAAGACAGCTCCCCAATGTAGAGACGCGCTTTTTTCCCCTGTCACCAGGCGTTTCTAAGTTTGAAATTTCACTGTAGAACGGACGTTTCTGACTTGATATAGCTCTTTTCAATCCCAAAACGTCTATTTTTCTTCAGGAATGTCATCCCTACACTGGAGATCTAAATAGAGAAGCGTCTGGGGACAGCAAAATCGCATTTCTACATTGTGGAGTTGTTTTACACGTTTTGAGGATCGAAAAGAGCTTTTTGTCACCTGTGCAAGATCACAACAGCATGGTTGCGTAGATGCTCGTTAGCCTCCAAGCTGATCCGGGTGAAAGCTTGCAGCACTGACAGCCACAGCTCCGAAACCAAAACCTGGGGCTGTGCATCACTCCCTGTGAACCCACTTACGCCCCCTGAGATGCTGCCAGGGGTGCCCGGATCAGCCCTGCCCTCTGCCCTGACCGGGGAGCCCTTCTGAGGACTGGATGCTGAGTCATCAGGCAGCTGACTGGACACCTGCTGGCGCTCATTCACCAGCTTCTGCTCAGCTGCCACGTCCTGTTTGCCGCCATAGCGCAGCAGCCAGAGGAACATGGACTCCATGAGGTCTAGTGACTCTATGGATCTGGTAGGATATGGATCCTGCAACCAAAATATCTCATTTGCAACACCAAGACATTGATTTCCTTGATAGATCCACATTCCCAAGGACACACTGGCTTGCAGAGCTTGGCAAAGTGCCTGGATCAATTCGTAACACAAAAAAACCTACTTGCAAAACAAAACATGTCCATTGAACTGAACAAACAGCATGACAGCAGCCATTGATGCTGGCAGCGAGGCTGTGCTGTCAATACATCAACACAACATACAACGGCAGAGCTCAAAGACTACACAGTTGAGAGCCCTTGGTATGTGTGTCCACAAGGGGTAGAGCAGCCTGAAGATATGTGTGATGGTACATGCCACTGCTGGTAGGGGGACTGTGCAGGACTGTCCACAAAGACTACATCCTTCTCAAGTACAGGTGCCAAGACCTGTTGCTATGAGAGTGGCAAACCTTTGCATGTCTGTCCACAAAGACTACAGCTTTTCCAAGCAGAGCTGCCAAGACTTGTTGCTATGAGAGTGACATGCATACCTTGGCATGTCGGTCCACAAAGACCAGAGCTGTCTCAAGCAGGGGTGCAAAGTTGGCAGGCGTCAGCAGCTTGTCATCCTTGCACACCAGGGCAAAGGCTTCAAAGCTGGTCTGAGAAGCCTCTGGATGCAGAGCTGTCATGTTGATCAGCGCACATACAGTCTTCCAACCACGAGCACTCCTGAACGTGCAGCATAACAAGTGAGGCATTGACGACTTGGCAGGTCTCATGCAAGTTGGTATGAGAAGCTTCTGGGTGCAGGGCTGTCATGTTGATCAGCGCACACACAGTCTTCCACCCTCGAGTGCTCCTGAACATGAACCATTACAGTTGAGGCATGTGCAACTCAGCAGTGACGCGAGATTATTTGAGAGGCCTCTGGATGCAGAGCTGTCATGTTGATCAGCGCACATACAGTCTTCCACCCCCGAGCGCTCCTGAACATGCAGCATGACATGTGAGGCATTGACCTTTTGACAGGTCTCCTGCAAGTTGACCTGAGCTGCCTCTGAATGCAGAGCTGTTATTTTAATCAGCGCACATACAGTCTTCCAGCCGCGAGCACTCCTGAACACATGGAGCATTGCGTGTGAGGCATGTGCAACTCAACAGTGATGCAAAATTATCTGAGAGGCCTCTGGATGCAGGACTGTCATGTTGATAAGGGCACATACAGTCTTCCAGCCACGAGCGCTCCTGAACATGCAGCGTAACAAGTGAGGCATCTGCAACTTGGCAGATCTCCTGCAAGGTGATCCCAGAGGTTCCCAGATGCAGTCTTCTGGGTTTGATCTGGCACTACTGCAGATGCAGCACGACAAGTGAAGCCTCAGCAAGACAGCCTTGCTAGAAGTGGTCTGAGAGGTGCCTGGATGTAGGGTACCCTGACATGTTATGATTATTATTACTATTATCATCATCATTATTATTATGATTATTGTTCTTATGGATAAAGTGCAGGCGTGTAGTTCCCATGGGTCACATGCTCCCACAGGGCTGCCTCTTACACTAAATTGCCATATGGCGTGTTGAGCAGTGTTACCCCATACGTAATACGCAATAATGGTACGCAGTACTTGAACACAACAGATTATGTAGTTTTCCCCTCACGCATTGGTTGTCACTGGTATTGAGCATATCTGATGTACGCTCAACATCAGTGTTACCCAATACCTTGTTCAAAGCTACACAGCAGCTTCAGCTGTTCAAGTATCTGACTTAAGCAGCGCTTGACTTGACTAGCTGCAGCAGCTGTGTAGCTTTGAACAATGTATTGGGTAACACTGATGTTGTGCATATCTGATGTACGCAGCGCTTGACTTGACTAGTTTGAGCAGCTCTGTGTTGTGGTGTTGAATAACGTATTGGGTAACACTGATGTTGTGCATATCTGATGTACGCAGCGCTTGACGCGACTAACTCCAGCAGCTCTGTAGTGTTGAATGATGTAATGAGTAGCACTCAGGGTTCCACTTCTGAAGATGATTACTTAAGGCAGTGCTTGATGCACGACATATATGTATCAGCTGATTATGCCATGCACACACCTTGAGTGATGCTAAGTGTGCTTGGTCGTCTTTGCTATCAGTTGAGTGGCCATCCCTGCCACTTGTACGATGTTGAGCATACCTGAGGTATGCAGCACTTGACTTGACTAACTTCAGCAACTGTGTGGTGTGGGCTTGTATAACACATTGAACACTGATGTTGAGCATACCTGTCCAGCAGTGTATTGGGTAAGACAGATGCTGAGCGTACCTGATGTAAGCAGCGCTTGCTCCAATCACAATGAACTGTTGCACCATCCTTTGCTTACATGACTGCATCTGCAGATGCTCGCTTTCAGCACACTGGACTGGAGCGAGCTGGTCCAGTCAGCACTGACATCGACAATCTAGCTGCTGAGTACAGCTTGCAGAAACCAGAGCCAGCTGCTGATGGCCCAGGCAACAATTATGCAAAGTGAGTCATGCCTGACATCAGCAGCATCATATTTCTGAAAGGAAATAAACATGTGGAAGCCTTATGCATCAAAGAACTGTTGAAGACCAAGGCACTGACAAGCCTACACATGCTTTTCCTGCCCCACAGCCACATGGAATTAAGCTGACACAAGGGTCATGTGTTGCTGCAGCTTCTTGAGAGAGGTGTCTCAATCAGAACCACAGGTGTTTATGTGCCACTTCTATAACACATACTTTGCTCACACGGCAGGAGGCCGCATGATTGGGTCAAAAGTGTCTCAGATGATCCTAGACAACAAGCAGCTCAATTTCTACAAGTATGACAGTGATGTCAAGGAGCTGCTTGGCAATGTCCGGGATAGCATCAATGAGGTATGTCCATCCTTCTATAACTGTGCATGTCTTGCCAACACCTTTTCCCATGCCGATCATGCTGGTATGCTTGCACAACATGCCACCCATCTCCAGCCAGCTATGCTATGCCTGCTGTGGCCTTGCTAGAAGACACATGTTCTCACGTACACACTATATATACATACATGGATGCTGTGTCTGTAATTTTTGCTGCGCAGCTTGAGATGCTGCTGATACTTGTGATGGTTGCCTCAGGTTGCCGAAACCTGGACAAGGGAACAGAAGGACAAGTGCCTAGATGAGACAGAAAAGGCTTTTTCAGTAAGCCCTAATTGTCTTGCCCTTGCAACTGAGCATGTTTTCATTGTGAGATGCTTACAGCTTCTGTCAACAGACACATGCTTACTGCTTCTGTCAACAGACACATGCTTGCTGCTTCGTCTGACAGACACTGACGGCTGTGTGTTTGCTCTGCAGTATTCATCGAGCCTGCTGAAGTTCATTGCGTCGTGAGCTGGGAGGTGCTGGAGTGACTTACACAGAGCTAGAAGTTGCTTATTTCATGACATGTATCAAGACTTTTGACGCTTCATACCACAGACAATAAAATAGCATGTGCAATGATTTCATATTCTAGTCCAAACAGATGGTACAGCTTCAAACGTCCTTTGTATTAACTTTATTTCCTGTTGCATTCTTTCCAGATGTTGCAGCTGTAGCTGCATTCTTCCCATGTCCACCTCTGACAACATATCGGGGTTAACATGCTGATGAGCACCTGCATCTTTGCCAAGCCTGAACAGTCCCTGGAGCCAGGTGACAGATACAGCTCCTGTCGAGGATACTTGTGTCTTGGTAGCAGTGCAACCCCTCAGATTTTGTTGCTGCTGATCATGATGTTTACCAAGTGCTCTCCACCACTGTAGATTGCCAAACTGCTCCTGCTGTCCCAAAGCCTGCGCAGCATCACCCTCTGCGTTTAGTGTTACAGCAATTGGACTGGTCTGTCAGTATGGCAATGTTGTGACGCATGAGCCAGCACGCAGCATGTCCACATTGCCAATGCTGCCGTACTTGTGTGATGTATGGCGGGTAACTTACCTGCAAAGCAAATGACAAGCCCACAACAAAGCCGTCAGCAAACATATGAGCCTCGTTAGGTAGAGTGCGGCTGCGCCTTGTTGCCTGCTCCTTAATGATGTGTGTCATGCAGATCATGCGCAGCTTCAGTACAGCTGAAAAGGTGACAGGCGCGAACCACTACGCTCTGCGTGCGCGTGCGACGCTGTTGATATCAACATCGATGCATGCAGCGCTTCACTAGGCAGCTCAGCGTACGTAGGAACGGTTGGAGCAGCGCAGATCGAAAATATTATTGCTCCGTATACCAGTACGAGAAAGTGCATAAACTTGTATGCTCCTGGGACGCAGGTATACTGTGCAAACATAGCTAGTTCTTATCAGAGGATCACATGCACCAGCATGGCATGTCCAATCGTCAGTGGAATTATCGCCCAGTACTTAGAGTACAACAAGACTCTGACAACGTATGACGTGACAGATACATTATACGGGTCTCATACGCGTGGTAATGTGATGATGGGCAGAGGTGATGTAGGCCAGCGCCACTGGTTCATATTCCCACACAATATGATCTGCTATTGTTAAACAGGACGCTAGCGGACATGTTCAACAGCTTCATATGAGCGACAAGATGGTGCGTGCGAGCAGCTGTCTGGTGTTCAGATACTTTGGGCGATGCTTCTGCGGCCTCCCACCTGATGCGCCTAGAGCAGAGACCCGCAGAGAGGAGTGGCCTTTGCGTGCACAGAGGCCTGTAGACCAAAGCATGAGGCGCAGAATAGAATAAAAGACAACGAATCATAGAAAGATTGATCTACTGTAGGACTTCTGTGTTTGTCAGTTATGGTTAGCAGGCATCATAAGGCTGTTGACAAAGAAAACAGTTTTCCTGCAATCTGCCGATGCAGCCACTGGGACGACAGGCAATTTTAGCATAGACCTGCCTTCAAGCAACACCTTTGATAAAGACCTTGTTTTCAAGGTGTACATCAGCCGTGTGCACCTGCAGAACAGTTGTTTTATGTAACCAGTTCCAAGTGTCAGTTCTTTTGGTGTGTGCTGCCTACTTCTCAGGCTCAGCCTGCACCACCTACGAGCGTTGCTGTTCCTGGAGCATGGACACCAGGAACGTTGCCTTTTGGATGTTCGGTGGCTATATGCAACTTCGTGATAGTTACTTGTCGACGCAGCGACTGGCTATGCGTCGTTGCACGCTACCTTGCGCAATGGAATGATGTACATCAATTTCGTTGCTACAGCTGCAACATCGTCGGCGCAGTATTATGTCTACCTGTATTTTGCGAAGGATGTCGGGACTGGTCCCGCAAATCATTGGGTAAATCTTGGGAAATTACACTCTCATGCCAGCAGTGTCTGATCCACCGTAAACAATCATTCCAACAAACTCAAGAGTGAGCGTGTGCAGATCCAAGATACTATTGGTTGGCAACCTAAACACGACGGTATCACCAAGATTGTACTGGGGTCTTGTTTGAGGCTGGATAGATATGGTATTCTTACTATATCCAGCCACGCGCTGCAGATGGTAATCAACATTCCTGGACCATGCCCCTTCTCCATTGGGCATCATGGCATTGGTGTTTGCAATGGTGAACGCCATGATGACTGCTATTCATTGAATAGTATTCAAAGAGCATAAAGCATCACTTCTTCTTTTTCATGTGCTTCTGCTGCAGAGTCATCTTCATGATCTGGATCATCTCATTATCGTTGCTCACTTGTTTCTTACCCTTGTCAAGCAATATCTTATCGGTGTCTTCATCTCCTCCATCGTCACCACAAGAACCAATTAGTCACACGGTCTATCTAATTGAACAGCTTATCAATCAACTACACATTCAGTGATGAAGCAACATTGCATCCATGCTGGTAAATAGCGTTGCCTCCTTGATCATCCTTGTAATTGAGCATCGCCAGCGGAGGCTGATCCACTGGGAGCAACACAGTGACGCCGTTACTTGTGTTGTTGCCACTGTTATAGCAGTAGTTGTCAGTTGGCACGTTCGTGCTGATCAGTATGTCCAATAGAGGACTGCAATCAATGAGTTGCGGGGACATGGCTACGTCAAAAGGAGTTTTGGGGCAATTATCATAGGCGTTTAAACGAGCTGATGCATCAGTGCCTGCATTCGCTGCTCCTCTATGGTCTGGCATTATCTTGTACACTTGCTTAGCTTTTGTAATCGAATGCAGGCTTTCTTCCGTCGCAAGGAGTGGACTAGTGGTCGCATGCAGCTTGGATGTGGTAGCTGGCATGATTACGGTGCTCTTTACAGTCTTGTGGGAGCGCACAAGATTCCCATCAACAGGTTCTCAACAGACCTGGATGTCACTGACAATGCTAATTGCATCAACTTCACTCCTCTTGCAACATGCTCTTCTCCGCCTTCTTTTTTTGTGCTTAAGCCTGCAACAATAGCATTCCCTACTCAGAACGTAACACCATGGCAGCCATTCAGCGTCACCTCTTGGTTGGGCGTTGCTTCTGGCACCTTCATGAGGTTCTTGGACACCGACATCATGCATGATATTGAAATCAGGATGATGCTTGCACCCCGGCACCATCATTCCTAGCGATAATGCAAGTAACCCCAAGTATCGAAGGGGTATTGAAGGGGTTCAGCTTGCAAGTGGACAGCGTCAGTTTTGGAGACAGATCATACAGAGCGATGGTAGAGCAGAGAATGGCGACTCGCCAACCTCAGTCCTATTTTACAACTGGGCTGGATTTGAGTTCTACCCAGGTGACCAACATCAATCAGCAATTCATTATCGGTACAGAGTCCCTAAATGTAATCCCAACTACCATTGGACCTGCGGACTACGATTCGACGGTGTTTCAGCCTGAGTACTCCTCAGACTATTGCTAGCACTGTCAGCAACACTAATTGGTACATCCCACAGCAGGGCAGCAGCAACCCTACAAGCACAAGTCTTGCATGCCTCCTTCTAGATGGCGGCGTGATTCGTGGTACTACATCTTCCTTTCTGGAGAGAAGCCAGTCAACGATCAGTTTGCGCCTAACGGGATATTCAGCACCAATTTCCACATGAATATTGACAGCAAACCCTAAACCCGCAGTTTCTTGTAGATGCACAAGACAGATGGCACATGATCAGGAACATGTTTGATGCAAATGCTCTGGCACTGGGTCAAACGTGCAGCCACTGGATCAGTATACACAGACATTGTTCCTGTTTGGTGTTGGGCTGGATCACCATTTTGACGAAGTTGGAAATGACCACCTGATCTTTGGGCTCAATTCTGAAGATTGCATTGGTGGTAGCCCATGTCCTTCATGTGGAGGGTTAAAACAGTTGGCAATGCCATTAGGATTCACAAGGCGTATGCCGCCCTTTGGTAGAATATTATTTTAATATATATGTACACATATTGTATATATATGTACTATTGGAAGAATGAGATGGTACTACCGGGTAGAAGGATTAGGCACCGCTCGTGGCATACAATCGTTGCTTCTGAAATCTAGGTTGTGATTGACAAAATCCCTTATATCCCACATGACACCAACGCAATTGTATCTGGCATACTTGTAGTGAACGGGGTACGCAGACAATCCATGTGGACCTCCAAAGTCAGCAGGTACGGTTAGCACAGGATTGTTCAAGATAGAAGGATAGAGCAACGGCTGCATACTTCATAAGACTCTCTATAAGATGCCGTTTTGCCAGCACTGCTGAGCCCGTTAGGATTCCTATCTGAAGCTGCTCCACTATGGGAAAAGAGCGCAGTGTCAACGGCGCCTCCGACACTACCCTGTACAGCTAAGCAGTCATGTAGCAGCAGGCACTTAAAACAATGGTTGGATTTACTTCTGTTGGGACCATGCTTCTACTAGGCAGGTCGGATTTAATAATAAATTCCCCCCTATCTCGAAAGATGGCACAGCCAAGACTGCTAAATGCATATCCCATAGTCATCATTCCTCCGTCAGGCCTGCACCGTATCTCGGCCAGCATCAATGTCAATTACACCATACAAGCCGGAGGTGGTACCACCAAAGTTGCGTATATAAATATAGACATCAGGAATTCGCTGGTGCTGACCTGGCTAGACTCTAGACTCTGAGAGAAGATATGACCACGCGATTCTCAGTGTCAACACAGTGGCGTTTGGTTGGAGAAAGGTTCGGACATCACCTTGGCGGTGAACATGGATCAGACGCTGAACACAAACCATGGTACTGTTGCACAACTAATGAAAATTGCGTGGATTCAAGTGCAGTCTGTAGATGGGTTGATACATCCTCCGCCGATACAGACAGACACAACACTGGCAGTTTTGCCGGCGCCTACGGTCTATTCTTACTTCACGGTGTGAACACTTTTTATTGTCACTTTGTGACAGACATGACTACTATCCAGTCATTGACAAACTGGTATCCCCATGATTTATAGGCTGTGCTGAAATCAAACCTAGGTATAAGGATCCACATACAACCAACATTTTCCTATGAGTTGGGCTTCTGATCGTGGCCAGAGGCACGCCTGTTGAACAGATGGCTATCACGCAACAACAACTAAACCGAATCAGAAAAGCCAGATATCGCGGAACACGTCATTCATTGGCTGCAAGGCCAACAAGTCTAACCTGGAAGCTGCTCCTGCACAGAAGTAATGATGAAGTCTCAGAAACAGAAGAGGAAGGAAATGGTGCTGAGGCACTTAACAAGCTTGTTCAACCACATCAGGAACGCAATATCCTGTCCATATGAAGAGCCACCAGTGTATATGCACCCCGTAGTGTTGGGTGCTGGCAAGTTAGGTCAATTAGTCATAGTATATCATGCTCGAGACCACCATTTCAAACGAACTTGTTTACGTGTAAGGATGGTTGCCACAAGAGCGTCCACGAAAAAAGACTGTGCGCCATGCATTTGCCGTCAGCATGCATTTGTTAAACAAACAACGGGAGGTCTTTGTGCATATGAAACTGCACTCTTGTTTGGCGCTCAAGCTGCTTATGGCGATCCTCTTGCACACAAGACTCTATTAAAAAAACAAGTGGGCACACGACCCACAGTATTCAACAGATGAAGTCGTCGGTTTTCACAAGGGCCGCAACACCATGACCACATTCAAGGGTAGTGTTGGCTTTGATAGGGCTAAGCAAGGATTGGCGTGCCACCAACATACACATTGTGATGGGCAATGACATGGAGCAAGATCAGAGGTTTATAATAAGTTTGCAGCAGGCAGCTGATGTGGTCGATGCTTGTCCAAACCAAGACCACTCGCTTCAAGCTCACACTCTGAAGGCCCTTTGCTCTGCTTGTATAGGTATCCCCACTGAAACAACCTCCCGGATTGGGCTCACGTGCTTTGTGCTTGGCCTCGTGGCCGGCAGCACTTCTGTCAGCTTAACCTACTGTCAGCTTCAAACGCTTCAGCCATCGCACAGCTCACAGCTGCTTGATTACGCGGCGCAACATGCGCCACGGTCAAAAAAAATCGCGTCGCCGTGATGAGTTAGATCGCTTCAAGCTGTTCACGCCAGCGAGTCCCCGTGCCAGCCCTCAAACTCAGTGCACATATTGTTACAACTTGAAGGGGGTTGCCATGCGGCAACCCCCAAGCAGGCAGGGGTCAGTGGTGGGATTGGTGGTGGTGGACGTCATACGTATACAGGCAGGCCACGTAGGGTATTGGTACTGGTCAGCCAACAGCAACCGCTGCCCTAGATACGACACAAGCTACAAAGACAGGCCTTTTATAACTTCACTGTACATGCGTTACTTTTCGTTGCTCTTCAAACTCTTTCAAAAGCCCATTATATGGTCTATCTGTCTACTGCTCTGTTTCTCTATTATTTTAGTATAGTGTATGTAGATATAGTAACAACAATAGAGAAAACATAGATGAACAACAACAACAAGATAGACAAAGGGTAGACATGGGACACCCCCCACCCTGCACGCTTGGGAATGCGTAGCAACCTCTGTTGCTAGCCCTAGCAGGGATGCGCGGGTTGTGATGCTTCGTCAGACCAAGCCCCTCTTGTGATGTGTTGACATCATCAGTTGTGATGCGCATGTACGATTCGCCTCTGAAATGCTGCATTATGCATTGGATCACGTGCTTGGTTGGAACCAGCTCCTTCATGGGGCTGTTCTACTGCAAGTCCCTCCCTGGTTGAAAGCGTTCCCATTCAGCTTCTTCCGCCAGATTAGCAAAGGCCGGTGACTCAACATTGGGACGGGACTTGATCAAGACCGTCCCTTTGATTCGAACTCATCACGAATTGCTATGTGTTCGCTGTCACTTAGATCCGTCATGATCTTCTGCAACAATGCTGGCTCATCCAGCAACGCTTTCATGAATCTGATTGCCTCCATTGCCTGCCTTGCCTTGATGCGTGTCTTCTGGGCAGTCATTGGGGCCTGTAATAGCGCAACTTTCCAACCTTGCAACCAGTAACTGGGAACAGTGGGTAACATAAGAAAGTGAGGCAGATGAAAGTGTTTGATGGTTGCAGGTGGCATTAGTAATGGTTAAAGACAGGGGTTAGTGGTGGATTGATGGTGGTGGAGGTGAACGTCATACAGGCAAGCAACGAAAGTACTGAGAGCAACGTTTATTGTGACCATGTGGCAGTTGTTACATCCAACAAACTCTCAAACCCCAAAAATGTGTGGCAAAACAGTAGACTTTCTACAAAAACAGTCACAGAGTATACAACCTATCCTTTGTAGTTTCTCTATATATTTTTCTATTTTTTTGAGAAACATAAGAGTAGAATAATAATGGTACTACAAAGATACATGTTACCGAAGAAAGTATTGTCTGTAGGAGCCTGAGAAATGTTTGTAAAAAAGTGTCGATAGCAGGGAACAGGGTGATTAGCCATCGGGATAGGTCAAGGCTGACCCTTGCATTGTTGGGTCAGTGATGGGAGGCGAGGATTTGAAAGGGATGGTGGAAGAACTTCAAGTGGACGACTCTCATGCAAGCAACGTTCATTTGCAGCTGCATTGGTTACTGAGCAGGTGGGGGGTGGCTCACTTCTTTAGATCACATCTCACAAACCCCGAATTAGTCGGCCAACTTCTACTATAATTTCGCTTTTTCCGCATTCCATCAGCAGTTTGTCTACCATGGGTTCTTGTGGTTTTGTGGTCTTAGTTTTGCAGAGATTTCTCTAGGTATGTGTGTATATACATTTATATATATATATATATATATATATATATATATAGTATAATAGTAATATATAGCAGTAATCTACAGTCATAAACAGCAAGAAGACCCTGGAAACCCCAAGTAGTTACGGCGTAACCCCAAGTAGATACGGCGTATTACGGCGTAACACCCCCTCCCCCACTGCTTTCAAGACCGTAATTACGGGTAACCCCAAAACCCCAAGAAAACAGGGTAAAAATACAGATGAAAAACTTCCGCAAAAACGGTCTTTACATAAGAAGTTGAGCAAAATTCATGCGGTTTGTGGGAATTTTTGTGACTATGATGACTAATAATGACTGATCATCTCTTCTTCGTCGCCCAGCCAGTGCTGCTTCGTCAGCATGTACCGCAGGCCTTCCACGCTTGGAAATGCATAGCAACGTCTGGTTGTGCTGCCACGCTGGGATCTGGTTGATCTGGTGGTTCTTGGTCAGACCGAGCCGCTCCAATGCGGAATTGATGTCCTCAGCAGTCAGCTTATGATAGCTCTCGCCTCTGAAATGAGCTATGACTTGGTGAACCACGTGCCTGTGAGGAATCAGCTCCTTGACTGTCGACCGCCTGTCTAGATCCTGCTTCAACATTGCCTCTTCCCATTCTTCTCCGATCAGATTGGGGAAGTAGGGCTGATCTGCAGCTGGGTGGTGCTTGAGGTTGAAACGTTGCTTTTCCTGAATCTCTGCCATCAGGTTCTGCCTGTCGTAGTCCGCTCAAGTCCGCCATGGGCTTGGCCATGATGCTGACATCATCAAGAGCATCTACCAAGAATTTGATCGCCACTGGTGCCTGTTGCGCCTGAATGCGTTGCTTGAAGGATGTATGAGGAGCCTGGCCTTTCACGATGTTGCTGGTATCGACGCCTAACAAGAACTGGTAAAACAGCTCTTGGAATGTTGGATCCTTGACGCAATTCCATAGATGTGCCATGTGCTTTTTATGCGTCGCTGAGCTAGCTGATGTGCCGTACAAGATGCGCGACGCCCTTAGCAAGAATAATCTGCGCTCTTCGTTGGGCACTTGGACGGCCTTTTCATTGTTGTTGAGGACAGCGAAATTGTGGAAGCTAGGCAACACCTCCGGGCTCTGGTATTTTTGCTCGAACCGAGCCTTGTCTTCGGTGATGAGCGTCTTCATCCTTTCTGCGTCACCCTGCATAAAGCAAGGTGATTACAATGACATGCACCAGGCATAAAACGACGCTGCTCAAAGATGTGTTGGCTCACCTTGTTTCCAAAGAACATCCCCTCTTCTATCACCACATAGCTCTTCATGGACAACTCGTCGTTGAATCTGTAGAGACAACAGTGTTAGATGACGCATGATGCTAAGCAATTCATCCATTTGATGTACCTGTTCACAACAGAATCAAAGTTTGTCACATGAAGTCCTAGCTCTTGGAACATGCCTCCGATCAAAGAGCTGAAAATCATCCCTTTGCCCACGCCTTGCTCTGAGATGATGACTTGTAGGCAAGACCAAACTTGCACCAAAAAGCTATATAACCCAAACAACAAAAAAGCGCCTCAGCAACTTCACTTACCGGGCACCATCCCGTCTTTTCAGCAGGGTCTTGCACAACTGCAGCCATCCATGCTAGCAAATTGTTGTAGTCGACATCATTGCCAGCACAAATGCTGTTCTTGATGTGGTCCAGGATAGGCTGGAGCTCCTCCAAGTCAGCAGAAGACAAGCTGCGCTTGTGATGCTTGAGCAATGGCATCATGCCAGCACATAGATTGTACTGATCGGGGGCCACCCTATCGTCATGTGGTTGGCCAACAAACTTGACTTTTGTTGCCATGGTCTCACGCAAGTGAGACTCGTTCCATATCTTGAATGCCCACTTGTAAGGCATCACCAGGTTGGCCAGCTTGGACCCGTCGTAACGGACGTACGATTGCACGTCGCCTTCTGAGTCCAACGTTTGATACACATACACTGAAGGCGTGCTGACGAACACAAAGTAGTTGCTCATGTATCTGACAACCACCTGTTCTAGTTGAGGCCACCATGATTGATGGTGTTGCTTTTGCTTCTTTGGCGTGCGCAATTCAGCTTGGACTTGCAGGTTATGCAACAACGACGCATCAATCTTGCATCCTGGTTTCCACATCGTGGTGCTGTAAAGCATGTCATCAAACTCGGTGCACCACTGACCCAACACCAAGGGCTGCTGGCCGCGACACTCTGATCCGTAACAATGGTAGACAACGTCACCACTGCGCTGCAAGTCCACGTAGAAGTTATTGGACTGGTGTTTGTGACCATATGTCGTTGTGTTGGTGACACCGTAGAAATGACTGCCCTTGAGTCTACCAAGCTGGAAGCCTCCTCTAATGCGCCGTTTGCTGAGCAACTCTGTGATCATACTCACGTAATGATTCTCGTCATCTGCACTCAACCACGGTGCGATGCTGAAAATCCTGTCGCTGTCGGCTGACATGACGGCCGCGTCTGCTTGCAGTCGTTGCCTTTGAGTTGGTCTATCATCTGATACCGGCACGGATGCTGTAATGTCCAATTCGTCTCCAGTCAGGAAAGTCAAGATGTGGTGGTGCAGTGGATGTTGCGTCGGTGCTGCTGTGCTAGGCACAAACCGAATGAGCACATCTTCTATGTTGTCTTTGCAACAGCCAATTAGCCTCATGAGTTTTTTCCCTGAGTCTGTTCCATGACAATCAGACGAATTCAGAAAGGCCTATGCCTTGCATTGTTAAGTGCGATCACCGTCTCGATGTTGTTGCTCACCTTTCCATGGAGCTCTGTCAGCATATTCTGAGGGAATCTGGAGGTGGTCCAACAGATGCTCTATGCGATTGGCTGTAATGCATATGGACGGAAAGTAAACGTGAAACGATTGCTTCCATCTTGAGAGGTTGTTTACAGGCTTCTGCTTGCGGCATGCTGACTCTACACACAACTCATCAAGGGACACCACCTTTCCCGTCTTGGCTGTGATGAAAGCTAGTAGTGGCACCAACACAACCTCTTTCACCTTGGCAAATGCTTCTGCAGCCGGCAGATCTGAGCAGCTGTAGTTGTCACAGTCCAACATGGTCACCACCTATTCAACATGGTCACCACCTAGACCACGCTGGCATTCCTACAGGCAGCAAAGTCAGGTTGATATTGAGCTTGAATTCTCTGTATTTCTCTGCTGACACCAAATGCAAAATATCTGTTAAGGTTGAGAGGGTCCAGTTAGTCGAAGCAGGCACTGACGTTGCTGAAGTAGCTGACTGCTCTTTTGACGATTAATTACGTGTAAGAGATATGGTCCAGACAAGGGCCCAGTTCAAACTCGACGTGCGCTCACAAAAGGCTCAAGGAATATACAAAAATACAAACAATAGTCTGACAGGTGCAAGCGCTGCTTCAGCAGGTGCCATCCATTACAAAACAACAAACGAACCAATGGTGCTAGCTGGACCACGCCGTGTTTAAGCATACTAAGCATACCAAGAAGGGAAGGGGTGTGCATAAAGCTATGTTGCGTGGAAAGGCACTAGGCTACAAACCACATGGGAGCAAGGGGATGATGGCGATCAAGCACAAGAAAGTTAAGGCTCACCGCAAGAAAGGTGGTGGAAAGCACAGTTATTCTAGCCACGGTGTAAGGCACCACAAGCACAAAACAGGTGTCAAGCCTAAGACAGGCGCTTACTGCAAGCGCCCTTACGCATCCACAGCCAAGAAACTCGGTGCTTAGTCATGGCCACCAGGTGAGGAGTCAGACATGTAGACACAGAGATTCTGCACAACTTCATGCTGAACAGGTACAAGGCGCACATATATTTAAATGGGGTGAAGGTACAGGAAATGTTTGATTTTGATGTGGGAGAGCTGAAGGAGAGATTGAGGGCCAGAATCAAGGAGCTCGATGCCACTAGTAGTTCACCGCTCACTCAAGCCGTGCTGTGGACCACTCAACCGAGTGTATGGGATCGTCCGGATACGCTTGTTCCGATACAATCATTTAAGACAGAAAAACCTGTTTCTGATACCTCAAAATAGAACTCCGAATGAAAGTTGCTGTTCTGAGGACCCTGTTTGCCGTATTCCTTGCTTTGCGAGTCAGGGCAAATATTACTATAGGCCATACTGCCAACTAGTGTGTCGGCGGAGTACGTTAAAAGGCATGCGTCATAAGGTCATTAAACTCCGATAGTCTATTGTAAGAAATACAGACAAAACCCTGACTAATGGCGCTCTGCACTCTGCACGAAAGCATAACAAAACCCTGCAATTCACTGCATGCAGACCCCTGCAGACTCTGCAAGCGGTCTGTTACAGAGCATAGATGCTGTAAAATGTTTATAATCCTTGTATGGGAGGCTCACACGGCTCCCGGCAGCCTCCGAAAAGTCAGAGAAGTGGGTCAGCAGGGGGTGGGCGAGGGTGTATTATATCATTGACTTTCATTAGTAATGCTATAGACCACTCACAAACCTTTTGGATTCCCTTCAAAAACATGGCAAAATCATAGAGTTTCTCTGTATCACTATAGCTTTGTAGCAACTTCTCCCTTACCTTCTTATTATCTCCCCTTTATCCATGTAAAGAATATAGGGTAATACTGAGAAATGACTAAGAACTGCAGAGATGACTAACACACCCAACCCTACCTGCTGACCCTAAATGCCAGGTTTTGATAGGGTTTCTGAGCCGTGACTAACATGCAGATAAATAACCTACAGTACATACAGAAGCTTCCACAGCAGCTACAGACCACGTGCAGATCGCGTAATCGGATTATCACTAACTAATCTTAATCTTTCCTGTGAAGTGGATCAGAGTCAGTAGTCAGCAAGGTACTTATATATGATGCCTTGCAACTATCCTGTTTGATCTCCAGGTTCCCCAGGGTTGTTTCTTTGTTTGTATCATACGGGTGGGAATAAGATTGTGTCTATCCTAGTTTGCCGATGCATGTTCTGTGCCCGATCTGATCAAAAGGGCACATTTGTTGGATTTGTGAGCGTGCTGCTGCATTGATTACACAGGGTATTGATGTGTAAGCAAAAGCCCACATAGCGTGTTACATGTCTCCTAGCTCATGACCCTGATACAGTGAAAAGTGCAATGCCCATGAGAAACCCTCTTTTCTTGAAGAATTGGATCTGATACACACCTCCTCAAGGATGCACTGATTTGCAGAGCCCAGTGAAATGCCTCGATCATAGAGGTATTGCGATGATTTATGCAGTCAAGCAAGTTTGAGTGACCCTCTTTGGGCGCCCACCTGAGCATGCCAGCATCCTAAATGCTGCATGCTGCGTGCTCATCAGCGTCGCAGATTCACACCTTCGCAGCTACACGTCACCTTCGCCTTGCCAGAACAGGCTCTTCGAATCTGATACAGCACCTTCTACTAGCTCCGATCCCGATCCAACGACGATCCAACGACGATCAGTGTGCATCTGCAGTCCGCGCAGCCAGATTACGACCACCAGCACAGCAAGGACTGTGTAGACAATCGGTTCGCGCACAATCAGCAGCGTACAGCATGCAGAATCACTGGAACGGTCAGCCTGGAGGCGTGGGAGGGTAAGAGATGTCCCCATGTACATGCGCACGACAAACCCGCACTCAACATGGAAAGACAAGATTCTAGGGGGCTGAACGTGAAATATGTTGCAAAACAGGTTTTCTGGCGGCTTCCCGGGCCAGCAGCAACAAAGCCCGCAGGGCTTCGGTCAGCAAGGTTGCAATCAGGACATGGGCAGTCAGCCTTATGGCCAACAAAGTTATAACGGCAATCAGTCAATGCCAGGACAGCAACCCTTCGGTTCAACAGGTTTCTCAGGACAGCAGACGTACGGCCAGCAAGGCATGCCTGGGCAACAAAACTATGGTCAGCAAGGCATGCCAGGCCAGCAGAGCTACGGCCAGCAAGGCATGCCTGGGCAACAGAGCTATGGCCAGCAAGGCGTGCCTGGGCAACAAAACTATGGTCAGCAAGGCATGCCAGGCCAGCAGAGCTTCAGCCAACAAGGCATGCCTGGGCAGCAGGGGTATGGACAGCAAGGCTACGGCCAGCAAGGCTATGGTCAGCAGAATTTCAACAAGCAAGGCATGCCTGGGCAGCAGGGCTATGGACAACAGGGCAATGTAGATTTCAACCAGAATCAGCAGAGCATGCCTGGTCAGCAGGGGTATGGGCAGGGTATGCCGGGACAGCAGGGTTTCAACCAAGACCAGCAAGGTTTTGGTCAGAGCCAGCAAGGCATACCTGGGCAGCAAGGCTTTGGTCAGAATCAGCAGGGCATGCAGGGAGGATTTGGTCAGCAAAATGGCCCATCATCAGGTGTGGTCAGTCCGCAGTACTGCACCCAAATGGAACAGGTACAACGCATGTCTCTCTGAGCATATGTCTATCTTAGAACAACATGCTCCCCTTTTCATCACGCCACATGCAAAAGCAGATGCCATGAGGATGTCAAACTCTGTAGAGTTGCTGTCAGCAAACGCAACATCTCCTCCCCTAATACACCAGAACAAACAGTGGAATGTGTGGCAATGATGGTCCTGCTGGTTGCATGGTCGTGGACAGGTGGCTGCAGGCAGAAACATTGTGCGACAGTGATGCTAATGATACCGAGCGAGCTGACAAAGCTTTCTTTTGGCAGGTGTTCTTCCTGAAAGAGAAGCTAGCCAGTCTCAGTGGGGATGATTTCGACATTCTGGATGGGAACAACAACCCAGCCTTCAAGATGCAGGCTTCTGCAGTCAGCTTGGCAGAAAAGCGCGTGCTCAAGAACGCCCAGAATCAACCAGTCTGCTCACTGAAGAAGAAGGTATGCTGGCAGAACCAGTTGTCCTGCACCATTTGCTGTCTGCTCATATCATGTGCAAGCAGTTCCAGTGGCAGTGTACGTGCCTGGCATCCACAAAAATGTATACTGCAGTGTTTAAATCTGCCCAGCAGCAGATGCCACCCCTACTTGCTGTCTGCATCAAATTCAGTTGCATCACGTGCCCCTTGGGCAGTGCTGGTCTTGTAGTGATTTACTGAGAGGGTTTAATGCAACATCTGTACAATAGCTATGCCATGCTATATCTCATAGAATCCTCTCAGCATATTACTTGCTGCAGCGTGTGTTCATGTGTATAGATATATACAGCCTGTGCCTGCATCACAGGTAATCGTCATGGGCTCATGGCATAGCCTGTAACAGTTTTTGCTTTTCCTCCATGGCAGCACTGCATGCGTGCCACTGTGATCAAAGACAGCATTGTGACTAATTAGGGCAGCAGCAGCAGCTGCTGCTGCTTTCCTGCATTGTTGCTCAGTCATGATATGCGTTGCAGCTTATGAGCAGCACTGGGACTTGGTACGTTTCGACTGGATCTTCAGCCAGTGACAAGGAGCGAGTGGCAACCATCAAGAAAGACATGTTCAACAATACACATTCTGCCAGCGCTTTCCTACAGGCCAACAACAGTCAGCACTTTGCCCAGCCAGTCCCAGACTATTCTGCGCGAGGAGACATCAACAATCGCAGCTTCTTTGTCTACCGGGGTGCTGTGCCTGTTGCTGAGGTATGCCCCTGTGCATGATTCAAAACATGCAACGTGTGTACTCAACCTGTGCAACCTGAGGTTGCCTGAGTGCATGTTGTGCCTGCTGTCTTCGTTCCCAAGTGTGCAAGTCTGAACTGTTGTGCTGTTTGCCCACTTTGGAGATAGGCAGATAGTGCAGATGATGCATGTGGTATTGCTGTGCCTGATCCCGGCCATGTCATTTGTGCGTCTCGGGTATACCTTGTGTCACACGCACTGCACAGCTGACAACTTGACTCTGCACCATCCTTCATCTATTTCACAGACATGGTCACTCGTTCATTCCTCTGCTGCTCGCATTTGCGATTCATTAGTCTGGAATCATATGTGTTTGGCAAGCAGTATGGCTGATACTTGTGCGTATGTGCCATCCATTGCTGTGATTCTGCACCTGCAGGTGATGCGGAGCATCAGCAGTCAAGAAAAGTATTCTGGCAAGAATAGCTATGCCTTGCGCGTCTCGCCTGGCACCGACTGCGCTTTCATGATTGCCTTTTGCATTACTATTGACGAGCTGTTCAATGACTGAAGACCATCACATCAGTGGCGCACCTCGCAGATGTTGGAGTCTGATCTGCAGTCAATGTTCCTGTGACTCCCTGCCACTGATGAAAGTTTCAATACCTGAGATACAGCACTGTTGTGTGATGCCTGGCACAGTCTTTTCCATGCGCATTGTCTGGTCAGAAGTGTCTGTGTGAAGTAGCAAGCAGCTGTGCCGTAGTTGCTCAGCCATTGGGATTACAGTAACCACAACCCATTCGGTGTAACACATTCAAGAAACCAGCCGATGCTATGGCTGTCAAAAAGACAGGCTGGCTTAATCACAACAATAATGATGTGCATACCTCCTTGTAGTGTGCTCATTCACAGCCATGTGAAGAGTACAGACTAAATCTGACAGCGGGCGGCATGTTTGATGTCAAGTAGTACGTCAATGGTTCAACTGAAACCTGTGTCAACAAGGCTCTGATGGCATTTCAAACGTGGACATTCAGGTTCCTACAGGTTCCTACTCAAACAGGATAAGCTACAAAGTTAAGCTTGACAGTTTGCACATTGATCTAACTGGTGAATAAGACACACAAAGTGACTCACAAAAGCAATGTCTCTGCTGCAGCCTTTGGTGCCATCACTCAGCCGAGACGGCTCTGCACAACAGTGACTGCATTAACACGGAACATGCTCACCAGAATCAACGTCGTAGCAGGGTTATGACCAGATTTGCTACTGCTGTGTGAGACCATCATCACCATGGTTCAAAAGGTGACCTCTTCTGCCACCGGGACCCAGAAACATACCAGCTCACAGGCAGGGTGTCATTTGCATTGGCAAGATTGCTGTAACTTGCCGCCCATTTATTCAAGGTGGCTGTGTAGTGCTGGTCACTGCTTGCATTGCCAGTTATGCAAGTGCGCAAGGAAGAAAGTTTGTCATCAACATTGCTTGAGTTAAACACTCGGCGCGTTCTAGTATTGGGGATTATCGCCTGAGGGGTCTGTGCTGCAAGTATACAGAGATCATGAATTTCTGCAGCATCACCCTCATCGACATAATTGCCTTCATAGATGCCATTCTCTGCTGGGTATATGTCTCCCTTGGGTCTCTCGAGATATAGACGGTCGTCTGTGATGGCATGAAACATGACAACGGGGTGGGGAATGCGCACACGCAGAGGTCTACAGCATTCTGACACCAGTGTGACTTTTGAAGCATTGCAGTTTTCAAGACCTCGTATCCAGCCACCCTGAATATGATGGAAGTCTTGACATGGGTCCGCAATGCGGTCGAAATGCAATACGAGAATTTCCAGCTCCGCGATATCCAAAAGACCGACATCGAAAGTATACCAGTCTTCTATCTCGCCACCTTGATCGTAATCTGTAAAGGCCATATTGTACAGCTCCAGCCGCTTTAAGCCGCGCAGTATCAATAAGCCCCAAGTTAAAGTCGTAGCGAGATTCTCAAGGCTCACGCCCAGCCCGAACAGCATAACTGCCTCGTATCCCCACTGGACTTCTCCGAGAATACGCTGAGCAGCGTGGGTGGCAGGAACCATAAGCTGCAGGTCGTTGACTCCATGTCTCTGGCTGCAGATGCGCCTCCTGGCAGCGAAGATGTGCTGACAGTCGCGCAAGTCCACAACCATTCGTTTTTGCAGCTCCTGGTTCCAAAGTTGACAGGATCGAGCAACTTGACAAACTTGCTTATAGGTCAAATGGCCCAAAATGTGAGACCAGACAGTACGCGGCAGTTCTGGAAGCATGGTGGCTTGCGAAACAGGACAGACGAGTTACGATTAGCTACCCACTGTGGAACTCATGAGTTCCACAAATTTGCATGTTTGACCTAATTTTGAACCTGAAACAGCTTCACACGTGTTTGTGTCCTACGCCGTGCTGTGCAGCTGTCTATGCGCAGGTCTACACCTCTTGAAGACCTTGTGGCAGTGACACAAAGCACACCTGCAGTTTGGCATTGCAACTGTGAAGCTTTTGACACAGAAGGCTGTGAGCTGTCCGCTGAGCTGAGACTCTTGACTTGAGAGACCCACACACCTGTTGCATGCTACCAAAACAAAGGACCTCCGGAATGTCCAGCAGGTAGTTACCTTACAGTTGGGCACATCAAGATTACAATGCCCCAGCTAAACAAAGTATGATCCCTACATGCAATCTTTGCAGATTGCCTGTCATTTGCATGTTATTTGTCTGAAACTGATATCCCAAAGGCAGCTGAAGCAAAAGTTGACAACTGCGAGAAGACCAGATCTCCATTGTGATACAACAGCCAAGAATTTGGGCGGAACTGCCATACTTGCAACGTGTTTCACAACTCTTGATCAGTTGACATCAAATGGACAAGCAAGGTTTGTAATGCAATCTTGAGGGCTTCTGCTGACTTGACACATGAGATTTATGGATTATGCCTCTAATTTGTGACTGCAGCAGCCCCTCAGGTATATGTGTCTCCCGCATACTCTGGGTATACAGGCTTGTATATATGCAGTGACTGCAGTACAGGGACAACAATGTGCTGTATAAAAAGCCAGACTGGTTTTGGCATGTCTGCTAGCTGCATATCCCCGTGAGGAAACAAGACCAGCATTTGAAGAGGGTTGACGTTGTCCACGGTGCCAGCATCTGAAGCAAGCCCACAGAACGTCTTGATGAATTGCTCAAAGGTTCCTGCTGGGGTGAGCGTGAATTCCATGTCAAGAACTGTTGTGTTGTCACCGTTCCAAAATTGGTGAGGCTTGCCTGCAAATATCTCTGTGTCTCTTTGTATTCATGAAAGTCGTGGACTGTATGCACAGTGCATGACGCGTGTTTGCTACATACAATGCACACATATAATCTGACTCATGACATTCACATTTGAATGGTTGCCTCAGTGGTGGAACCTTCAGCCAGCAGATCACATGCATTGCATTGACAAGCTTTATATGATTGCCGTTGCTGCTGCAATCATGAGCTGCATCAGCATTACGCCTCAGACCCACCATTCAGCTGTATGCAGGATGGATTGCACAGCACATCATGTCGAGCGAAGCCATGCATGCCCTGTTTTGGCATGTGTAACATAAAGTCTGTCATAGCTCCTGGTGCCATACCTGCTGGAATGCATGCAGGTTTGTCTCCATGCTTCAAATGGCCTTCCACACCATCAACCACGTATGAAAAACTACACCAACAAAAACAGTAAGCATGGTCACCATGGTGTGGAGTGTGTCAGTGATACCAAGACCATTGCAAAGACTTACGCAACAAGAAGCAGTTGGGCACTGCTGGAAGTTGACTCAATCTGTCACAGGAAAGCTCTGGCAGAACAAAAAGAAAACTTTGCTTTGTTACCTGCCACTGTTCACTGTGAAGCATTCCTCCTGACTGTTGTGGATGTGGAGAGGGGGTGAGCCACTCCTGCCTGGCGAAAAGCCTGAAGAGCCATTGTACAAGTGCCTGGCAGCTAGCTCATGGGCGCATCATGGGACCAAACAATAAAACAGACAACGTCACAAGGCTAAGCTAGGAGAAAGGCACAGCAGACGTCAGTGCAAAAATGCATATCTGCAGAACATCTTTGCATATGTTGAGGTGTACCTGGCATGCCTGGTCTGATGTATTCTTGCACCTTCAGACACTCCCCCTTAGTGTCCTGTGTTGAAGCAATCACAGTATACCTGTATGCACAAGAGATTCTTGCCTCTACTGGTGTGACACATCGCCGCGCCCCCAGTGCAGAGCTTACGTTGTGCAGCAAGAGTACCTGGAACGGTCTCCTGCTTGAGTGCACTCGAACTGTCTCAGCCCAGCGCGGATGCTTCGTTGTACGTGAGAAGATCGAAATCCGTAGAACGACAGTGCGACTGATGCCAATAGCACTGCAGCCGCGACTGCAACCTGGGTTGTTCTCCCCGGCATGTAGCTTCCGCGGGCTGTGCAATGATAGCGACACTTTCTTTAAAGTATACGATCGCCTCAAGGGCAGGATTTGGTCCGATCTGTTGGAACACGCTTTTTTGCTAGCGCAGAGCCTGCGTGCACGTACGTAAGGCTATTGCCAAGATCAGCACAAAGAGGTGAGCTGTACAGACTTCAACCACGGTTTGGTATTGTGAGCTACTCAGCGAACAATCATCAACGTGAATGCCCTGCTCGACGCAAGCCACTCCTGCACAGCCTTGCATACGTCACGCCCAAATCAGGTTCCTACCTGACAAAGAAACCGACCACCTGACTAGAGCTTGGTAAGTCAGTCGGTAAGACTGATGTTGACTGATGAAGAAGAAATGGGTCGACGAACGCCGAAGATCTGTACAGGGCTGCCCACTCAGCGCAACTTTATTCGGATTATTTGTGGATGGACTTGAGCAGCACTTGATGGACACGGTTGGTCATGATGTACCCTCCCTCTCAGGCGTACTGATTCCACTGCTACTATATGCTGATGACCTCATCATTATGTCTACAACAGCAGCAGGGCTGCAGAGGCAGCTTGACGCATTGCAACAGTTCTGTCAT
>JAABUP010003576.1_pt1 | contig 27226 bp, 26 predicted proteins | sample 5559201 | NCBI WGS metagenome assembly JAABUP01 (sample SAMN10711887, study PRJNA513373) | rock metagenome | isolation source: Antarctica rocks | place: Antarctica | reverse complement strand
GCTGCTGCTGTTGTTGTTGCAAATGCGAGAGAGGTTCCAATGGCGTCTCTCGTCTCGGAATCTGTTGCATTGGCTGGCCTGCCGGTTGGTATGAAGGAGCCTGAGAAGGAGGCGTGGGTGCAGCAGGCCGTGGTTGGTCACTCAGACGTTTTCGAGGCGGCGGTTCACTGTCATTATTCAAGATATCCATTATGCTGGATTTCTTTGGTGGTGCAACGGGCGGCGGCGGCTGCTGTTGAGGCATCGTTTGCACAGGCACTGAACTGGGCCGTATCGTCTCACCCCGAGGCGACATCGGCGGCGCTGGCTGGCTCGCACTCGCAGGTGATTGACTTTGCTTGAGTTGATTGGCAGTATTCGAGAAGAGGCCAGGACCCACACGGCGCATCGAGGTATCGATTGGCGCTGATCGTTGCAACAATTGCTGGATTGGAGTTTGCTGCCCCAATTGTCGTTGTTGCTGTTGCTGAGCCTGCTGCTGCTGCTGCTGCTGTTGTTGTTGCTGCTGCTGCTGCTGATGTTGTTGCTGTTGCTGTTGCTGCTGATGCTTTTGGGCCGCTTGTTGCTGAGCTGCTTGTTGCTGAGCTGCTTGTTGCTTTTTCTGTTGCTCTTGCTGCTGTTGCTGTTGTCTCTGTTGCGACTGGATGAAAATGCGAGTCCTCTCATCATATTTGACCTCGATAGCAGGTGTGTTTGCAACTCCAGATTGAGCGGCAGAAGGTGGCTGACCAAGCAGCGATGAATGTAAAGAGTTTGAAACAAGGTTTGGTGCATGTTGGTAAGGCTGGGGTGGTCGCTCGTTCTCTTGCTGTGAGACCCGATGGCGGTGATGCGTGTGGCCTTCCCGATCTTGATGCTGTTGCGCCTCTCTTTCTCGAACCTCGTGCAACTGCTGCTGGCGCGCCTGCAACTCTCGTTCCCTCTCTTTCATCGTATGACTTGCGGAGAATATCGGTCGGTCTCGCTCAGCCTGGATGAATGTGCCAAGATGTGGACCTGTGACCTGTTGCTGTTGCTGGGCTTTAGTCTGCAATGGTATCGTGATACGGTTTTCTAAGCTACACGGTCCCTGTGCCATCATTTGTTCCGATGTTTGAGCGGCACCTTGCTCAGCTGATGCCAAGGCTGTAAATTTAGGAGGATCTTGCTTGAATCGGGTTGTGTTTTGCGTCTTAGTAGTAGGTTGGGGCTTCGGAGACCCATTCTCTACATCTACATTCTCGGTCGTACTAGGTGCCAATGGCCTCTGCTCTTGCTTTAAGATGTTGTACGCATAACGTCGCTTTTCTCCTGTCGGTGTTGGAGCTGGCACAGGTCCCATGTCTTCTCCACTCAGTATCCTGGCATCAGCTCTCTGGGCTTCTTGCTCAAGCTGTTGGCCCAATGCCCCTTCCTTTATCTTCCGGCTATAAAAGTTCTTGATCTGGAACATGAGTCAGCAGGCCGTAGCCGGAGAATATTGGATGTTTCCTTACCATAATGTGCGTCTTGGTCTTCATCGTAGCGGCGATGAGTTGCCAATTGGTCCCAAAATGACGAACATAATTGCCGAAGTCTGTTTGCTCTGGCACCGACCAATAGCTAGATGTTTGGGGGCCTCCAGCAGCTTTTTGTGGAGGCGGGTGGGGTTGTTCTTGGGGAATCTGAGGGACATGCTGCGGGACCTGCTCTATATTCACTGGCGCGGGGCGAGTTGTAGGCCATGCCTCTTGGGTGACCTGTGGATATATTTGCATATGGTATGGCTGGGCGCTGCTCAGACCGGCTAGCACTTGCGCTCCATCCAGCTCATCAATACGAGGCTCGGTCTCAGGGATGACAGGTTCCTTGCTAACACCCCGGATACTTTCAGGCACACCCTTCTGAGGAGAAGGTCCTGGAGCCGCGGCCAATAGTTGTGTCTTCGGTTTCCTGCCCGGCTTTTCCTTCGGGGCCCTTGTTCGGCGTATGACAGGCTTCTCCGAGCTTAACGTACCGGTAGTGTTCTCCTTGTTGCCAGTGGCCCCTCGCCGTGCCGGTGTTGCCGCTGGTGTGGCAGTCTCGGTTTCTACAACGTCGCCAAACGTGGGTGCTGCAGCGCGTCTTGGCCGCCCTTTCTCTGTGAGCGCAATGGCCTGTGCTTCGTATTCCACCATGCCATCGAATGTAGACATCAATCCACTGGCTCTTGGACGGATTTGACTTCGGATTTGATTGGCGATCTTTTTACCTTTCTTGGTCTTCAAAAACGCAGCTTCCTGATCTTTATACTTCACTAGGCGTTTAGTAAGGTAGTAGTGCTGAACGCAGTCTCGGAAGTCCCGACCTTCCAAAGCTTCCGCAATTAAGCCGAATCTCTTCGGGAACATGAGGTAATTATACAAGAAAGTCTCCTTCTCGGCAGAAGTGAAGTCGTCCTGCCTGGGAACGAAGCAAAGAGCGTCCAGCGCAAGCTCTGGATGCACTAGATTGTTTGTGTCCGTATATAAGCAAGTTTGGGCCTCGAATCTATTCAGCATATCAGGTACAACAGCTTCTCTGTCAGGGTTGAATGTTTCTGGGGGTAAGTAGATTGGCACTTCTCGTTCGCGTCTGGCTCGTTCCTCTTGAGCAGCCGTCTCTTGGGATCTCTTCAATACCTCGTCCATACCTAGCTCACTAATGACCCTTCCACGCCTACCAACGACTGACGGTGCTGGCGCAGATATCGACATGTCATCCACGGCGGAAGGATCGACCATCGAATCGTCCACTCTTCTTTCGTCTTCAAAGTTCTCAACAGACATTCGCCAGGGTTTGTACACCCTCGCGAAGTCATCTCTTATGATGTCATCTTCCGACGACAAGAGCTCTCGCTGACTCACCAGTTTCTCAACAAGGAGGTTCTCAATTGCCTCCTGTCGGCTAGGTTCTTCTTGCAGATCTTCAATCTCGGAGAAGGGCGTTGGCGGTCCATTATTCAAGAACGGAAGGCTGTCAACGGGAGGTGTCTGAGGTCGTAACTTGGTTGGTTGGGGGGAGGTAGAGGTTTCTCGTTTGTAGTCCATCTCCTCAGCGTCGCCGACCTTTGGCGACGGTAACCCCAAAGGCACTGGCGCAGGACCTATTTCCCCCTCTGTCGGCGTCATCTTCGACTTTTCCTCCAGCGCACTAGCTAGAGCGTCAAGCTCGTCTAGTAGCCCTAGGAGTTGAGGGTGACTTCGAGGAGTCGGAGGCCTTTTCGCTTGAAGTGCTTGCATTTCCCGGTCAAACTTTTTCTCAGCTTCCGCGAAGTCTTCCTCGTCCAGATCCATCTGTGTATCTTCTGCAGCAGCCTCATCGGATTCTTCGTCCTTATCCAAGTCGGCACCCACGCTTCGGTCCTTCGAGTCATCGGTATCGGGTTGTTCTTGTTTGACAGCATCACGAGTTGTGGGTACCCTGTGCATGATTCCTGGCGATGGCTGAGATGGGGCGATATCCTTCTTAGGGTGCTGACTTGCTGCTATACCGGCAGGTGCGTTGGCACGACGCCATTTAGCGATTGCAGATTCTGCGGATTCTGCGCTCGGCGGACCACCCTTGCCCTTTTCTTCCCCTATAGAATCCCTCTTTGTTGGCACAACATTCATTATCGATGGCTGAGAGGGACCACGAGGAGCATTCTTCGGTATGTCCGGGTTCACCCATGACCAAGCGCCTCCACGCCCGGTGCGTGGCATCATTGAAGGTCCACGGATCGGTGGCCCACGAGCAATTGGAGGTGCCACCTGTCTAATCGGGGGAGGAGCACGCTCGGCTCGAGGGCCTGTTGGGATCTTGACAGGCGAGCTCTGATTAGACATGTCACCCAGTGGCGCTCGTATAGTCGATCCAGGTGCGCCACTGGAGGACGCGTTGCCATTTCGGCCCTGCTCTTCAACCGCTTTCCTGACTGAGGGTTGCACAGGATCTGAGATGCTTTGCACGGGGAGAATGGATCGTGGAGTCGAAGTATCAAGATCAGCCTGTGGGAAGCGCTTGGAGATATTACGGACTTGGTCAAAAGGCGGTCCTTTGGCAATTGTGTTTGCTGGGCCAGGTGCTATACGTGGGCCACTAAATTTGTTTCCCTCATTCTCCAGTAGACGCTTCGCAGGCTCTGATGGGTCCTTCGCTGCCCATTTCTCCTGTGCTTGCTGCGCTTTGGGGGCTGTGGGCGCGTTTCCCAGGGTGTGAGCTCTCGGTGCAGAGGGTACGTCTTTGGGCGGATCTAGCAAGCCAAGACGGGAAGGGTGTATTACTGGTGATTTCTCTAAAGGTGAGCCCTGCTTCGACTGAGAATCTTGGCTATTGATCGGTGCTCGCTGAGGAATAGACCCAAAAGCTGGCACTGGCGGAGCTTGCGGAGGCGGCGAAGCTGTTCGCTTTTCGAAATTGTCAATCTCCCGACGCTTTGAGACAACATCGCCTTTGTCTTGTTCCTGCTCGAGGCTCCTGGGCTTGGTATCAAAATTAGAGGCAGAATGCCTCGGCTGCGGCTCTTGTAGTGAGTCCCGGTGATCTCGTGTATTTTGAGTAAAGCGCTCTAGGTTAGCTTGATGAATAGAAGTTGTTGATGTCGAACGAGAGGTTAGTGGAGTCGGTGCTCCGCCAGTAGAGTTCCTCGAAGTTGGACGATGAGGTGGTTCCCTCCTGAGTCGGTCATCACGTTCATGATCTTCTCGCTCTCTTCTAGGACCATCATCCCTCCTTCCCAGTTCGAAGTCGCGATCGCGGTCGTCACGAATTGATCTGTCCCACTCCTGCTCACGAGAGCGGCTCCGAGGGCCAAAAGTGTCGCGTTCTTCCGGATGTAGACCCCTGCCTCTACTGTAATCCCATTCCCCCCGGCCCCTTCCTCTACCACGAAATCCACCTCGGCCGCGGGGGAAAGTTTCCGAAGAAACTGGAGGAAGAGACTCTCTAGAGTCTCTCCTCAAATCTTCTCTGGGGGGATAATCACGCACGCTTCTCGTATCTCTGAAATCTCTCGACAAAGGGGACCTTGACCTGTCTCGACTGATAGGTGAAGGCCTCTGGTCAAACCGATCTTGGGAACCCCAGTCTTGACCGCGTCCTCTCCGCGCAAATGATTCCTCCCTAGTATCCGGAAATTCTCTCTCTCGTGCATCTCCGCGGCCCAGATAACCGCCTCGGCCTCTGGGTATATATCCCCCTCCTCTTGGCGCATCTACAAGCGCTTTCGGACCTCTCGGAGGCTCTCTTGGAGGCTCACGTCCTCTGCCCTGATAGCCGAGAGAATCATTCGGCCGGTGTCCTGGGTCACTGATCCTTGGCGGTCCATCGTTGAATTGTGCCGATGGTCGTCTGTCGAGAGGTCTTGGTGGTGAGCGGTCTCTCGGATGGCGAGAGTCGTTTGTGCTGCTGGGTGGAAAGCGTGAAGACATAGGACATTATCACAATAAGGATCAATGAAAGGTGTCCTGATGATTGTAGAGGATAGTTGGATACGGTATTCCGGGATTACCAAAGAAAATAAGTGACCTTTGCCACGTACTTAGTATCTCAGGGCGTGTATTGCTGGAAATTGAACGAGATATGCCCTCGGTAATTCCAATTATCATCCAGATCCTTTGTATCCTTTCGATGCTGTATTGGCCAATCGTAAACGCGCGCCAGCCGATATCGAGTCTATGCGGGCTGCACGGCGAAGATCTTGTCTCTTGGTCAGCAAAGGGTGAGTATGTATACGTTTCTCGGGTGGACTGAATACGTTGTAGCACCTGACAGAGTAGCTTCAATCGAGTGTCGTCGCCCACCAGGAGATGAGGCTCAATTGATCCTCGTCCCGCTGGCGACGGCGCTAGTGGCTTGACCTTTTTGGTGATTGGAGATATCTAGCCATTCCACGCGACACCCCTCCTCTATTCGCCACTTCCCCTCGTCCTCTTGCATCCTGCCTCTTCTCCTCCTCTTCCTCACCACTATTGATGATCCACCTGACCTTTGTCTGTATCGGGAGGGTGACCGTGCACACTGATATGGAAGCTGCTGTCTTAATCGAGTGGATGAAGCCGTCGTATGCACCCGCGACCAAATCGGATGCTGGCGGAAGGAAAGAAAGAATTTATCAAACAGCGCCATGAGCACAGTGTCTGTCAAAGGATGTGGCTATTAATGAGCCAGCCAGTCCCTCTGGATGGGCTGATCATGTAAGGTATGATAGATTGCAAGAGACCAATTGATTTGGTGGTCTGCCCCGGCAAGAAGTGCAAGAAGGAAAGAGGAATCGTTGCCTTTATAGCAAATGTTGTATTTCAATGTGCGTTCAAGAAAGTGCCAGAGTCATTTAGACCTCTTCGAAATCTCGAGAGTTCTACGTGCAACGTAAAAATCCCTTTCTCAAAGAATAATCCTCAATTTTTTTCATCAAGTGGTGGTCTGTCAAACGCTGGGAGCTCACATGTCAAGCATGTGGGAGTCATTTTCACTTCATGGGGCCGAGCCGAGAAGGACGTCTCCATTTTTCAACGTCTTCTTTACCCCATCCGGTTGGCTCCGACCTATGTCCCCTAATAGACTTCGGTCCTCCCAATAAAAGTACAGTTAGGCCTCTCACAAATACATAAGACGAGTCCTTCTTCCTTTGCGAAGACTCATGCAATTCGTTGCTAAGGGAGTCTAGAGTATACGCTTTGGACTACAGAACTCTCATTTGCTCAGCCCACAGTGATGTCTATATGTTTGCAGGCTTTCCCACACAATAGTCAAGAGAGCCCAATAACGATTGCTAGTTCCTGGAGCCCACCCTACAGACATTCTGTCTTCCGCTCCCATCACCACTCGAATGTTTGATTACCAGATTAGCCGTGTTCTGAGTTCCTCACCTTGACAGATATAGCAGCGGATCCTTCCCCATCTCACTCAAATTCGCAAATCAAAGCCTTAGCACCACAAAAAACAAGTCAATATTCACACGCAAAACCAATACACTACACAAGAACAGTATCTCCAGACAAACTCAATCTTGACACCATAATCCTCATCTCAACAGAATGACTCACAAAGCATCAAGCAACTTCCAAGCACAGAATCTGAGCTTACTGAGACGCAACCATAAGAAGAGCCACAAAGATCTCCTCTCTTAAACATTACCGAGAGTCTAAGATCGAGCTCAGCTCTTCTCCAGCACCTTACACGCAAAACCAATACACTACACAAGAACAGTATGTCCAAAAAAACTCAATCTTGACCCGATAATCCTCCTCTCAACAGAATGACTCACAAAGCATCAAGCAACTTCCAAGCACAACATCCGAGCTTACCCAAACGGAACCATAAGAAGAGCCACAAAGGTCTCCTCTCTTGAAAATTACCGAGAGTCTCAGATCGAGCTCATCTCTCCTCCAGCACCTCACATAATCCTCAAAGTTGTCTCCCAAAGCAATACCTCTTACCAGGTACCGACCCTTGGAGCGACACCTCCCATGGTCAGGCCGTTCCTTAATGCAGTGAATTACAAAAGTTCAGGATGAGCGCCAAGGGAGTTTGCCACCGCAACATGGGATAATTGCCACCCCCGCAATCGAGGGGCTTACGATTTCCCTGCACGCACAGAGGTATCGAGAGAGAAATCATTCAAGCATCCCGTCACCAAATATTCCACCGGGCGCGCAAAGGTGGTGGATTCGGAATGCAGATCTCGCGAGTATAACTTTCCCGTCATCTGTCGTTGGTACCGTGGGGCCGTGAGATTATCATGATCGAGCAGGGCTGTCAGCATTGGTGGAAGCTGGCGACGGGCCGACCAAGGTATCTCGATGGGCTTTGGAAAAGAAGATTGAAGAATGGCGAGGATGAGTGGATCATGTCTCAACACCACATCCCTCCCAATCCATCCAAACGCCTTCCCCAAACCAAACATACCAAAATAAAGCCATCCAACAGAGCCCACCCAAAACCCAGCGAAAAACAACCTGCTTCGCCCCCACCCCAAACCCCCAAGAAAGATCCCCCGATCCCCCACCCCATTCACAAAGCCGCAAAACCGATAAACCGTAGCACTTCTACACTACCTACTGACCCATGACGATTTCTAATACTGAGCCACTTGACCAATTTGGGTCTAGAGTCGCATTTTCCAACCACGTATCACGACGCAACGAGCACTCCTACGAAAAGACTTAGTGAGTGATCTAGAGAAATCAACCAACTCTACAAGTTTGTAATCGACCATGTCTTCGTATCTTGAAGTGTGATGGAGGTGCAGAAGTCACATTATACTCCCAAATGGGTTAAGTGGCCTAATATCAAAAATTGTCGGGAGCCGGTAGGTAAGTAACTTGCCATGGAAGGTTTGACATACTTGAAGGTCGACTTATTAAGATGAGGTCCTACTAATGACAAGTGATTGCCCACACAGCCCCAAATCACCGAAAGCCGCTTGCAGAATTGAATCGAATGCCCCTGCCCAACCGACAAAGATGCAGCACCTGGGTATCAAAAAAAATGCCATCAAAACAATGCTTTCAGTCTCGCTTGATCTCGTCACTTCCGCTTTCACCGTTCGAAGCACTCTTCTCATCCACCCCAGGGGCCTTGCCCATTACGATGTCGCCTCTGCCCTCTCCCATTGGCACGCCCTGGATCTCCTTTCCTCGCAGCGGGCCGGAAACAAAGCCACTGCTCCCTTCACCGAACACATACGCCTCCTCGCCATGGCATGCGTAGTCACCCGCAATCAGATCCTCATCCGACATCCTCAATGGAATCCGCAGCACGTATTTGATGAAGGCCATAATGAGTGACGTCCAGACCACGTTCCATGCAACCACGAAGCAAACACCAGCGATCTGATAGCCGACTTGGACGCCATTGCCAGCAATGGCACCGCCAGGGTTGGTGAGGGCGAAGGCTTCGGAGCCGGAAATGGTAGCGAAGATACCCGTGCCGCAACCACCGACGATGCCAGCGACGAAATGAGTGTGTAAGACACCAAGCACGTCGTCAACCCCGCGCAAGAATGGGACCTTTTTGTTGACGATGTTCATGGTCAGCCACGGCAAAGCACCCGAACCTAGACCGAGGCAAATGGCACTCCAGCCTGCAACCACACCAGCGGCAGGCGTAATGGCGACGAGACCAGCGATCATGCCATTGACAGCACCAATGACCGAGGGTTTCTTGTAATAGATGACGTCGCACATCATCCAGACGAGCATACTGGTCGCAGCGCAGATGTTGGTGTTCAAGACGGCCACGCCGGCATCGACGCTCGCCATATAGGGGTCACCACCGTTGAAACCGTTCCAGCCGAGCCAAAGGATACCTGCGCCAATGAGTACGCTGCCGATATTGTTGGGGCGATTGTCTTCGCGGTCAGCGTCAAGGCGAGGGCCAATCCACCATGCGCCCACAAATCCTGCGGTACCGGACGAAAGATGGATAACATATCCTCCGGAGTAATCGATGACACCCAAGACTGCAAGGAAGCCACCACCCCAGATGGAATACGCGACGACGCAGTAAGAGAATGTAAGCCAGAGGGGAACATAGACGGCCCAGGCGAGGAAATTCATGCGACCAAGGAATGCCCCGGCTGTGATAACGAGGGTAATGGCTGCGAAGACAAACTGGAAGTACACCATGACCGACATCGGGAACGCGGCGGTGATGCCGGAGGTGGGGAGAACGGCTTGGGTAAGCTCGTATTCCATGGATAACGCAGGCCCCGGTATCCCAGCGAACGGTAACATGTGTTTTCCGAATGCGATCTTGTAACCCCAAATGACCCAGCAGATGAGGACCATGGCAAAGGCGTAGAAGGCCATGAAGGCCGAGTTGATGGCCCACTTGCTCTTGACGATACCCGCATAGAGAATCATCAGCCCAGGCACCGACTGCAGACCCACGAGGGTCGCCGCGGTCATTTGCCAGGCATTGTCGCCCTTGTCGAGCCAGTCTGGTTGGGTGGCCATGGTGAGAGTGTTGTGTGGAGACTGTTGCAAAGTCGGTGGGGCAAGAGAGAAGTGGTGAACGAGAGTTCCACGTGTGTAACAGGCCCCCTTCATGAATTTATACAGATTCACTACGAGGCCCCGACGTTAGACCCTTTGTGCCTGGTGAGACGGAGCTGCTATCGGACAAGCTCCGGCCCATTGTCACGGTCGAGGAACAAGTGGGTAAGCAAATAAGAGAGACCAGCGTTATCGGAATATCATTTCCATGTCAACCCACAATGAGGGTCCCGATGGGTGGGCCTTGGCGCTGGTCCCCTTTGGCCAATCAGATATGCCGGTAGCCGAAGTGGGGCTGACTGTCCGCATGCAAACTGCAGGCGGGTGCATTTGGCAGATTCTGCAAATCCTGAGGGCTGGTCGACCAATGGGCACGATGGCGCTGATTGCGGACAGCAGGATGTCGTCAATGGGCAGCGAATCAGGGGGCCGACTGGGCCCAGCCTGGACCCAGGCTGCACGCTGCATTCCCGAGACACGCAGCACGCGGGACAGAGCCCCCCACCATGCTTAAGCGAGGTCAGCACTGACCACCCAATCCAGCCATAGTGGCTGCTAGCAACTGCATCATTGCATGGCTGCGGGCACCATCATATAACCAGTCCCAGCAGTCGAGATAAGAGTATTTACATCCAATCACCGTCGCCCCACATCTCGCCTCGAATAGAATGCACCACGTTGGAATCCGAATCGAAGACAAATCTGACAGCAAAGCGGCAACAGGTCAACCACATGTCCATTCGACTTACCCGTTATCGCGTGCGCAATTTCCATTACTCACAGCACGAGCGGTCAGCCGGTTGATGCCTGAAGACAACGAACTCCTCCGCAAGTTCCCGTTCACCTGACTCAGGCAGCTTCGGATGATGGATCTTGGAGTGTTGGATGTTGTCGGCGGCTGCTCGCTGACGAGGTAATCCGCAGTGTGGTCAAAGGTCTGCCGTCTCGCAACATTGTGAGGTAAGGCTCCCCGCGTTCCCAGCGGCGTGGGTGCATGGACATCAGGACTCGGCCTGAGCGACTGCACGTAGCCGCTCGAATCTGGGGCCCAAGATGATGCACGGTGGTATAAAGAGCTCGTGGAATTTTGGACAGAACCTAAGAGGACAACATCCTTATTATCCGCCCAAATCTCGAGATTCTTCCGAGCGTGCAGAGGGCCCACGCTTCGAGCGTTCCAATAAGGAATATGTCATGACCCGTATGTCATCTTGTTGTGAGGACCCAGCGTATCGGCGCCACATTGTTGGACAACGGCGACGTGTTGGCTGTGCATCATACTATCGACCCAAGGCACCTGTCAAGCCGAAGTTCTAACCGTGCATCGAAATCCTCAAAGTGTTCCCTAGCCTTGGCACTAGCTCTGTGTCGCGCCAAGGAATTCGATACTCGGTTTGTCCATCTGTCACCCGAGTATCGTGCTATTGACAACTTCAATCCTCAAAGGAGGTTTGGGAAACGCAACAACCTTACAAAGGTATGGAACACTCGCACATGTCGTCCAAGCAAGCTGACGTTGAAATTGCCTTCTTGGGTGGCCAAGAAATTTAATAATATAAACGTCATGCCGGCGCCTGGGCAAGGTCCGCAAGGTCCTCGCGGTCCTGTAGATCATATATCTAAGTCCTTGGATGTCTTGGCCGTTGCAACGTAGACATAACGATTCTTGTGTAGGCCTCCTCCTGTGCCAGGTGTCTTGAACAGGGCACAGCGAAAGGCCTGTTCGTGAGCCTTCACAGGCTGTGCTGTTGCAATGGTCTGAGTTGGATTGCCAGAAACGGCCCGAAAGTGAAGAACACAACGCTTAGCTCATCAATAAAGTTGAGGACCGAGGCAGAGGGCTCAGAAAAGATGAAAACGCCTATGGGCTGAGCTTTCACATCTAGATAGCCCATGAATAGATCCTTCGGAGGCAATGTAGCGTTGTTCATTGAAGTCTTATAAATGTCGTGTATGAGGGCTGAAAAGGCCTGCAAATAGAGTCATGACTTCGAAATTATCAACCACAACCTCATTGAGAGAGAAACCTTGCAGTGTGTACATCTTGTGGAAGACAAAGACGAGGAAGGAACGAGAAGGACTTCTATTGGAAAGTGCGCTTTACCCAATCTGTCAATTCTGCGCTAACCCGAATCGCATTTCAAACCTTCCAGGTTCGGTTGAGACTTCCTCTTGGCCACAACAGTTCCAACGATAGACCTCTTCGTAGCCAGGTACTTCACATTCTGTCTTCAATTACTTGATATTGGATTGCCGTAATTTTGTGGGTGGTCCAAAGGTCCTGCTCAACGTACTTCCCTACGAATTCACAGGTTCATCGGTAATAGGATGACAGGGTGCTAGTCTCAATTATAGGGTTCTTAACGTAGAACGGTGACCCTTATTTCGCCTGATGGCCTACGTCTCTACAATACCTTTGCCTTCTCCTTGTATGTTGAAATTGAAATCAGGTAGTCCATAAGTTTGATACCTGCTCTAAAAAAGCGTTTTTCGATTCTCGTTCACTGCTTCTTCTTCTTTCTGAAACTTACCATGACAAGAACGAACGGCAGCGGCGTGCCTGACAATCAGGCCCCAGCCGTCTCTCGTGATGCTGTTTTCAAACCCTCAGCGCCAGTCCCAGAAGGCATCCCAACTGTCAGTGGTATCGAATTCAATGATTACGATAGTAGGAACAAAGACATCACAGTCGCTGAAATGGTCTCCAACATGACAAACATGGGCTTCCAAGCGGGCGCCGTGGCAGAAGCTGCCCGTATCATCAACGACATGGTATCTTCTCCCCCCATCTAATGCCGACCAATTCCTAACGAGACCACCCCAGAAAGACTGGCGAGAGCCCACCACCAACACCAAAACCACCGTCTTCCTCGGCTTCACCTCCAACCTCGTCTCCTCCGGCCTCCGCTCCACCCTCCGCTACCTCGTCGAGCACAGCCACGTCTCCGCCATCGTAACCACAGCCGGCGGCGTCGAAGAAGACCTCATCAAATGCCTCGCCCCAACCTACGTATCCTCCTTCACCGCTCCCGGCGCCTCGCTCCGAGAAGCAGGCATGAACCGCATCGGCAACCTCGTCGTCCCGAACCACAACTACGGCCTTTTCGAAGACTGGGTGGTCCCGATCTTGGACCAACTGCTCGCCGAGCAAATAGCCAGCGAGGAGCGAGGCGACGAGGAAAAATTGATCTGGACGCCTAGCACGGTCATCGCGCGCTTGGGAAAGGAGATCAACGATCCATCTTCTATAATGTACTGGGCCTACAAAAACAACATCCCAGTATTCTCCCCCGCCCTCACCGACGGCTCCCTCGGCGACATGTTCCATTTCCACACCTTCAAATCCTCCCCGCAACGCCTCTTACTCGACACGATCCAAGACGTCCGCCGCATTAACGAGTTCGCCCGCAGTGCCAAACGCGCCGGGATGATAATCCTAGGTGGCGGCCTAGTAAAACATCACATCGCCAACGCATGTCTCCACCGCGACGGCGCCGAAAGCGCCGTCTATATCAACACAGCGCAGGAATTCGACGGCAGTGATGCGGGGGCAAGACCTGACGAGGCGGTTAGTTGGGGGAAGATCAAGACTGGGGCGGACAGTGTGAAGGTGTATGCGGAGGCAACTATGGTTTTTCCGGTGATTGTGGCCGCTACGTTTGTTAAAAAAAGGGGTGGAAATCCAGCAGTAGAAATGACATAGGGGATTCATTCCCTTCAAGACAGTGCTTTGATGGGTCTGAAGCCCTAACATGACCTGCCACAAAGGGAGTATTGCCAGATAGGTAAGACTAAAGGCCGGCATAATTCCTTACTTCTCATAGCCAAGTAGGTATAGCTAGAAATGTTCGCTAGTATGTCCATGGTATTTTCCCCAAAACATTACTTGTTTCCACAATCAATTACCCCAATCCTGACTATTACCCCCCTCCCCATGCCCCTCCTTCTTCTCCTTCTCCCTTTTCTCCCTCTCCATCTCCCTCCTCGCCTCCCCCATCTCCTCCTCACTCGGCATATCCACCACCATCAAATACAGCACATTCTGCCTCAACACCTTCCTCACCCCCCACCTCCATCCCCGTCGCCTTCCTCACCCTATTAACAACCCCCCTTCCCTGCTCCCTTCTCCGCGCCCTGGGATCAAACTTACCGCCGGTGACAAGAGAGATGAGATGGCCGCTGTTGGCCGGGTGCGTGGGGTCGGAGAAGCGGGATGCGAAGGGTTGTTCTGGGGGGACGGAGAGGGAGGAGGATGGGTTTTCGGCGGAGTATGAGGCTTGGGCGCGGCGGTCCATGTAGTCGGATATGAAATTGCTGGATTTCTGGAAGGTGGATGCTTGTTTGGCTGGCGCTTCGGGGTCGGTGGCGGCGGCGTCGAGGGCTGGGAAGATGAGAGGGGCGGCGTGGGGGATTTCTATTTCGGTGTGGCTTTTGCCGCTGGAGAATTCGAGGTTGTTGGTGAGTTTTTGGGTGAGGGAGTCGGGGTCGGTGGATTTGGTGATGGATCGGGTGATGTCGGTCGGGGCGGAGGACCAGGAGTGTCGGGAGGGTTTGTAGGTCATGAGCATTGCGTAGAGACCGCGCGGGCGGAAAAAGTGGTTGTTGATCTCGTCGAGGAAGGTGTTGGTTCGGTGGCGGCTTTGGGTTACTATTGCTGCTCCGGCTAAGAGTTGCACGACCATTAAGGTGATTTGGGCGGAAAGGGTGGGAGCATAGCCGACTAGGTGGCCGCCGAGGAAAATGACTTCGAAGACAAGAGAGGCCTGACAATGTTAGCACCTTGTTCCAGCTGCCTAAAACTCTATCTGTCCGACCTACCCGGCTAGCCTTGTGGAACACCTCAAGAAATTCCATGAATGCAGTCTGGTCAATGCCGCATTGTTCCAACACAGGTGCGTAGGCTCTCACGAAGCCGCGACTCTTGGAATGGGGCCTTCTTTGCGGGATGATGACAGGACATGACAAGGGGTGGGTAGGCGGTGCAAGCGAAGGAGCTGGATGTGCACTCAAAAACTTCTTCACCAGCTTATGGACATCAGGCTCCCCCTCTTTATCCTTAGGCCCGCTGCTGTCCCCTGGCTCGTACGTAAGGCTATCGCTCTCTTCGTACGGGAGAGCATCTTCAAGTGCAGCAGCCTCTTCATCTAGCTCCCACTGTATGAATCTATAACCAGCATTTCCTTATCGTTTCAAAACATGTCTACAGTCCCAACACGAGACCCAGAGGAAGAAAGACTCAATCAGACGAATTGCTCACGTATGCCTCGTCGTCGCCGTCATCCTCGCCATCTCCATGATGTAGGTTGGTCCCAAGGCACTGCGTGGCCTTTTTCAATCAATTGCCTGGCATGGTGCTCGTCCTCAGTCTCCACAAGTCCATAGTCGGCCGAAGCAGGGTCGAGGGTTGAGTATGCAGGAGGCTCAGGAGATGGTCCTCTCGGAGATGGTGTAGGAGAGACCGAGGAAGTCTGCGCTTGTGCCTTCTCTTTGTTCGCTTTGCCGGCTTTGCGCGCTGCGATAGCTTCTGAAGCCAAACCAATGCCTGAGCCTACCAATCTGACCAGTGGACCCATATTTTGCAGAAGCTCGAATTGGCAAATAAGAGATCAGAATGAGAAACTACGCGGCAGAAGAACTTCTTCTCTTCAGAACAAAGGCAAGGAGGTGGAAAATGAGATGACATCAAATACAAATAGCAGAGTAGAAACGGCCTTGATAGATCTTTAGAGACCGTGCGAGGCATGACGATCGATTTCATGCAGATGGCTTGACATCTGCTCGCTGTTGAAGGGGAGGGACTCCCTCCCTGGGTCTTCGTCTGCATTGGTTATGGCTGACCACAGCAAAGATGCACAATCATGGTCTCTTGTTTAAAAGGCGCGCTGAGACTATTGTTATGTGAATTATGTAGAGTGGAGTCAAGCGCCGAGGAGCCAACCACCACCGCCACACGCCCCACCCCCCAAGTTCCGAGCATTCCAACGGCCGGACGGTCACTGCATGATTCGCAACGACATATAGACACCATGCAATGGTTCTGAATCCCTTCAGCAATGGGCCGTGCCCCCATCCTTGCATGGCTGCTTCTATTCTTCATACTCGGCGGTATGATCTGGCTACTGGGTAGCATTGCTAGCTTCACCGCAGCATGGATCTTGCCTGGTCTGCTGGAAGTCACGGCACTTGAGGATACAAGAACAGGCTATAAACCAAACAATTCGAGCCTCGATGGGCTTTGGTATCCGCCTAAAAACACCCAGATCAACAATCTCAACGATGTGATTGATGGGGAAGGGGTCTATGGCTTCATCTTCAATGATTCCGCGGCTCCGGCAGGGAATGATTACTATGGGGGATACAATTATTGCAATATGCCACACGTGAAGAAGGAGAACTATCAAGAAGTGACTGAAGGATACACACTAGAATACGTGGAAGTGGTAAGTTTAGCTGCCATCAGCTCTTGTCCTCAAAGACTGACCCTCCATACAGATCCACCGTCACCACAAACGCACACCCTACGCCGATAACACCTTTCCCTACGAAACCTATACCTGGGACTGCAGCGACGAAGGCCTCTTCTTCTACGGCAAACCCCTCAACCCAACAGACCACGACTCAGCTTCCACATACTGGTCAGTCTACACCAGCCGCTCGAACCCTTTTGCGCCAGCCGGATTCAACGGGACATGTCAATTCCCCCAAATCACTAGGGGAGGACTAGACGATAGCTGGCAACACGGCAAAGATCTGTACGAAGTATACCACGACCTCCTAGGATTCTTACCAAATGAGCCCGGCAAAGAGGTTGTCTACAGAGTCACCAACAATGTCATAACCTCCCAAGTCGCCGGCATGGTCGTTGGCGCTATGTACCCTCAAACCTCTGAATCCTCCTTGCAAATCCAACCCGCCAGCATCGATTCCTTAGAACCTACCTACCCCTGCGCAGCCGGCGCAGCGCTCTTCACCAGCTACGGCGTCGGAAGCTCAAACCCAAACTGGACAGCCCACCTAACAGCCTCCCAACCTCTATTCTCCGCCCTCGACAGCATCTCCAACATCTCACCTTCCGACTCCGGATTCCACAAATCATGGGACCACTACTTCGACAACCTATCATCCCGACTCTGCCACTCCAAGCCCCTCCCCTGCAACGTAAGTCCCCCCATCCCCTCTCTCAGAACCTCCCACTAACATCCCCCAGCCCACCAACCCAACCGCCTGCGTAACCACCCCCCAAGCAAACGAAGTCTTCCGTCTCGGCCTCTACGAATACGCCTACACCTACCGCTCGTCCCCCCTCTCCCTCCCCGCCAGCACCGCCTCCTACGGCGTCTACATCGCCGAGCTCGCCCAAAATATACGAGACTACCTCGCTGGCTTGAATCCAGTCAAGTACAAACACAACGTCGCTCACGATGGCAGTCTAGCTTTGCTACTCTCAATACTACAAGTCGATGAGATGGTGTGGCCTGGTCTAGGTGCTGAGATTGTGTTTGAGATTTATAAGAATAATGGCGACGGCGATGGTAAGAGGGCGGTCAGGATACTGTGGGGTGGAGAGGTATTGCGGAGCTCATATCCGAAACTTGGGAACGTGGATATGCTCCCTTTAGATACCCTCTTAGAATATTTCGACGAATTAGTAGGGGTCGGGGCGAGTAAAGTTCCGGACTTATGCAGGCAGATGCCGACATCTTGAAAGCTCGCCGACCATTCTGAATGCTATTGAATGGGTCCCGGATATACTTCCGGCTACGTGAGAGAAGAGAAATACGGTTTTCAAGGAGGAGGGGGCTGAAGAGCAGGAAAGGGAGAAAGAAGACCGTGCTGCAAGATGCATTTGTGAAGCGAATGTCCGTCACGGCCTCTTCTGCCTTGAGGACAGGTAATTGAGATCTGAAGAAAGGGAATGAGATGACATAAAGACGCTCCTTGTAACGAAAAATAATGCCAAAGATATATTTGAAAACATTCTCGCACGAAAGACTCAGATGTCAGCATTCTGTACATGTGAGCAGGACTCGACAATCTACTCACATCACATCTGAGCCAACCAACAAAGTCTCCTAAGACCAAACGAATAGGATTCTTTCATTAAACTTAAAGAAATATGAGTTCACTTTTCGCACCTATTTGCTAACAAAGGCACATCTCCTTAGCTTTTCTTAAGTATGGCCAACTCACCACTCCAGAATAATCACAGACACAAACCCAAAGATGGGAAGACTTCAAGAAGCCATCAGCACCGCATGCGTGCCCCGGCTCACTTCAACAGCACCTCCTGACATCCCTCCACTCAGCCATCCATCTTCAGTAAAATCCCCTTCTGAGAGCCCTTCTGAGCCCTCAAGCACCCGCAATCCCCTCATTATGCATCCCCCCCCTCTCCTCCTCATCCACCGCACCATCCAAGCCAGCTCTCCTCTCAGCACCAACACCTTCCAACCTCGCCTTCTTCCGCTTCCTCTCCTCATCCCTCATCCTCATCCTCCCACTACTAAAAGCCGCATTCCCCCTCCCCACCTCCCCAGCAACAGCATCCCTCACAGCCTCCTTCTCCCCATCCCTCACAGCCCACATCTCAATCTCCCGTCCCCACATCCTCTCGCGCTCTTTAGTCCCCGAAAATATCTCCTTATCCGCCAATCTCTTCTTCTCCCTTCTCTGCTCTCTCAACACAGCTTCCCGCTCCTCTTCAGTCCCAGCCATGTACGGATTCGGCTGCCTCCAATCCATATCGATCTCGCAGTCCTCGACCTCTTTATCGCTAGCGGTCCCTTGCTCGTCGCGCCGCCACAGCAGATGACGACGTCCAAATGCGCGGGCCTGCTCCTCGGTGCCGCCTTGGTCTCTGCAAATCTGCTTGATCGTGGCCAGAGCGTGTCGTGCAACTTCTCGCTCCTCTTTGCGCTCGGCTTCTGTTTCCTCTCGGAGACGGGCCAATGCGTCGGAATCTTGCTGACCGCGGTCGGCTTCTTTTTTGTTGAGCGTGGCGTGGTCCGGAACGTTGTGACGGATGCAGAACTGATCATAGGGCATGATCTCTAGGAAGTTTCGCTCCCAGGCGGACCTGATTTTTGATCCATCGGGCCGCTTGAAGAGGCCACGCTCTTGTCGGCCTGGCTTATTTGGTCCGTCATCCAGGAACCCGTAACCTTTTTCGTAGCATTTTCTGAGGTGGTCGCCTTCCTTGTCGCCTTTAGGATAACCGAGTACAACGTGAAACTTACGATGTTCTTGCAGGTTCGCCCCAGCCCATTCGCAGAACCACTGGATCAATTCCTCGTCATTCCAACGGACAGCGTCATGGTCTATCTTGGCCGTATTGAAGGAGTCACCGGTCCATTCCTTGCGGCCCCTTGGCAGCTCAACCTCCGCTACCACAGGAGCTTCCGGGAGGGGAACTTCGGCGTCCCATGTTTCGACCATGTAGCCCCAGGGCTCTACATCCCTTTCGAGAAGGAAATATATCTCAGTCCTGATATCCGCATATACCTGCAAATTGAAATCACCAAAAGGTGACTGCCAGCTCTCCTCATGGCACAGATCATGAATATCCATGAGCCATTCGCGAATCCTCGGACGAACCGCCACTTTCCAAGTACCAGAGTGCTTACCTGGGAGATAGTCCAAACGAAACCATCTTAAGATGCGGAGTGCTTCATATGGGCAGTAAATTATCAATGATACTGTAAGTAGAATAACACCGCCGTGCGGAAGATATCGTACCAAATGAGGGTGACTCTGGTTCTCCATGGGTGTGAGAGATGCCATCCAGACATTCATCGCCCCCTCACGCGCGGAAAGAAATCTGGCCAGATGAGGCAGCTGGTCAGGACGGCCGCAACTCTCGTGGATCTAAGCTGCTCTTAGCTATGATAGGCTTCTTTGCCGGGGATGGACTCACGATTATTGCACCGCCTTTGACCTCTTCGATAAAGTATCGCCAAGAGCCATTCTGTACAGCTTCGTAGGAACCAATGTCCTGCATACTACAAATCGTTTCCGCTCCATTTGCCCGAAGAAATTGGACAAAAAAGTCATGCTCTTCAGAGGTCCTCCAACGCAATGCCTGGCGCTTGGCACCATCTGGTTCGTATTGCTCGCAGTTGGCGGGAACAAAGCAAAGAAAGAAGTTTTTACCAGGCGGCTGTTTCTGGGTACCATTTGGAGCAATAAGACGATTGAAATCAATCCCAAACATTTCGCGAAAGATAAGAGTTATGTGCTTCTCCTCGGGTTGTATCGGCATGTTGTCGATGGTATTCTTGATCTCAGCGTATTTCCTGGCATTTTCCTGACGCAGATAACGCGTTATGGGAGGCTCGATCTGATTTACCAGATGTGGAAGTGGCGCCCGGACTGCAAATCTTAGTATTGCACCGGGTGAAACTGCAGGGAGACCTTTTTCGAGAAACCCCCATGCTGACGAGCGTGCGGGCCAAAGTATCATGCTGAATTCTTTTGCAAAGAAAGTGCCAGCTGACACGTGACTAGCAAGAAGCTCCGCGAGAGATTCGTGCGCCTCTTGAGTGTAGGAATATGGCACCACGGACCCTGACCCAATGTATCTAGTAGAATCCTGTCAATCAATTAGCTGAAATGTGATTGGTTGTAGATTCGGCATCCTTACGTTGTGCCAATATCTCGCATAATTTGCTGCTGTACAAATATTGGTGAATTCAAAATCCATGCGCATAGGATCAATTGGGTCCTTGATAGTCAAAAGCAGTCTCTTGACATCCCAATCAAATCCGGCAAGCTTCATCTTCCCAACATCTTCGAGTCTCGGTCCGATCTTGATATTGCCGAGGACTAATATCTGTTCCAAAGTGTTGAACAATTCCAGTTTCTCGTAGTACGAAGGATAGCCCCGGAGGGACAGTGGACTCGATTCTGTAGGTAGCCAAGTGTGCATAGATGAGGGGGGGCTTTTAGAGACAGGCCATTGATTGTGAGGCTGTGAAAAGTGTGCGAAAGGGGCGCGTGCACCAGTAGGAGGAGCCATTGAGGGAAAAGTGTTTGCCGACGGGTATGATGGGATAGGGGGGTCAGGCTCGGAATTCACTCTCACCAAATCTGAATTACTTTGGAGGTCCCCTCCCGTATCAAGATCTCTGCGAGCCGGACTTGGCTCATCATCGTCGACGGACATACGATCATCATCATTATGGAATAATGTCTCCTCATTCTCATTCAAATCAGGTTTCTCAGCCGCCTTCGCCGCCAGCTCCCTCTGATATCTTTCGAACGGAGATTCAAACAGAGATGTGGTGCCTGCATTGACCAGTGAAGATTTAGGGAGCGTCTTTGGCGCCTTTCCCGTTCTAGGGTCCAGAAATACCACCTGAGAGGGATCTGGAGCAGGCTCATTACGCCGCCATTTCTGCACATTATTCCGTGTACTTAGAGTTTTGAACGTTCTCAGGGGCTGATTCGCACTGGCATCGGTGTTGGTAGTTGGCAACGTCCTCGCCTTCCTGATCTTAGGCTCACCATTCCAGTTCGCCAGGACATCAATCCCGCTTGCCTTAGCCTTTGGAATAGCTTTATTGGTCCTCGGTCTTGACGATGGTACCGGAAAACGCGCCGGGCCACTCTGTGGAACACCAACACGAGCCTTATTTGGAACCCTAACACCTTCGCTCGATTTATTGGCAGGAGTTCTCGCCGTTCCTGCGTAAGGTTTCTTCATGGTCTCTGGTCGAGGCAACAACCGATTCGTAGACTCCAAAGGAGATGCCCCGCTCATATAATTATGTTTTGTAACATTCGACTCCTTACTTGGAGGTGCTATAGCTTTTCCGATGCTTTCTTTGCGGGGAGGTTTTGACTTTGTACTTTCAAAAGGGATTTCCGATACCGATTTGGGATCAGAGGACTCTTTCTTGATGGGTTTCGGACGAGCACTTTTCCCTAGTATTTGAGGGGAATCTGCTACTCCCGAGGCCTTTCTAATTCGGCGACTGCCGGCAAGTTCGATTGTTTTCATTGCCTTTGCAGAGTGAGATATTTTTTTGGCTTTAATCTCCTCCATCATAGAATCAGTGGAAGTATGCTCGTCACTAGAGTCACTTTCACCAACGGATGCTGCTTTCCTTCCACGCCTAGTTCGTGACTTAGCTTCCATAGCCCCTTCGACCTCTGTTTGAGATTTCAAAGCGGTCATATATTCTGGAGGGTCTCGTCCTGCATCTACGAACTCTTGCCTCATTAGCTGCAACTGCGTTTGCAAATCATTCAGTGTCTTGTCTCTTAGTATCTGGTTGATAGTACCAAGACGTCCATACCATGCGAAGATCTGGATCCAGTATGGGCCATTTGCATCCTGAAGGCCTCTCATGAAGACCTGCTTTTGTGCATTCGTCCACGGAGTCTGTTTTAGTGAAAAGCCAAATTTGTTCTGATTCCCTGGTCTAGTGCCGTTTCCTTCGAAGCTGGATTGTGAGGTGCTACGGGCTTTGGGTTTGCTTTTGTCTTCCGAAGAGGTTTTATCCGTGCTCGCTTCTGGATCGGAATCCAGGGCATCCAACATATGATTCAGCTTAGCCTTTCGCCTTCTCCGACGGTCTCTTCGATCTAAAACCTCTTCCTCAAGTTTTTTGTTTCGTCTCTCCCAATCATCGATGTCATATGGCTTTTCGTAACCCCTAGAGATACGCATTTTCCTTTCCTGCCACTCTTTGAAGACGTCCTGCCCACCTGCTTCTTCGGGATTGAATGTCTCTCTGAGCTGCCACGTTGATTGCTCTTCAGGATATCCGTCCCATTTAGTAAGGTATGATGTTTCTCCATCCGTTTCCCATTCTGCGAGAATGCGATCAACGGCGTACTCCTTGCCTTCTCCATCACTTTCAGTTGTCGATGTTAAAGAGACCGAGTCAGCCTCGCTAGACTCAGGCTCACCAATACCAGCGCCGTCGGCCATCTTGTCCTCGTCGTATGAACTAGGATCAAACTCTACATTTGTCCGTATCAGTTCCGGATACGATACTAGGTAATGGAGTCTAGTAAATGAGCTTTTAACACCCAGAAGTCACCTAAAATGGTGAGTAGTCTATCTTTTGTGTGATAGGATCTGACTTTAGGCTTTTAGACCAGGAACTTTACCTTTAACATGTGGATAGCTCCGAGATCTAATCCTTGCTCGAAGGGTTGTCGGGATTATGCAATTTCAGACACACCTCTCTTCACATTGGAAGAGCAGATCCCTTTTATTGATGTAAGAAAGCGATCGAGCAGTCATGGATCGCTCTACACTCAGGTGACCTGGGTCCGGAACACGAGAAGCTTCAAGTGGGAGAATTCAGCGAGGACTGGCGGGACTAATGAAAATCGAGGATAGCCATATGTATCACAGTTTCAGTTCGTGAAGAGACACTAGGATCTCCTCCCAGATAAGACCCGACCAACAGGAGGCTCAATGGGGTTCGATATGAAAGCTGCTGACGCTGGTTGTGGCTTCAACAGTGTATGTTGAAGAAGAGTCCCAGGTTGATTCAGAATGATCTATGCCGGCAGAACTAGCCTCTCTTTTGAAGGTTCAGTAAAATCATCGCGAGTAATGGTCCACGAGACAGATGAACAGTCGACTTTGAACCTTTCTGTATCACGGAGACCTTTTATCAATCTCTCCTTGGGCGACTTACCACACACAAGGCTTCCAATATCGCATAATAATGTGGGAATTGCCCACGTGTCTGCGCTCAACTATGCTGCTACTCTGAGCTGGACGGGGGAAGGTTGGGGGGGGAAAGGTGTTTGTATGAAGAGTGCAGCAAAAGGTATTCTCGTGTCATGATTCAATCAACAGAGACTGGTTTCATCAGTCTACTTCAGTGGTGCCATTGCACGGATGATGTCACAAGAATTTACGGAAGAGGCGTGGTCAATATTCAAACGAAAGAAACGCAGATTCAATAATTAATGCCAAGCCTTCGGCCTCCGACCCCTCTACACGCTTTCTACATACTCAATCTTGTGGCAATTGAACTACTACTAAACATTTGCGAAAGTTTATGATCCTCCTTCTACCAGGTATGTGCGATAGCTTTCATATTTTTGATGCTACAGCAATCTCATGGAGGGCTTCATCTTTTCAAACGAGTTTGCTCTTGATAACCGCGGAATGCCTGCGGGACTGTCGTACAGGGGTATCTATCTATTCAAATTCCCACCCAAGCTGTGCAAGCCAAGATGAGGAGTGATTCGACATTTCGGGGGCAATGAGCGACCAAAACAATCGTTACCGAGACCACCGATCTGTCGACAAAAACGTCAAATCTCACACGCCTATCAATCCAGAATTAATGGCCCCAGCAAAGCTCTCTGACCCATAATGCCACGGCCTTATACCAAAACGCTTCTATGTTGTCTCAGTCCGACGGGACACCTTGGGAGCAGTGCTGTGCTCGTTGTCGGACTCGCTATCAAGGACGCTTTTATACGACTGTCTTTTCCTCTTGTTATTGATTGATGGACCGCTAGAATCATCGGCAGACCGTGAGGCAGCTCCGCTAAGCCTGCTCATCACACTATTGTCACGACTAGAAGACATCGAGCCGGCTTGTCCGCCAGAGATGCTCGCCTCATTTGATTCAAGGCTTTTTGGATGCCTTGTTTCTACGGCGTTCTCAGGGAGGCATATTCGATTCTGATACTTCAATGATCTCCGTAACAAGTCCTGCTTAGTTGAATCTGTTGCCGTTCCAAAATAAGCTTCTTGATTGAGAATTTCAACGTCCCCTTGAAGGCCATCAAGTCTTTGAGTTATAGTCTCGGACTTTAGTATGGCACTTTGTCGTATATCATCTAAGCCTTTCTCATGACGAGCCACTTCATCTTTGACGACATCAATCTTATCAGAAAGATCTTTTCCGGATTTGGCCGCGTGCTCGTATGTTTGATTTATGTTCTCTTCCAAGATCTGATTCCGTCTGCTCAAAGTTTGAACCTCGTCATTAGTCGCACGACCGTTCAAATGGGCTTGCATAGTGGCCAGCCTGGGCTCCAGGTTCTGGGTAAGATAAGCTTCTATACCGCCTTGGCGACCTTCAATTGTCCTCAGCTTATCTTGGACATGCCCTGGATGTTCCTTGTACAGCTGTTTCATCTGGTTTATGATACTTTTGGCGAGGTGCTCTGTAGTCAAATTATCGAATTGTTTCTTTTGAACGACGAGGTGAGTATTGAGGGCCTTAATATCGGTTTCGAGTTGCTCAAGTTTAACATGATCAAGATTGTTGGTGATTGCTGGTGAATCCGCTTGTGGCGGATCGGTAGAATTTTCAGAGGGAGCAAGAAGCTGTGTATTCTGCTTGGCCGCAGTTTCCTCAAGGCGAGCGATATGTTCTTGGGATTCCTTTAAGCCAGTCTCCAGCTTATCGATAGCCTCTGCTATAATTGTATACTCGCCCTTCTGCTCCTCACCTAGTCTGTCGAAATCCTGTCGAAGAGCCGCGATCTCTCCGAGAAATCCTGGCTGGACGGCTGGTGGAATTGATGACTGTTGTCTGTCTTTTTCATGAATTGCTTCCTCGAGCTTCTGGATCCTCACCGCCAAGTCATCCGCTGAGACTATTGATTGAGCTAGCTTATTCGTGTTGTTCTCTGAAGACAAAATCAAGCCAAGCTCATTGTTGTCTGGATCGCCATGTACAACTTGCTTTAGACTTGATAAGCTCTCCTGAAGCTTTTGCAAATCTGCTGTGTGTACATCGAAGTCGGCCTTTTGAGCATCAAGGGTCGTTTTTAATTGACTTTGTTGTTTTTGAGCATTTGATATACTAGTGCCATGGCCTTCAAAGCGTGTCATATTTTGTTGTTGCGTTCCTTGGCCTTCACGATGGCGGTCTTGGGTAACTACGGCCAGATCTGAAAGCTTTCCTTCGAGGTTCGTGATGTCAGAACCTCGTGTCGTAAGTCTCTCTTCGACCGTCAAGAAGTCCTTCCGGTTCACGAGTTGAGCCAAATCGTTGTGATTGACGGCCTTACTTGAGTACCTATCGAAATCTGATTTGCTCAACCATTCTCGTTTCTGATCGTCGAGAGCAATTTGGAACGCTTGGACTTCCTTTCGGACCTTTGCGATCTCTTCGATGATGTTTTGAATGCTCTCTTTGGTATCTGTGTTGCTCGTGATGGGGGCTGGAACTTGGGTCTCTGGGTTGTCTAGCCTACTTGCGATATCGCGTTGATTTTTGGTAAGGGATTCGAATTGATTGGAAAGCCGGATCTTGGCTTTCTGAGATGCTTCATGTCTCAAACCCGAGCGATCAACAAGTGAATGGTACGCGGCGTTATACTTTTGATTCCGTCGATGTTCCGACTCAGACTGGACGGCTGAATCTTTAATATTGTCAAGCTTCACGTTGACGCTCGATGCCAGCACAACAGATTCTGCAAGACTGCTGAAATTAATGATAAGAGGCCCTTGACTGGATGCTGTTGGGTTCGTGGATGAAGTGAGCTTAGGTGCGCTGGCGCTCTTTGGAGTCGAAATTTCAGAGTGGGAATCTTTCCCGGTAGCACTGATAGGATGTGGCATAGCTTGTGATTGTCGGCGGGATGGTGGGTTACTGTGGGGCCCATAGCCATCGTATGACGCTTTCCGCTGATGTTGACGTATGTGCTCATCTGATGATTCTGTAAGCGCACGATGGGAAGCTGTGATGGAAGGAATCGGTTGAGCTGAAGTGCAGAAGGCACGACTAACCTTTTGCTGTCTTAGAAGCCATGCCGTACCCTGGGCTTCTAGGATCCAAGTTGCTGATGGCTCGAGTGGTATCGATCTGCAGGCGCTTTGAATGTTCTCTTTGCTCTACTGACTGGCGAGATCCATCGGCGGACTTGAGAGTGTCTATGAGTTTACAGCCGGTCAGTGTCACGGTCAAGTCCGAAGGAAATAAGTGCGAGCAGCTAGACGGAAGCTCTGCTGATTTCGCTTACGGTGAGAAGCGCCGGTCAATGGTTGTTCTGAGTTGTGCTCAGGACTTCTTGAAAGTGGGCTAAGAGGTAAGACCCTACCACTGTGGAAGGCTGGATGAATGGACTGATTGGGATCTGACTGAATTGGAGGTGAGGGCAGAGCGTCGCGGCCAGAGGGGATCTCAGCATGAAGCGAAGAGGGAGAAAGAAGAGAGGTGTTTTCATCATTGACTCCAGCAGACCCTTCCTTGGCTCTACTCTCATCATCTGCTACACTTGACTTCTTCCTCCCATCCCCGTTCGCCCCGCGATCCTCATCGAAGATGGACCGCGAGCCC
>JAABUP010003575.1_pt1 | contig 27228 bp, 37 predicted proteins | sample 5559201 | NCBI WGS metagenome assembly JAABUP01 (sample SAMN10711887, study PRJNA513373) | rock metagenome | isolation source: Antarctica rocks | place: Antarctica | reverse complement strand
GTGTTATGCCACTGCATACCAATAGGCTTTTCGTACTTGAACGCCACCAATGGTGTGCCAACCTTCTCCCTGTATTGCAGGGGAATGCTGGCCACAATGAGTGGATCATTCACAATGCTGCCAAGCCCGACCTCATCCAAGCCTGGGTGTGAAAACCTCACTACAAGAAGTTTCTTGTGTCTGTGTGAAATATGGCTTTCATTATGTCGGTGAACACACTCAACATGCGCTGTTACTGTTCTAATCACAAGCAAGGCCAGGTCTGCAGACCAGGTGGGTCCAGCTGGGGTCCTGAGCCCTACCCCGGGGGTGCAGAGGGGTCTTAGCATATTTAGCTGTTCAAGGGAGAAATGTTGCATGGCGTATATGATCATGTTAAGTGTTTTGTTAGGCGTCATTGGTTGCTAAAATTAGACATCTGTTGGTCGCCTGGTCATAGCCAACTAGCAAAGTTCGCAGTTTCAAAACTGAAGATCGATCATTCATGAGACAGACTCGTCCAGAGGCAACTTGAAGATCTTTTGAGGACTGAAACCTGGGGCTAATGCGTGGAAGTGGCACAGCATAACTGCATGCCATTGACCTGTTTGTATGCTGCGCAGACAAGTCATTCACAGTTCTCCTGATTCTGAACGGCTTGAAGCTGCGCAGTGAGACTGGAACCACAACGTACAGTGTTAGCCACTCTCGCTCGAAGGCGGTCCTGGCTTTCGACTACATTCTGTCGCCCTGGAAGCTTCTGGCCACACCGCTCGGGATTGCCTCTTATTTGAGCGCGACAGGCTGTTTTTGTGGATCGGTCCTTTTTGTCATCGAGGCCTGTGCGGCTAGTAGTCAACCAGTACGCTCGTGGGAGCCAATTTTTTCTTTGCACTAACTTTGATTAGACTCTCTCGGCAGTGCGACCCCTCAAGTGTCCAATCTCCTACAGCAGTTGTGAGATGCTTGCAGGTATACGAAAACTTCACGCCTGGCGACGGACTGCAAACTAGCTACGACTGGCTGGTATTATTCTGTTCGATGTTGGGTAGCAAGTTCTTTGGTATGGGGTGCTTATCTTTGTACATACTCGGCAACAACCAGGAATATGCTCAGCAACTAGCAGACTGGAAGGCCAAAGGACAGCTTGGCAAGAAACCCAGGCATGCTTTTTGAGTCCTATATAGCCTCGCAAAACATGCATTTGTTGTCTTGCAGCTCATTGTAACATTCTCGCTCCTCCACAGGCCAATGAGCTCTCACTTAATGTTTTCACCTGGTTTGCAGCTGCTAGGCAGTTGTGTCTTTTCAAAATTTACAGGGCTGCTCAAGTCTCAAAGTGATTGCATCACCTGGCTCCCATGGACCTCACAGTTGAAAGCACCTGCACCAATCACAGCTGCCCGTGCGCACCTCACTTTTGCTCATGCATAGCATTGACTCTAGCTGCTTGTCATCTGACTACTGATGGATGTGGCCTGAAACAGTTTCAAACTGATCAGCTGTCACCCAAGCAGCTGGATGTGGTGGGGAGGGCTGGTGTACGTCCTTGGCAGTGTGCAATACAACACTGCATCCACCAGCGCCTTCGTGCACAACTTTCCAGAGCAGCACAAAAGCTGGTCAGACACTGTCGTCAAATGGCTAATTACGGTCATGTATACATCTGGAGGCAGCTTTTACTTCCTGGCTGGGGGCATGTACGTGCTTTCAGACACTGGTCTACACTGGTGGAGAGGTACAGTATACAACGTATATCGCATCACCGAACGCAGCCACTTTATGTTGTCCCCTTTCAATGCCTCTTTGCTAAAGGAGCCAGGATCTAGCCTGATACTTTGCATTTAGAAGGGCAAGGCAGCTCTGGCTGGCTTTTGGGACGACATATATGGAAGGTCAAGGCAGCGACAGTGCCTGCTCTGCATTGTGAACTCATTATAATACTTCCTGACTTTACATAATAAAGAGTCTTGCAAATGACCTGAGCATGCCTCCGTCTTGCAGGTATCTTCGTCCCTACCAACAAGCAGGACAGGCAAAGAATATCTTGGTGGATCAATTGGGTCAACTTTTGGGGAGGCGCGCTTTATTGCATCGGGTGTGCTTGGTTTGCTGCAAGAGTCACCGGGATGTGTGTGGTGTTGAACAAGTGCCTCAAGCACTGATTGTGCTGAGTGCCCTGGCTTTATGTTTCATGCTGGTGCACACCATGGAGAGCTCCTTCACCCATCCATCTGTTCACATCTCGGAAGCCACCCACTCAACTCATCATTCAAGATAACATGTCATTTTCCCATCCAGTCATTGTGTTGCCTTGCTATCAACAATTGAGTCAGAAAGTAATGCTTATGCAGTTAGAAGGTAATAAGCCTCTGGGTCTAGAGGCTCCTTTTATGATGCCCAGAGCGTTACCTCTTTGCTTTCTATGCCATCGCAAGCTTGCAGGCACATGCACAGCGTTACAATACAGAGACATATGCACCCAGTGACTCAAGGGTGCATTGTTACACCCGTTTGCATGCGAGCAATTGCTGTCGCAGGCATGAGTTCATCTGCCAGCAAATGAAGATGGTGTTTGGCATGTGCAGGGGGGTTTTCCTGAATCACGGGGCAAGGCTGACCTATCACCCCAACTACCAGATTGAGCTTGTCATCACCTATGGTGGCGGGTCCTTGCTCTACGTTGCAGGGGCGCTGCTCTCATGGATCAAGGTGACTTGTTGCTTGCCTGGTATCTACGTACTCTCGTCTGAGCCACGATGCTGGGCACAAAAGCAATCTGCACTCCGAGAACCTGTTGCATTACACTAGAGACAGGCAGCATGACACCCCTGCAGGTCTGCCAAATGGCATCATTTCAATGACTGTGAGTCCAGGGTGTTCCTGCGCACTATTGTTTTACAAGGTGTAAGCCTGATCAGCAATGCTGTGAAGCATGGCGCCTGATGCCTGCACTGCAATGTTGCACATCAAACATGGCAATTCCACAAGGCACCTTAGGTGTGATTGTCGCACAACGCAAAGGTGTTTTGCACTGAGCAGCCAAGCAAACATGTGATCGTCATGTCCAAACTACTGTTAGAATGTGAACAAGAAGCCAGAGAATGACTGCCCTGCAATAAGACAGCTTTCTGACTGGAGGGTGAGGTGAGTTGGTAACAGTGCTGGGCAGCCATGCCTGATCGTTCCCACTCCTGACACACTGACTGGTCTGCAGATGTGCCTTGCTGCCAATGAGACATGTCTGGAGCCTGTAGCAGGCCAGCCAGAAATACTGACAATGGAGCAAGGAGAGACCCAAGCTGGCATGCGGCAGCGTGATAATGTAGATGACGTACAAGGCTGTGGGCACTGAAGGTCTCGCATGCAGTACAGCCAAGTGAGTAAACCTGTGGTGCAGCCTATGGGTAGGGACCTCCCTTGAACAGCCTGTGGCTGTTCATGCTGCAGTATAGCTGTGGACACAGCAACACAGTTTTTCAACAGTGCATTGCATGAATGACTGATGAGAAATATTTTGGTCATGCATGAGCAGTAGCAGGCAACTATGAGTTTGTCATTGGCATGTTCGGTTGGGTTCGGAAATTTGCAGAATGCTCTGCAGCGTTGCAGGTAGATAGTGACGGTTGTGTACAGTATTCTTGGTCAGACGTCACTCTTTTGCTCATTGTCAGACTAAGCTATTTTTAATTAAAAAAATCTATGCCAGTTTGCTTTGTATACCTTTTCACAAATCAGCAAGTACTTGCTTGTCTTATGTTTCCGCCGATGTTAGTATCAAAATAAATCACTAAACGCTTTGCTGTGCATGTTGGTGTATGTCAGTGGACGCTTTGCTTTTGGTCAAGAGGGAGTGATCTTGCTCTGTCAACAATCTGCCTTCAAGCTACCAGCATCTATCTATGCATTTTGTAAGTTTCCCAAAAAGGTATCACTTTTTCTAGTAATTACCGTCTGTTATCAATTCTTTATTGGTCTAGCAACATCTCTGGCAATCAACCCACCATGACTTGGCGTCTGAGTGTTTGCGCATGAGTAACAGTTGAAGCCATGCACATTTTGTACCCCTCTCTGCAAGAAGTGTGCTATCAAGTGCGTTATCTAGATGCCTATGAAGATCAGCTGTATGGGTCATTGCAAAGTCATCTGCACATCCTGCATAACACGCCTTCTCAGCTGGAGCTTGCCCTTCATCAAGGCAGACATAGTTCAGATTCTGAGGCATGGCTCGACGGAGGTCCCCTGACGACTCTGTACTGTGAACAAGGCCTCAGTAATGCTTGACAAGCTGAGCAAAAGCTGAGTCCTTGTCAGCTACCGGTGAAGAACTTGCATCCTGACTGCTCTGCCAGGCACGCTGCCGAAGCAAACGTTGTAAGATTCCAGTAAGTCGCATAATTACCTTGTGCAGTGAGTCTCACTACACTGCACTGAGAGCAGCCTGCTGCAGAAGCAACGACTTGATCAGGCAGCACACACAACAGCAAATTTTGCTTCGGCCAGCAATGAGTACAAGTACTTCTTCAGCCACTGTACGTTCAAGCGCAACTTGAGTGTCGGTAGAAGCTGCAATTCTAGCACGGCCACAGAGTGCAGCATGTGATAACAAGCAGCCATGGCAGCCTATGGCAGAGTGACTTTCTTTCTGCAAACCACAGACACAGCAAAGCTACAATCAGACACATTAAGTTTGTTGTGGCACAGATTGCATGCTGCCCCCTTCAACGAGAGGAAGAAGCAAAGGGCCTTGCAGCCATTGCGACCCCTGCCACAAATGACGAGATGTAACGTCATGAGACAGTGACAAACAGCAAGGAGCTTGCACAGTGCAGCAGACAAGCCACATGCAGCAGAGCACGTGGCCGACGCCTGGCTGCTGTGACCTGGGAGCAGGTTTAACTCCTACTTTAGCTTCCAGCGGCCCCCTGAGAAGAGGCAGGATTAAGTGAGGCAGAAGTACTCGAGGGTCGCCGCAAGCTGCCTCTGCTTGCATGCTTGCCAACCTTTCAGCAGCAATTTGAGACAATACAATTGACTTGGCCTCTAGCCAAACTATTTCAGAGAGCACATCCAGGGTTATGGACGTGTTTTCAGGATTCCAGGGGGGAAGCCTGGGTTATTCATACAAGACACTTTGCATTGCCTATTGCTGGTCGTCTGCACTCCAGCTGGTGGATGCGTCCATGTGGTGTGGCCTCATCTTCCTAATAGTGATAAAATGTGATTGCTTAAGGGCACCCACTCCATGAGACAAGCTATGACAGTAAACTCTTCATACACTACATACATCTGGTTGCTAGACAAGTGTATGCATGATGATACTGGAGACTTCTGACTGATGCGGACTACACAATGATGTTGAAGCATCATTGAAGCTTCCTGAACAGTTGGCAAGCCAGAGTAGTGCAGAGGGGTCCCGCTCTGGCACACAGATTTGCTCTGAGGAGTCTGTGGTGCACAATGATCACAAGGGCCGTAACGTCAATGATTGTTTTGGTCAGCAGCAATCATGCAGAAAGCATCAGTGCGTCAAGCACTAAGCTGCGCATGCAATGATGTTATGTGCTTCTGAGTGCTGCACTGGAGGTGGGCACATACGTTGTGAATCCAATGCAATGTTTAGTCAGCACCTGATGTGATATTGCAAGAGTCACATTCAGCAAGCATCAGTGGCAGCATATGTCAGCCTGAGCTGATGGTGGTGTATGAGCGATGTTGAATGCACTGTGCCTTAGTGCCAGCAACCTGACCCTGACAAGTAAACTTGAGCTGACAGCAGCTGGACGAGTGGCAGTGAGCAAATAGTTTGCAGCTGAGCTAAAATATCACTGTTGGGTGGACAGACTGCAGCCCAGTGGACATCGTCTTGATGAGCAGACAGACTACAGCTCAGCCAACATGTTGCAGCTGAGGTGACAAGTTTGATCTGTGCAGCTCAGCTGATGAATTGCACGTCATAATACACTGTAGTAGATAGATTGCAGCTGAGCTTACAAAAGTCAGCTGAGCTGAGAGAGTGCCCCTGGACTGATATAGTGCAGAGCTGCAAAGGAGGCCAAGCCATCTGGTTGCAGACAGGCTGAAGACTCCAGCGGGGCTGAAAGTTGTGCACCTGAGCTGACAGTAGTGAGTTGACTGGGACTGTGGCAGCAGCCGAGCTGACAAACTGCAGCTGAGCTGATCATCTGCAGCCAAAGCCGGCAGATTGCAGAGTGGAAGTGTCATGTACTTTGTGAGCCATGTCTTGCTGTCATGCCGGACGACCAATTATGCACATTCTTATGACGATGTGTACAGAAGGCGACGCCCACGCATCTCACTGAGTAAGGGGATATTGTTGTTGCCTGAACCATTGCCCTTGACCTCTGGTGCTGCAGCAATATTGTACATATTGATGGAGTAGCTCTCAAATTGAGCAACATGGCTGGACATGTTATGCTGCAACTGCAAGTGTCATGTTTCAATCAATGGAGATGCAGTCATGTCATTTCGTGTTATGTGATTGGGGTTGATGAGCTGGCAGTGTGCAGCCATAACTAACAGACTGCAGGCGAGCTAACGGTTCGCAGGTGAGCTCAACTGTCAAAGCTGACGCATTGCAAAAATGAAGTGACAGCTGAACCAAGCTATGTGCTACGAACTTAATTTACAGCCCAGTGACTGACTTCTGCGGACTGTATCATGAAACAGCTTGCAGAGATGAGCTCACAGCTGAACCATACTGAACGAGACTGACTTGTTCGAACTCTCACAAGCAACAGTGAGTTGAAAGGAAGTTGATGTAAAGCCCAGGCAATCATTTCTGCGGACTGTGTCAAGCACCAATCTGTCGACAGGACCTCACAGCTGATCCATTTCAATGCTGTATTTGTGCAGTGGAACAGAGACAGTGACTCATATATGACACTGATGTGCTCACAGCTTGAAGTTGATGCGCAATTCAAAGAACCTTTGTTGCAGACTGTGTTCAGCAGCGGTGTGCAGATATGAGCTCACAGCTGAACGATTCAAAATGCTCACTATGATGGGTTGTTGAAAGTGACAGAGTGAGTGATATGAGCTTGACATATTCACAGATGGAACTAGACGCACATCCCCGAGACTGATCTGTGTGGACTGTGTATATCAATCACACGGGCTACTTCTGCATGTCTCCAGATATTGTTCCACTTAAGTTTTGCAGCTTTGTATGGATCTACATCTTGCAGAACCTGCATGTATGCAGACGCGAGCAGTTTGTTACGCACATGCACTGTCTGACCACCAGGTAGCATAATCGCAGACTAGAGCTCACACCTGTTCCATTCTGTCTGCATCTGAGCTGAGCAGAGCAGACACACTGCAGCTGAGCTGCCGTATTGCAGCTGAGCTGACAGACCGAGCTAACAGACTGCTGCCAAGCTGAGACATCATGACTGAGCAGACAGAGCAGCTGAGATGACAGATTGCAAAGTGGCTTGCACTTTGTAGCTGGGCTGATGTCCTGCAGCCGGTCTGTCACAGAAGGTGAATGGCACGACAGAATATGCTAAAGCAGATAGATTGCGTTTGAGCTGAGCTGACAGACTGCAAGCGAGTGGACAGACTCCAAATGAGGAGACATGCCTCAGCTCAGCCAACACATTGCAGCTGAGGTTACAGGGTGCAGCTCAGCTGACAAGTTGCAGCTGACCTGACAGCGGAGCTGACGAATCGTAATTGAGCCTTCAGATAGTAGCTGAGCTGAGCTGAGCTGACACTAGGCCGCTGAGCTGCCGTTTTGAAGCTGCGCAGACAGACTGAGCCATCAGACTGCTGTAAAGCTGAGATGTCATGATCGCAATTGAGGTGACAGATGGCATGTGAGCTTGCACTTGTCGGAGCTGGTCTGCCTCAGCACATGAAATGCATGATGAAATATGCTAGGGCACATAGATTGAGGCTGAGCTGACAGACCGTTGCTGGACTGACATGATGCAGGCAGACCTGCAAAGGAATTGTGCAGCAGTGCTGACTGACTGCAATCAACCCAACTGATTGCAGACAAGCTGGAAATGGATCGGGGCTGAAAGACGTGCACCTGAGCTGACAGTTTGAAGTTGACTCGGAATGTGGCAGCCAAGCTGACAACATACTGCTCAGCTGACCAGCTGCAGCCAAAGCCAATAGATTGCAGCTGATTTTAAGACAAGTCGAAGCTGGGCTGCCAGATGGCAGGGGTCCTGAACGTGTACAGCTGGACTCACTGATTGAGAGTCTGGCTGTCTGCAGCTGAGCTGACAGTGTGCAGCCAAATACATTCAGACAGACAACAGGGTGCAACTCACTTCAGCATATTCAACACTTATGTTCTCTGTGTGATGGGCTATGTGCCTTGTAGAGCTGGATTGGCAGTCTCAAGCAGCGGCTGGAGTTCACCAGCAGACTGCTTTGCTGCTTGAAATACAGAGGATGCTGTACACTGCTGCCGCTTGCCTTGGCAATTATGTCATTGGAATTTTGTGCTAAAAACTGTGCGCTGTTGGAGGCAACTTGCCAAATAAGCGAGGAGGCAGAGAAACATTCGCTAGGGCACCACTAGGTCTGAGCAGAAGATTGTGGACATCAGACACAGCCGCTAAGCAAGCTAGCAGCAGCACTTCTGCACAGCATTGAGTCCTTGGAAGAGGTTTGTGGGCTACAGCATTGCAGCAAAGCTGCAAAGCTGGATGTTTCCAGCTGAGCCAAGCTGGAGTACTTGAGTGGAGTTTGTGATGACACTTTGCACTTGATTGAAGCTTGAAACTTTGCAGCTGCTCTGACAAGTGGCAGCAAAGCTGGGTGTTTGCAGCTGTGCTAAGTTGAAGTAATTGAATGGAGCTTGTGATGACAAACTGCTGTTGAATGGAGCTTGAAATGTTGCTGCTCTGACAAATTGCAGCCGAGGTGACAAATTTGCAGCCAAATCGACAATCCTGGGCTGAAATCTTGCAGCTGGTTCTACAAGCTGGAAGCAGGGCTGACAGACTGTATTTGAGCTGACATTGTGCAGATGTGCTGATTGATGTCGGGATGACAGACCGCGGCCAAGCTGACAGATTGCAACTGAGCTGACACGCTGCAGGAAATTCAGTGAACAATGACAATCTGCAGCCGCACACTCTACACTTGTGAAACAGGAATGTGGAGAACACCAGTCATCGCGAACTTGAGTGCCAGTCGTCAAGGCTGCGCCGCCAAGGCAACCTCACTGGTAGGCAACGAATGCGCAAGCCATTCTTGACCTCTGAAGTCGACAACAATGTCTCTAGACCCTGCATAGTCGACATGTGTGACTCGCTTAGTAAGGGACGTCGCGCCTACAATCAATCAATCAATCAATATATTCAATGTCCTGGGGACCCAACAGACAAGAAGTTCAGTTCAGTGAATTCATACAGACAAAATTTGCTTCCTACATGCAAAGCATTCCCTAAGGAAACCACCACATGGATTTGGTTCACACAAAGTCATAAAGTCTGCAATGGTACAATAGTGCTGCAGGAGGTCCAAATACTGTGACCTGATATGGCTGTACGCTGGGCAATCGAACACAAAGTGCTGCTAGTCTTCCACACAATCCAATGATTTGCATACTAGACACAGCCTATCTGTATTATCTAGATGAGAACAGAACTGGGGCCCACAAGGTCCAAAACCGTAATGTCTGGTATGATGATGATGATAATGATAACAACGCTTTCCAGCTCATGATGAGCTAGGTACGTGCGGGACAAGTCTTGTCTTTCCAAAGCAGTCTGTCTTGCGCATCTCTATATGGTCTACTAATCCGACGGGTTTGACAATCATGCAAAGCAACATCATTGAAAATGTCTGGTATGCTTTATAATTATAGCATGTATGTGTACAATACATAGGTGGGTCTTGCCTAGACGTGTTGAATAACTATTGTATATCCTTGCACACCCAAAAGTGTCTGTGAGAGCCAGCATAAAACAGTGATAACCAAAGCTGAGTTGCCAAAAGCCAAATGCACCAGTGTGTATGTTTATGTGCCTGCAGCTGCTGAAAGGTCAGTACAAAGTGTCAAGTTGCACAAAACTTGGGCATCTGGAGCTCTAGTTGCCCCATGCCTCTTGCATGTGCGTGTCTTGTCAGCGTGGCGGAACTTTACTGGAAGATCCTCTGTAGAAAGGCTTGTGGCCTTTTGACTTCAAAATGTCGAAGTCTGCTGACATGTCTTGCCTTTGTTGTTGCTGCAACCTTGTTAGATCATCATCGCATCTAAGACTGACTTCTTTGAGGTGCTTCGCATGCTTGAGGAAGGTGTGCTTGTCATCCATCGACTTGAATATCACACGTATCGGGCGTGGCCTCTCCTGCCCTGGGCAGTATGTACCCAGCCGTAGTTGCGACCAATTAGCACCTTCACATTCGCGGCCATCTGGCATACATTTGTCCAAAAGTGAACAAAATTCTTCCACATGGTCTTTGTCTGTGGTCTCTGGCACGTTGTACACAATCAGGTTGAGCTGCCTCTTCTCTCTGTCCAGAGCCTCAGCCTTGCGGTCCATTTCCCGAAACCTTTGCTTGTGTTCCTTGATCGAGAGCTCTAATTCTGCCAGCCGGTTTCCAAACTTGTTGCACTCAGAAGACCTGGCGGGAGAAGCAACAACTTCCTTGAAGCTCTTGGCAGGTGTTGATGTCCTCTCGGGTAATGCAAACAGGCGATGTGCTGTTGGAAGGCTGTGATTGAGCACTGTCCAAGTCGATGGCACCGCGAAGTAAGCGGCAAAGTATTGCTGCTAAGAGATCAAGCTTTGCTACTGGCTCAAATTCGCTACAGTCCACCTTTTTCCATTCTTTTTGAAGCTCCGGCTTGCTCTTGTCAAGCAGTTGTCGAATCTGCAGCAGCAGATCGTTCTTGACGTCTGCTGGCGCCGCTGGCGCAGTCATCACAGTAAAAGGAACTACACGTACAAGGTCTTCTGGGTAGGCACGTGATCACGGATTTCGCCTAAATGCGGCTGCAGAGTTGCCGATGTGGCTGCGGAGGATAAATCTCTTCTCAGCCGCTTTCCGAATTTGGCGGAATGTACAACCAGCCGCTTTGCGAAATTAGTCATCCCTATCTACACGGAGCCGACCGACGGTTACGGAGCCCTGCGCGCAGCGCGTCCGCCAAAGTAGCAGGCTTGTCTCCGTTTGTCAGGGTTCGCATACCCTGTCAATATAAGGTAATCAGGAACGCTGGAGGGCGGATGTTGGAACGCCCATCCGCCGTTCCGAAGGGCGACATCGTAGCTTAACGTGTGCACAGCACACGAGCACATGAGCACACAGCTTAAGCTACGGGAAGTTCCTCTGAAGAAGAAGAAAGTTTATCCGGCGTCCTGCGTATACACACGTCACACGAATTGCTGCAGTCTAGCTCAGCACCGATTATGCATGGATTATACGTAACTTCTTGTGCTGACCAAAGTGCGAATCGACAGGGTCATTTGACGCTTTGCGACGTGCGGATTATGCGGATGTACACAAACAAGGCGGTAGCATTGTGAACGAAGCAACTCAGCCGAGGTGCGTTTGAAGGCTCTACCTGGGAGATCACTGATTCCAGTGTCGCCAGTGGAGGTCTTCAACTGCCTCGAACTCGGGGCCCTGAACACGTCGCAATCGCGCTTGTGCGTAAATTTTATCTGAAGGAGCAATGTCAGGTATCATCACAACTTACACACATCGTGGAGGACGCGCTCTATGTCTGGAGTTGCAGGCTGCAGTCCAGTCTTTGCTTTCTTTGCTGACTCATGCTGACTTCTTTGCTGTTGCAGAATCGCAAGTCGGCACCGCGTATTGCTCCCGAGCGTGCTTAAGGCATGCTGGTGTACACCAGGAAATCCAAGCTGGCGTCGCTTGCACGAAGCGTAAAGACGAGCGTTACGTCCTTTCGGCTCGACAAAGCCGCAGCTGCTTTGTAGCGAGGTGCCGACTGCAACATATAGCTGTTGCATTACAGGTGGTGACCGCAACAAGGACATGGGAGGCTTCCTGCAAGAGGACAACAAAGACTTTTTGTTCTTTCAAGCTAGTAGGGTTGTCTGAACATGCACTATGCACACTCTTTCTGAGTAAATTGGAGCATGTACCCTGTAAGGACATTTGCTTGTCAGCAGAAAAGCGCCCGAATGAGTGTCATTGATGTCCATATCATTCCTGTTGCAGGGCGTTATGATGATATTGCAGCCCTTCAAAATAACTTGGCAGAGCAAAAGCATGTGAGAGTGACCCGTCACGTCCATGGCAGACATGCAAACGAATATGTATACTGCGGGCTGTATGAGGTATGCTACTGCTTTGCAAAATTTGAATGATCCAGCACCATTTGGTGCTAGCAACCCATCTTGTTTTCATTGATCTTCATGACAAGGTCATCTTGCAGCATGGCAGGTGCAGCATCATGCTCAGATGTGTGGGCAGTACCTCTACCTCACAATTTCTGAATGCTTGCAAAAGTTGTAAAGACTGTCAAGTTGATTTTGGTACAACACACTTGGTGCTTGACCAGGGTATGCGTCGCACCTGCACTCTTCCTTCAGCACGCAGTTTTCTGTAGGTGGTGGATAGTTGGCCAGCTCTTGAGCTGAACGAGAAGAGGAGGAATGAGCGTTTGCGGAGATTCAGGTTGTCTGATGAAGAATACAAAGCAGACTCAAGCTTTGTCATGGCTGACTGTGACGAAGTGGCATATTTCAAGCTGATGCGGTTGCACGGTCAACCGCTCCTGCCTCCTCTGAGGGTAAGGCCTGTTTACGCAATCATGAGACACAAATTGTTAGTGGCATCTATCTCTTGCCCAGCATGTGGTCCCAACACAGGTGAGCTTGACATGCATGGCTTTTGCCAACGAGAGCACACATTAAGCCTTAGTTATATTGCTGTTGACACTGCTTTGGGCTGAAGTGTGCATTGCAGATCCTTCTGATACTACCTTGACCTACAACTTCATGATGCAGATGGCTTTCAAGAGCGACAGGCATGGAACAGAACGGCTTTTTGCCGTCGAAAGTAAAATGCCAGCTGCTGAGCGCAGTTTAAAGTCTACCAGAGACTTGTACAAAACATACCAACCTGATGCTGGTAGCACAGGACCAGTTGAAAGGTTCAGACCTGAAAAGCCCAATGGTCGCAAGGATGGTATATTTGAGGCAGATTTTTGTGATCGGTGTGGGATTGATGGAAACTACCTTCCTGACATGCACTATTGCTGGTCCTGCTGGAACCAAGGCAGAGAGACTGTCAGCCACATGAGTTGCATTGACAGAGACGAACTGCTGTGGCTGCTTGGCAATGAGGATGAGCACCATTGGAGGTGCAAGAAGTGCAGGTAAAGAAATTGAAAGGAAGTTTCTGCAACACAGTGCTCGCCATGAGCGCTTATGCATGTCTTGACGTTGACAAATGCTGGTAAGTCCTATTGCATCTTCTATTGATTGTTGTTCACAGTTTGTCAAACTCTACTACCAAAATACAGTTTGACAGACACAGCTGTCTTTGGCCTCATGGTCACTCGACTCACATTTTTGCAGGCAAGGTGGGAAAAGACCAAAAAATGGGCAGGTCTATGAGGATGTTGCAGCAGAGCTAGCTGCACAGGCAGCAGCAGAAGCAGCAGCTGTTGGAGCAGCAGCGCCAGCCTCCTCAAGGGCTGCCTCAAGTGCAAGCCAGGATCCAGCAACAGCCTCTTCTGGCAGGCCAAAAAGGACCAGGCGTCAGACCCAGTTCCTTGATGGCAGGCATGTTGTAAAGCCTGGTGATGAGTCGGATGAAAGCAGCAATGACAGTGATGAATCTTCAGCAAGCAGGAGGCGCAAAGAGCAGCGCATATCCACGCAAACCAGAAGCAGTACACGTGTGCAGCCCAGTGTACAGCAGCTGTGGTCTAGCTACCAGCAGACCGAGTGCAACAACAGCATGTCACGTCACCCTCTGCCTGGAGTAGACAAGGCTGAGGATACTTTGGGGAGCGGACAGCCTTCAAGCAGCCTGCATGTGTTTGACAGTCACCAGATCCGGAACGCACATAGTGATGGTCACGGCAGACAACAGGTCCAGAAGCCCAGTGCTGAAGCTGTGCTAATCAACAATGTCACTGCGGTCAATGCGCATGAGAGAAGGGTGCAGACAAGCACAGTCACAGACAGCGAGGATGAGCAGCCAGCAGCTGTGCATGCAGGCAGTCAGTGCACAATTTTTGAGTCAGATGATGATGATGATAATGATGATGATAACGTCAATGAGGCAAGTCTACAAGAAGCTGTATTGCTTGGAGCTGCATCATCTTCTGTAGTCACAGCCGGAGCTGCATGCGCTACTGTGACAACCGACATATGCGCTTCCCCTATGTTGCAAGCAGCAGTGACAAGTTGCTCACCGATGGTATGTTGAGGCATGTTGCGCAAATGGTGTGTTGCGCTGTTGCTTGTGGGCTCCATTTGTCTTTGTTGCATGCAGGCATACAAGTACATTCAGCAGCCATCATCTGCACCCACGCCAGGCAGCAAAGACATGGAGCTGCATAAGCCCAGAGCTTCTTTGCACTCAACATCTGGCACCCCTGCTGTGAGCCAAGGTGGCCAGGCCAAACACTCCCAGTTCCCCACCTTCCCTCAGGTGTTTCTGCTGCTCATTTTTTTTGGTTTGCGCCCAATCTCTCTGCTTGATGAGCAGATCTTGCCACAGCTTGATGAGCAGACGCTGCAACAACTGTTGCCCACATGGAGTTGCGCACTGCATGTCAATGAGAGCGTGGACTTGTTGAATGTTGCTTCATATCCAGGTCTGTTGTTCTGTCTTTTCCTGCAAATCTGCAATGGGTCACAGCAGCACAAAGACGTGAGATATGTGGCGGTGCACTCTGACATCTGACATGGTTTTAGTTGCATTTGTGCTCACAAACTGATGCATTGCAAACTAAACTCCACGGGCCTTGCCAGAACTTCATGCTGCCTGTAGCTTACATCAAGCAGGTTGTGCAGGATGCTCAGAATGTTGCTGAGGGGCCTGGCAGCAGTGTCACAGAGCTCAAGATGCGCCCACCCATGGGAAAAGGCGGCTCAGTTGAGCAAGATCAGACAGCAGCATCAGGCTCAGCAGCAAAACCTGCTCGTGTGCAACCCACACTGAGCGCACTTGTCTCGGCAGTGAATGCTCGAATTGCCAAGGAGCATGCAATATCACTTGAGCAGTTTCCACGCATTTTGACAATGGAGCACTTGCTGAGGTTGAAAGAAGGTGATATTGTGGATACTGTGATGGAGATAATGCCTGAAATGCAGTTCAGGCAGGCTCTGAATGTTGGCCGCTGCATCATGGACTTCAAACAGGCTTTGTAAGGGACAGGCTCAACAGTCCACTTGAGTTAGCATAGCAACCAAGCGCATCAAGCTGAGCTGCGTCTACTCAAGGTCATCTTGGCAGCAAAGACTGCACTGGATCCCAGCATGCAACTTTACCTGAGCAAACACTTGTTCAGAGTGAACAAAAGTCAGGTTATGCTAGCTTTCAATCAAAAATGGAGCATCATGCAGTTCAAATAGGCCTTCATGCAATGAAAAATGCTTAGTGTTTGCAAGGCTATGTGTGATTGTCATCTTGCATCATGCTAGATGTAAAAAGCATAGCAGGGCTCAATGTGAGCAAGCTCTGTTCGAATTAATTTACAGTGAATTCCGTCTAAATCTTGCAACTAGGTATGTGTAGCCTAGTAGGCTATTAATGAAATATCAACCAGAAAATGCCTAGAAATCGTAAGGCTGCCCAAATGCATGATTGTCATCTTGAATCATGCAAGTCCTGTCTGTTTACTCGGCCAGGCTGTTGCACCCTTTGACAAAACTGGCTTCTGGAGCAACATTCTGCAGAAGCCGGCTGGCTTGCAGCCTCTCAAAGTCTTTCTCAAGGAAGGTCAGTGCGCACAGCACACCATCACCTCCTGGACCTTCTGTCACAGTAGAGAATTTCAGCAAATGTGGTACAAGACCCCCCACTATCACCCGGGGGGGTCCTTCCCCAAAGTCAACCTTGTCAAACACATTCCTTTAGCTTGACATGACAACACTACATGTCCTGAATGGGTTTTGCTCATGCTTGCCAGCAGCCTTCCATGCTTTCAAGGTCGGGGGTAGGGCCATGGCACGCGCTGTCAACTGCTTGACACTGCTGTTGATGTCTTTACGAAATGCTTGCGTGCCAAGGCGTATGGCACAGGCAGCAGCTGCCAATGTGTCATTCAAGCTGATACTGACATCATCACTTGCAGAGTTCATACTTGGCTTCATCAGGTCTGGCGGCTGGACCCAAACTATGCACAAAGCATTGCCAATATAGGGGTCAGGCTTGAGTTCAGAAAAGCCGATGTTCCTGAGACCCACTAGGTTCACTGCCATGTTCTGGAGGCCCTTTGCCAGGTCATTGCCCGCTGCTGCTTCCCTGCACAGCAGCCAACTGAGCCATCAGGGAGCATAGTCAAATCTCAGCAGTGACTCATGATGCACTTTTGTTGGGAGAAGAATGCCTTCAGTGACATGTGATGGGTATATACACATGGGCAGTGCCCATGGGTCACCAGATCAGCAAAGATCATATCCCAGCAGGAAACTGCAGTTATGCAGCCTTAGCGGCGAGGCTTGCAAAATCTGTATGATACCTGAGTCTGCATGGAATACTATCAAGATCAGGAAGATGAATCAACTCGCTGCATATGTATCAGCTCCATGCTGACCATTCTACGACACCACAGTCTTACACATAACTGTGATATGACGCTAGTTCAAGATTTGCTACAAAACCAGATGCGTGCGCCTTGTATGTCAACAACACAATGCAACAATTCCAGATACTGCAACAAACATAAGCACAGAATCTGGTCTTGCAGGGCTGAGCATTACTTGATCATCCAAATCAAGGCTGAGGTAATGTCATGCTTGGAGATGACTTCTGGCGTTGGGACTGCTTCTTTGAAAGCATTGCTTTGCAAGATCTGTCCATGTAGCCGATCCAAGCATTGTCCTGTACAAATGTACTATGTCCAGCTGGCATGATTGAGGGTGTATCTGATGCAGATGAAGCAGCAAGCAGCACACAACAACAATTTGATGCACGACAGGTTGAACACAGTCATTTGCAGATTGAGCAATGAAGCTGTACACCTCAAAACTCATGTTGGTTCAAAAGCTCATCACTGGCATGCACAACAGCTGCAATATGCAGATGCAGGTTCTGTTGTTCTGCTACAGGTGCTGCACTAAACGTCTGGCAGGCATGAAACAACGCCCAAATGTTCATCATATGCTCTGCACACTTGCATGCAAAAGACACTCGCATTTGCATCAAAGCATACCGCTCAAGCCCATGCTTACCTGGAAGGTGCAGAAGTTGCACACAATGACAGGTTGTAGCTACTGCACGCTCTTGAGCTGTTAGGCACAACATGTCATATGCCCCACGCTCAACACAAGCATCGAAGGTTGGGGGTGCCTTTTCCATCCCAGGTAGTGATTCCTTGATGTCATCATCTGCAGTCGCAAATGAAGAGATCATTCTGATGCCCAAAACAGCAGCCAGTTTTGAAAGCATTTGCAAGATGCTGTTACTTGTTGATCAAACCCACCCAGCAATTGCAATGTCATGCAAATGTAATGCTTGCTACATTACAAAGCAGCACCTCTTCACTGTCATACAAGTGGGGTGGTGCGCAGTGGGGTGGTGCATGCAATGATGAGCTGTGATGCCATAGCTGCAGCTGCATACTGCATGATGTTGCCACTGACTCAGCTCTGCACAAAGGCCTAGAAACACAAGATTGTGGATCTGCTCAAATACTACAGAAGCACATGGAAAGCACAAAGTGTGTAAGCTGCAATTTTGAAGCAAACTGTGGCAAAGCTTGCCAGCATTGGTATTTGCCATACAAACAATATGCGCTGTCAGAGACCACATATCAGGCAGATGCGCATGTACAATCCCAGCACAATCAAGAGGATCATAGGAGGTACGTACTTCCCACAGAAGTGAACAGCAACAACATATGCAAGCCCTGTGTACACTTGGCGGCACAGTCCAAAGAGCTAGTCATACCTGAAGGCTGTGCTGTTGAAGACAACAGGCCGGCTGATTGGCCAATGAAATGTTGCCACCTCAGCCTGGACTCTTGCCTGCAAGGGACTTCCTGCTCATGGTAAGCAAGGGAAAGGTCCTGGAGGATCTGTCCCAGAGCCTGTGCATCTGCATCTCATACAACTCAGATAGCCAGGTGATACGAACAGCATGTGCAATAAGCTGTACAGACCATGTATATGCAGACAGCATCAGGCACCTCTGAAATACACAAATGCGGGCCTTGCTTTTGCACATATGCAGTGATTGTTTTGTCTGTGATTGGATGTATGACCCGAGTAATTCCTCCCAGCGTTCGAAACACTGTGGATCTGCACAGCTTATAACATGTTACTCAATGAGCAAGACGGTCTGGTGATGTGCAGTCCCCACAAAGCAACAGTGCTAGTCACAGCTTGGCTGAATGCTATAGGCCTATAGCATCCTGAGCGCCTGCTGTCCAGCCCAGCTGTGCTATCAGCCCAGCTGTTTGAATGTGGCAAAGGTAGGGCAGCAGCAAATGGTATAACTGTACTCGAAGTAGGCATTTTTACATGCAAGCATATGCCATGCTCAGCTGTGGCTGCGCCTGCAAGCATGTGGGAAACAGATACGCCCAGCACACAGCCATCTGAAAGCTGAGTGAGCCTGATCTGCAGCAAGGCCTCCTTTCCTGCTATCAGCAGGTGAGGATGCAGCTGCTCCAAAAATACCGGCAGCAGGGTATTGTCAGGTGTGCGATCGGATATGTGGAGGCGTACGAAATTTGACGGCACGTCTTGCAACGTTAATTTCGGGTGGTCTACTGAGCTGAAAGATATCTCAGCACCGCTCTGAACTTCTATGCAGTACCTTCCTTGGGAGTCTTGGCGGATCCTGCCACGACAAATCACAGCGTTGCTGCGGTTTCGATCGCCTCAGGTCCCTGTCACATCGTGACTGCAACATGCATGTGCTTATGACTCATGACAGGGAACGTTGATGGGTACTGTGCTATAGTTCCGGTGCTGCAGCTGTACATCACTTGCAGCTACGTGAATGTCAACTCAAAAAGTGGGAAAGACAGGCTGAACTACCTTCCAGCAAGACTGGTGTAACTTTCCACTAATCTGTGCAGTCCTCTTTTCAAGCGAACTGAGTCCAGTCTGTATGAGAAGCCAAGAAGCAGGCCAAACCACTGGTACCGTATTCTCAAATCCGAGTGAGTCAGATAACAAGGCCTTGTTGCACTCTTCGCTTCTTGGCGAATAGCAGGCTTCGCTTCTTGGCTGACGTTACGCTCCATATCCACTGCAACTCACGATTGTCGCGCAAGACTTCAAACTGGCAATTGGTCGTCGACCGATCTACTCTTTCACACTGACCGACCTCGTCAGTCACACTTGCGTTCTCTAGTTCATGGGTGTGCCCTTTGGTAATATTCACCAAAAAGTTTGCTAAGCGAAGCGGGTATGAACGGAAGCAGCTTCACCTTCAGCTTCCTCCGCTAAGGCAGATCTCGCAGTGCGTACTTCATCCGATAAGCTGTCAAACACAGATTTTCGGGAACTGATCATCGGATTCATACCACTAAGGAAACACAGATTTTGGCTCAATTTAATCCGTGAGCCCTGTGTAGACAAAGTGCAGACAAGCATATTGAATTCATTTGAATTCATTTATGATTACGCACTTGACAGGTCCTCTATTATAGTGTAATACTTAGTTAGCAAGAGTTTTCTGGCATTTGCAGCACCAAGTCATCCAGCACCACCTCTGTTTTGTTCACATGCATGCACGCATAAATACAGCAACGTATACGTACATATTTGTGATCAAGTGTTGCCTGCCATGATCGCCACCAAAAATGCAGCGCCCATGATCCAGATTGTAGTGCCAGCTGACGTGGCTGCATTTGTCACGGCTGCATCCAAACCGAACTTAATTGTCAGCAAGCCAGGACTCAATGAGCAACATTGATGCAACGCAGCGTGGCCGAAAGCATGGCTGAGAGTGTGTTGTCCTTTGACAAGTATGTCGTCAGGCGACATGCAACACAAGAAAGTGCAAGCAAAATGGAACGCAGTCTTACTTGGGTTTGTTGCCTTGCCCTGTATACAGCAGTGCTACATGAAAGCATTTCATGTCACGAACAGCTGGCATGACGCCAAGAAAAAATATATATTTGCCCAGCTGAATTGTCAACGAGGAGGCCAGTAGTAATCATCCACTTGTACACGTACAGCAAAAGCACAGAGAGATATGTCGAGCAAGCGCGGAAGCTGTCCACGGAGCCAGCAATGCGTTCCACATTCAGCTGGTTTGTACACTCGCAGCCATCAAGCGCTCAATAGCAGTGCCCTTGCAGCCGAGCATACCAAGTCCTTGATACACCCGAGACACTATATACCTGACTGGATGGGCCTTGCTGCGAGCAGCACGCTCCTGGCACAACGCTAGATTAGACGACAACACGTGATTCATAGGCAGCACTGGCTGCCTTGCGATGGCAAGCCGCTGAACAGGCCTGACATGCACCGCCATGGTCATAGCAGACTCAGTAAGCCGGGCAAGTGGCGCGCTTTGACCTTGTTGGGGCTTCTGGTCATTGCTGTCTGCAGCTTACTGGCAGTGCACCCAGTACTCAAAGGGCGGACCTTCTCCATTCTTGCAACAACATCGACAAGCAGAGCCAAAAGCTATTCTATACCTGATGATAGTCAGATCGCTCGGGAGCGGGCAATCAGCCTGAGCTTGGTGCCGGCGGGGAAGTATCCCGTCAGCAAATATGATCTGGTTTCAGCCATGCCGAGTGATCAGACACATCTGCCTGTGGTCAAAGGCAGCAGATCTTGGCGAAAGGTATATTGCTAGCACCAACTGTTGCCTTGGGATTATCAGACACACTGCGATTTCTTCAGCAGGCTCTCTACCTTGCGGTGCCATACAGGGCATCCGCACAGTCATTTCCACCAACTCACAGCCCACAGCAGCTGTAAAAGCTGAAGGCGCACAAAACAACGAAACCTGGGTTTACTACCCAGATGACACACCTGCAAGGTCCTTCTACAGAGGAGACTCAAGGGCAGCTTTGGCGCCATTTCTGGCTCACAAAGAGCTGGGGGACACGTACAAGTGGATGCTGTATGGTGATGATGACACACAGTTCTTTCTTGATGGGGCACTGAGGCTGGCAAAGGACTTTGATCCTGATCTGCCCTGGTTTATCACTGGTAATGCTGCTCTTGCAAGTCCATACTGCACGCCAAGTCGCAGGCAACTTTACAGTGCTTTGTGATTGCGTGCAAGTTTGTAGATGACGCCGGTTGTGTGCAAGTCCACAACCATTGTCAGTTGCACACATATCCCTGATTTTGTTATGAGCTGCTCTTCAGCTGCATGGGTACAGCACCATGCAAGAACCCAAGGCCCTGGTCTTGCACATATGCATGAAGTACGTGTGCTTCTGAACTGTGTCCACAAATCCGCCTCATTTTGTGTTGTGTTTCCATGCAGAATGCACACAAAGCATTCAGCAGGCTTTGCGTCATGCTCCCCATACGCACTGATCATGTCACTTCAATTAGACAGCTAATCAGCTAGCATTGACATCCCTTTACATAGCAGCCCTGCTTGCTTGTTGATCACATGTTGTTGGTGCTCTACAGCTTTGACATGATGCTCACAATGACTCCATCCTTCATTTATTTCACACCTTCCTTCCCCTAGGGTCAGATGTATATGGTCCTCAGCAGCTCGTATGAGTCCTATCATACGATGCCATAGTTTGACAGTCAGCGTTCCAACGAAATGGCGTGTTGATGTGCTCTTTGACCATTTGCTGATACGTCTGACCACAGTCTTTTTGTGCCTGTTTGCCGACAATGTCTGGTGGTCGACCGGGGAGCACACCCCCCACAGCTGGCGCCACCACCCCCACCCTGACGCCCCCCGCTGCATTTCCTGCCACTATGATGACTCAGCCCATGTGGTCGCAGCAGATGCTACCATTCCATCCTTCAAGGCCATCAAGGGCTGTCCCTGTACGCCGGAACTGCTATGCGCACATAACAACCATTCTGACCATATGTCGGAGGATTGGTTCAACAAGTACTGTGACATGCCGAGGTTACCGCACCACATGTACAGTATGCACGGGGGAGCAGGGGCACTGATGAGTATAGGATTGATGAGGAAGGTCAGCTGGGATTTCGTGGAGCCATGTGTGCTCAAGACTTATTCCACAGGTACTTGTACTACAGCCTTTGCACCGTCAGTTGTGTGCGTTATCACAGTGGGACTTGTTTCTGAAGCTGCTGTGCTGTGCTGTGCTGTGCTGTGCTGTGCTGTGCTGTGCTGTGCCGTGCTGTGCTGTGCCGTGCTGTGCTGTGCTGTGCTGTGCTGTGCTGTGCTGTGCTAGGCAAGCCTGATGGCTCTGCATGAAGCAATCTTTGACCATCATGAGGAGACAAGCGAACAGGACTGCATATCTCTGTGCCATCTGAATATCTTGGCTGTTTTGGACGTGATCTCTGCAGGAAGTCTCCTTTTGACGAGCAGGGTCCAGCCTGCCTGCACAGCAACCACCCTGTCAATGCGGACAAACCACCTTGTCTATGCAAAGATCCCTCATGTCAATGCACAGCACCCCTCTTGTCAAAGCACGGCATCCTCCTCGTCAATGCACAGCAACCCCCTTTTTATTGCACAGAACCTCCCATAGCAATGCACCATGCTTGAACCCAGGTTACCCTTCAAGTGTGCTGAAATCAATACATTCTGACCAATTTTCTCATGACAGAAGCCCTACAGCAGGCATCTATGACTGCCTGGTTGTGCTGGTCACAAGCATTCACACACACAATCAATATGCGTCAACTGCTTTTCGCCATCACGACTGTTGTCAAGACCAGCAATCATGTTGACTTGCAGGTGGGGCCATCAGTAGCCCTATGGCAGGCCTTTATGACTGCCTGGTTCTGCTGGTCACAAACACTCACACAACCACAACGCATCATCTGCTTTTTCCAATCACAATTGTTGTCAACATCAACAATCATGCTGGCTTGCAGGTGGGGACACTTTCCTGCAGATCTGTCTGTGGGAGGCAGGGCATGCCATCACCAGCCCCGGGGCAGGCTTCTACGACTGGCAGATGCGCTCCTTCGATGCTGGCTCCGAGGACCGCATGGGACTTGTTGACTACATCATGCGAGCCATTGAGGGTACCTGCCACGACAGAGGCCTGTGCAATGTGAGAACCCAAATGACTGTACAGAAGGCTGTCAAGACCAACACACACCTACCGTGTTGACGAACAAGTACTTTGTGCTAATGTTTGCCATGTGTTTCTTGCACTTGAGTGTCAGGCTGGGGCTCTGTGGGCTTTCTTGACTATTTCATGCACAGCAGAATTCAGTTGACTGAAAAGAAGGCTGTTATGAATCTACATGTCATGAAGGTGCTGTGTACCAATCTTTGCATACCACGAATGTGTTATTTATCCATCTTTGCTGTGTCCGTCAAGCTGGGACTCTGTGGGCTTTGTTCATTGAGTCATGCGTGCCTGGCAGAGGCCCTAGTTATCATCTAAGGCGCTGCAGTTTCAGTGTTGTTGTCTGCTGCAAAGTCAGGCCTCATTCGACTCATGCAACACATTGTGCATGCTGATGATGAGTACCTGCCTTGAAACACCCTGTATCAGTTACTGATCTTGTGAAACTTAGTCAGCAATCAGGGCTGAGGGATTATGGCCTAATCTGCACTGTTGAAGGCACTTAGTGTGGCCTTTGCTTCAAGTCATCTTCCACCAGGGATGTACTCTTTTCAAGCAAATAGGGCGTGAGCCCAAAGTTTTGTGAATCACAACATCTGTCTGCTGTATGGCCTGGGGCATCCAGCAGCGGCCCTGATGTTGCAAACTGCAATCATCCAGTAGCACATGCAGGCACATGCAGGCACATGCACAGTCACACACAATATCTTAACATTGTTCATGTGATGCTACAGGTGAAGTTGCAGCATCTGGTGACTCTTCACGTCAGGTCCTCAGCGTTTGGAAGCAAGCTGGATGCCGGCATGTTTATGAAAGGCCTATCTGTGCAGTATGATGTCTGGGCTGAGAACCACTATCAACGAATGCTTACGGTAGGATCATTACCCAGTCGCTGATACCTGCACTGTGATCTGCTGCTGCTACCTGCACTGTGATTTGCTGTTGCATGCACTTTTGACTGTGCCCTTGTTACACCTTCCACCTGTGTAGCCACAAACCTCTCTCTATAGCCAGTGAGTACTTAGGTGCCTTGCATGCAACAGCCCTTGTGGCAGGGCACAAACTAACTTGCAGGTCCAGCATGCTTTAAAGCATCAGTCAGCAAGTGCAGCATATATAGTGTTTAAATTTTGACATCAAGGTGTCTTGACTGTTCAGGAGTATGACCGACAACAAGAGGACGCAGCAATGACGGATGAGGAGAAGCAAGCGCGACAAGCCAAAGCAGATGCTGACCAAGCGGCCATGTGGGAGTCCATTGGCAATGTAAGTCCTTGCCAGATTCCTCTGCCACTGCAAACTCTTGCCTGAGTCTTCGCTGTTGTGCTTGATGAGCATTCAGCATGCATATTGTGTCTGTCGGGATTCCTGCCGTCCATCAGGGTATCATCAGGGATTACTGAATGTGATTGAATAAATGGAGTTTTCTTAAACGCAAGATCTGGGTTCCTGGCAACTCTGTGCTCTACCCATGTGAGCAGTTCATAATTCACCTTGCAAAAACCAGTGTGGTGTCCTTGTACCTGCATCTGAAACCCTTGTCCAGCCTGCTTCTAGACAATCCAGACAATCCTGCTTGTAGACAATCCAGCCTGCTTCTAGACTGCATGTACATGGCATACACCATAAACCCAGGATATTGGCCGTACATTGACCCATATATTGACCCCAAGCTCTGAACCCAATGGATAGCACACTTAGCATCATGGAACAGCGCAACACTTGACAAAGCTGCAATGTGGAGCAAAGCTGTCAGCCTGCATGCTGCTTTCCATCAAGTTGCATTCCAACGATTTGTCACATCCAATCAACACCTTGTGTTGTAATGTGCCACGTTCAATGGTGACTTGTCTTGCACGTCCCTAGCTCGTCATGAGCTGGAAAGCGCTGTACTTATTCTTACTAACATTAATGATGACTCATTTGGTGCAGTGCTATGGGCATGCTGAGCAGCAGGTGGTGACCATGGAGTTAGACAGGCGGGAAGCTGAAGCCAAGGAAGCAGGAAAAAGATTGCAGAAGCTTGGAGCCAAACCCTGACATCCAAAACCTCCACCTGGAGTTGTTCTGATGTCAATCAATCAGTTACATTTCATGTGTTTGGGACTCATCAGGGAAAACAATATACACCAAGCACTAAGTGTTCAAGGATGTATAATTCGCCTGGTGATCACATGGTGTTCATGCACCATGTCTTCATTGGTGCAGCTGGCATCTTCCAGCTGAAGCGCCCTTTGACCAACAAGAGAAAGCACACTTGGGCAACAGCCCTAGACATAGCAGGCCTAGATGCTGCAGCCCTGGGCAGGCACAGCTGGCTTTAGCATCAGCATACAGCGGCCTCAGAGTGAGCATAGCTGGTTCTGACTGATGTTGGATCGTGTAAACACATGAGCTGATTGAACAAGTAGATATAGAACCCATAAGTGACAGCAGGTGTATCTCAACAAAGCTGCAGCTTCAAGGCCACTTTGTGTTTCGTGGCGGTATCGCAAAGCTCTGTTGCACCAGGGTCTGCATTGCTTTGTTGGCATTGATTTTGGTCATCCAGCATATTCATTCGGTTTTGCTAGTCGCTGCTTGAGACTTATGAATGAAACACGAGCACATTTTAGACAGTGTCAATGTTGGTGAAGGCTTGGTAGCAATAAAGGATGTTCTCGGATACATGACCTATTATCCAATATCTTATTTGCAGGCATGCATCCCCCATGGTGTCAACAAGTCAGGTTGACAGCTGACTGAAAGCATTGATTAGCAACAGGCATCATCTGAAATCCAGCACGACCATGTCATGCAAGGTGGATGTGCAATGCGTAAACGCTTCAGTGGCCATATTACGTATCACGCCTATCCATTACTAAAGAAGATCCAAGCTCTAAGTCTAAAAGTGCTTTCTAATAGACAGACCCAGGACATCTGCTGATCCCTGTATATTAGCATGAGGTCAGCATATCCTGAACAGTAAAGCGAAAAAATTGCCCAAAAATCTTATGCATCCCGAATAACATCCCAGACTCAACCCAACACTTGCTGCAATGACAGATACTCAAATGTAATTAAACGCCTGGTGCAAATCTTTCCATCCTAATTGCATGTCTTGTAGCATGGAGGTGCCCATCAGGATAGTTTTTTGCAACGCAGCCAAGCCTACAAAATAGCATGTCTATCAAAGGTCTCTATTTTGTGCAATCACCCTTTCAGCATAAGCAGCTTCCCTAGCTCTCTCAGACCTCATGAGGTTTACTCATTAATAAATCCTGAACACTCAAGGCTCAAGCTAGGCTGTACTTACTTGCTTGGTCTTGAGACCTCTAGCTACGACCAGACAATTTGCTTCTGCATACACAATTGGAGAACAAAAGAAGAGAGTGCGTCCACTAGTGCAGCTGAACATGTGACAGAACTGCCCCTTAGGGTGAAACGAGTCAGTCATGCCTGAGACTTACAACAGCTACAGCCACATAACCCTGCCTAGTTGATGCCTATGTAAAGACTTCAAGTAGTTCAACTTGGTACAAACTCCCAGCTGAGTCTGTTTGGCCAAAAGCTATGAAGATCTTGCAGAGTCAGCTGACCAGGAAAAGCAGAGTTAATATCATTGTACTCGTGAGGTTCTTGCATCTGCTTCAACTTGCTCATCTAGCTTGGTGGTGCCTGAGCTGACTACACCATGCGTAATGTTTGCTCTCCCTACATCATTGGCTGCAGCAACCAGTGGAACAACACAATGTAATCTTTGCTTCCCCTACAATATTGGCTGCAGCAACAAGTAGCCCTTCAATCAGACAGCGTGGGCTCATTGCATCAAGCCGGGGTCTTGCTCTCACTACATCATTGGCTGCTGCAACCAGTAGGGAGGCCGGGGGGGGGGGGGGGGGGTT
>JAABUP010003574.1_pt1 | contig 27234 bp, 25 predicted proteins | sample 5559201 | NCBI WGS metagenome assembly JAABUP01 (sample SAMN10711887, study PRJNA513373) | rock metagenome | isolation source: Antarctica rocks | place: Antarctica | reverse complement strand
ATTTTGACGTAGCGCCACATACATAAACCAAGCCCACAGTCTGCTCTTGTTCATGACTACTGCTTGCACTACATGCTGCTGGTAACATCAACAAACGAATGTGGTAAGGCCCACCTGAAAGATGAGAAGCGTAATCCTCCCACCGGGTGTGCAGAGATGTCCTCTGTGACAGCTGCCCAGGACTGCTGGTTGAAGCTGGTCATGTTGGGGTGGGTAATGTTGCGTGGGTCAGGCTCATCCCCCCCTCCCATCCTTGCCAGCAAAGGTGGGGTAAACGCACGCTCAGTCTGCAGTTGCATTCACACTCAATCAAACAGTGCATTCAACAATCGAACAAATCGCATCCTGTCCTGAGGTTGAAGCACACATGAGGCAAGGCAGTACATGTTGTAGTGCCAGCAAACCTTAACCAATCAGTCCCATATGCAGCCTGGTCACCCAGCCACTTGTACAGTTCAGCCAGAAAAGCAACATGAATGGGCAGTGTGGCTTATATGAGGTTGTAGTCATGATGTTGTTTTGTGAGCTTTGTGCGGTGGTTGCAGTATGTGTACACTGTCAGCCAGATAACAGCAGTCCTGAGTCAAGCACTTTTAACAAAAAATAAGCCAGGTTGTATCTTTATACAGATATCAGCAAGTCAGGAAGAGGCCTACGTAGATATACCTGCAGGATACAGTCTGAGCCAAAGCAGCCCTTGTAATGCATGACAATCATGAGCCAGCCATACGGCTGAAGCTCCACTGCAGCAGGATTTACCAGACCTGCATCACATGAAATAGCTGTTAGGTTTAATGCAAACAGCGATGCGACTTCTCTGCAACAGCCTTGTTGAGCCCAGAGCAGGCGAGCACGGAAGTGATGCAGCACAACTAGGCAAGACAAAACTGGCTGACGGCAGCAGGATACTGCTTAGTCACCTGAATCAAGGCTGGTCTTGTATTGATCATTGACATAGAAATGCTTTGGCATTGCTTGCAGGCGTTGTTGCCGCTTCTCATGTTGTGACAGCCGCCTGCTTTTGTGCTCTGCCTGATTGGCTCCACTTGTACTTGGCTCGTATTGCTTTGGACATGGATGATTCTTGATGTAGGCCTCGGCAGCGTGCTGATCAAGGGCGTCTGCCGCAATGTCGCTGCTAATCAAGGTGAGAAAGTCATCAGGGTGTTGAGTCATGAAGTCATGGCGGGCATCTGGGAGATGGCGGTGATGAAAGCCCTTCATGTGGGCGAAACTTATGTTGCGCATCTCGCTTGTCAAAGAGCTCTGTAGGCAGCATCACCATTGCTGTCAATACTTGCAGGCTGCAAGCTTTGTACATGATGTTCTGATCATCTTCAGATCACCAGTAAAGCTTGCCTATGCGTTACTTGATGCCATCATCCAGTTCTATGAACAAAACGAACAGACACATTCCCCTGCAAGCTTACTTGGCAGCATTGCACACCTGATGAATACACAACATGGCAGAGCACTGTAAAATGTTTAAGAGGCAGGTGGGAGATCAGCCCACCCCATGTTCAGCTGTGTACCAGTGCAGATGGAGGTCAGAAGGTATGGTAGACACCAGGCTTTGCAGGTCAGTAGACAGCAGCTCTTGCAAACTCTGCACCACATGAACACAACAGTCAGCAAGCTAAACCGCGCTTAAGAGTTTGTCCTAGGCAAGCTAACTTCAACAAGGCAGCCATAAATATGCTGTGGCATAAATGGACAAGCTGGACAAACCGTCTTGAATGACAGCAAAGAGTGTCATGCAAGATGCAACCACAACAGTCACTACAAGTCACACATGTAAGGCATTTCATGTGGTGTGCAACACTGACTTACAGCTCGTGTCATGATCAGGCGATCAGCCTTGGTTGGAGCTGTGATCTCGACCTCTTGTGCTTGCTGCAGTCTTTTGGCCACATCGACCGTAGAAACATGATTTTCAAACACTGCAGTAACAATTGTATACTGAACATGCCAGAAGCAGTGCTGTGCAAGTTTACATTCAGATCAAGCACCCCTTGATCTGAGCTTGATGTATGACCCAAATGTGACATACAGGGATACAAGCAGCTGACAGGAAGAGCCTCAACACAGAAGACATTTGTGACGAATACTAGCTTTGGAGAATGTGAGCTACTTGTGCAACTCAAGGCAGCCCACATGATGCAAGACGCCCCAGCTTCAGCTCAGGGTACGCAGCTGGCATCCTACAGCTATCAAGCATTGCAACACAGTATGGAGTGTGAGTTGCATGTGCGACTGTGCCTGAACAACATGTACAATGGTATGGGCTGCACTTTATTGACGCAGGCACAAAAGACACCAAGATGCAACGCATCGTTGCATGGATCCCTGCTCTGGATGCGCATTGCTCAAGCTGCCATGGCAGCTCGATTGCTGCATGAATGTGAATCATTATGCAAAGGTGGCACAGCAGCAGGCCTTACTTGATAAGGTCTGCAGCGCATCTGGCTCAGCCATGAAAATAGCTGGCACATTTGCCACTTTCGCTGCATAGAATAGGGAAGCCGTAGCCCCTGATCCGAGACCTGGCAGGCAGCATGCATGTCAGCTCTGCTCCTCGACAAGCGCACTCCAAAAGCTCACAGCGCGTCGAGCAGGCAGCTAACTTACCAAAAATTCCCCCGCAAAAACGTCCAGGAAGGCTGTTAATGAATTGAACAGCAGCAGCCATGTCAATTACCTGCGAGCGATGCAAGCGTTTGTGAGTGACGGATGTTTCACGGCATTACGAAGCTGCTCACGCGTTAAAACCTCACCGCTGAAGCGCAGTCAGGTCCAGTCTCGTAACCACAGCTTTCTCCGCGGCCGGCGACATCGACGGCAATAGAGCTCAAGTCATGGACGTCGGCAAGAGTCTTTGCTAGATCAGGTAATGGCCAGGTCTCCTTGTGCGTGGTGGCACCGCCGAACATCGCGACGACAAAGTCTGAACCTGTATCCCTGAAGTTCCCAGCCAGCCATGTGCCATCCTTGTTCTGAAAAGACACCTTGTTGACACCATTCCATAGTTTGCTTGACTGTGGAAACGCGCTTCTTGAGCTGACAAAGCCTGGTTGGCTGAACAATGCAGCTTTGCAGTACTCTAGTTGCGAGGCGTGCTCGGTTTCTGCGGCAAAGCTAATCTGGACAAAAGCTAACAACACAGGCCACAGTTGCCACATCATGCGCGTTGATGAAACTCTCGGTGATCTGCATAGCATTGGGCACTTGCAGGTCGCTTCCTGTTGTGTTAACCGAGCATATGTCCTCGTAATGCATCATGCCAGTTGGCTGGACCCGTAGAGCTCACGTGACTGCATGCCTTGACTCATGGCAACGACTGAGAAGTAATCGCAGTGAAGGGGTGTTTCTTAGTGGTATGACCAATTCCCGAAACTGCACTTGTCAGCAAAGCTGTGAAGGGTTTGCTTTTGCGTTCGAGCCACCCCCGTGAGTTCCTGCTCGAGCAGAAGAGCACAGTACAGTTACAAAAGTTGACTTGCAAGGTGTGAACACGACGTCGTGCACTGCACTCCTGGAAGCTGATTAGGGCAAAATGAATGTGATAGCACGCAACAAACATGGCCGGCAAGGTAGACGACAAATGCACCTGCCTGCATCCTGCACTAGTACAAACAGTAGATTGGCATTCAGCCAAAGCGGCTCTTGGTGGCACGAAAATTGGGAAGCTTTCTTCCCTTGGCCTTAGATTTGCGTTTGCGCTTGACATTGCCAGGACTCTTCCTACTTCTTGGCCTTTGTCCGGAAGGCTTTGTGGACAGCTCCTTGTCTTGCTGAGCCTTTGCATATGCCCTACTGCCAGTGAGTGTCCTTCCATTTGCATCAATATAGACCTACAGAAATGAGCATACAAGGACGTCAGTTCCACAATGGTTTGCAGTACTGTGCCCAGACAACAGCAACAGCATGTGCATTGGTCATAAGCAAGCAACAAAGCCATTTGCATGGCTGAAGACTCATGTCTCGCTTTAATTATGTAAGCCTCAATATCATCTGTGGACCAAATCTTTTAACAGACAAAAGGTCAAGGTTCATTGACTGTACCATGTGCTGCCCATGCTGATGCTGCAACAACATGTGCAAATCGGCTTGATGCTGCATGGCAGAGTGGCAAGGAATGTAAACATCGCTTGTGACTTTTGCCAGGTTTCTGACTCACATTGTGGTTGTTTTTGTAAATCCATTGACCTGGTCGGCGCTCTGTGTGTCCCTCTCCACCCTCCCTTGCATCATGTGAAGATGAGCCATGCTTACATCCCCTGCTTGACCTAGACTGCTTGCTGCTGCTCTGCTCTTCTTCATCTTCCACATCCAGAACCTCAATGTCATCATCAGCATCGCCAAGGTCATCCCTGGCAGATGCTTTCGTACGTCCCCTGGCTGCAGGCTGGCCGGTGAACTGCGCCTTATAGTTGATGTGCACAGTGGCACCGTCCCTACGCACAGACAGACGCAGCACCTGAGTTCATTCATTGGGCAGTGGTTTGATGCAACAGCTAGCTTGAGTCTTTATGCTTCAGTATTTGCGTGAGTTTGAACATGTCACTAGAGCTAGTAGTATGTGTCGGCCAGCTGTCGGTTCAGCTGCAAATCCGCAAGTGCTAGATGTGATCAGAGCCTACATTGCAAGCCAGACCAGCTTCACAGGCATCAGTCAGAAAGCGAAGCCTTTATGACATTGCATCCACACATCTGAAATGCCTCCAGGGCAGACATCAAGTCAGCTGCTGGGTCAGACAGCTGCAAAGTACACAACAGCTAAAGAGATTACCTAGGGTTTGTTCCCCACTTGAGGGCAGACAGGGGCACAAAGTCAGGGAAGCGCCCCCACCAGGGGGGGCCATTGCCCAGTAGCCCCTCCTCTTCCTCCTCTTCATCATCAGCGCCAGCTGTCTCAGCAGCATGCCTGTGACTAGACAGCATAGCGCCTTTGCCTATACAGCAAGGTACGCTGTCAAAAAAGCCATCTGTATGATTGCCTTCAGTGCACGTGATGAGCAGAATTGCTTCAAAAGCTTTGTTGTAAGCAAGAGTGGTGAGTCAGCAGCCAGTTGCTATTTGACGCTTTGGGGCAGCTGTCGAGGGTGGCCTGTTGATCTAGTGCCTGCATGCTTTGCCATGTGCATCAGGTAGTAGGGCAGTACAGCAGCACAGCTTAGATTTGGGGCTTTGTTAGTGGTCTGTGAACAGACCTGAGTTAGCCCCGGCTTGTCTTCTGCCACAGTGGCTGTGGTTAAGCAGCGTGATCACAATCAAACATTGCCATTGTCTAGGACAAATTTGGGGTGAAAGAGACAGAACAGCAAACTCTTGCTCCAGCTCATGAGCAAAGGCATGCTTAGAGCATGACACAAAGGTGGCTTGTACATGCTGAGTACGCTGTCAGGAGTGTGCCTCTTCTTGTGATTTGGACAACCTGTGACCATTTGCTACGACACTAGAAATAACACAGAAACCTTGCTTTATCCTGCATCTTTCATCAATGCTGATGAACATCGGCATTTCAGCAGGGTGCAGCTTTCTTTTCTGCCAACTGTGCACAGACAACAAATGCTTTGCGCTGGACAACAAGCTTTGCTCATTCTACCTGGACTTCCAATCAAATCAATGACCTCGCTCCCCTCAACCTGCTCTTCTACACCATCAGTAGCCCAGCTTGCCCTATGCTGACCTGGACCTGGTTGAGTCACCCTCCGCTGACTGGGCCTGGTTGACTCATGCCTTTGTTGACGAAACCCTGAGTCAGCTTTGAGACTGGCAGCTGATGCAAACATGCCAGGGGCTGTGCTGTGCTGTGCATGCTTTGCAGGCCTCCTTGGCTGGGCTGAAGAAGAGGAAGCTGCCAAGGTAGACGTGCCAGTGCCTGAATGCTCAGCAGGGTCTCCATGCAGACGTCTTTTCCACAGACCTGCAGGAATGCAGTCATGTTTCACTTGGTGCTAACATTGTATTGCTGACAATGGCAAGCAAGTGGTTGGCATTTCAGGTAATGCACTTGATGTTTTTGTAACAGCTGTTGCTGTAATTTTACGCAAACTGGGAAGCGCATGCAACAGCAACAGTAGCAGCAGCAACAGTGGCGGATGCAGCAAGAACAGCAGTATGCACATCAGCAGCACCAACAGGGCGTACCTGCATTGGGAGTTGGGTGCAAGACTGCTTTCAGGGCTTCGGCAGAGACACCAGACTTCCTGCTGGCTGCCTGAACGCTTCTGGGCACTTCAGTCAGGGACTGCTTGCTCTGTAATGGACACACAGCAAAGTTGCACAGCAAAGAGAGCGTGATGTTTTGACAGGAGATGATGTTTCTTTGGCATGCAGCCTGAGTGCATGAGAAGCCAAAGGGTGTTATGCCTAGCCTGTAATGTGCACTCATGATGAAGCGTCACATATGGGTGCAAGTATTCTGTCCACTGGCAGAATTGGCACCATCTGCCAGATCACAAAGGCAAGTCGTGCTGCTCTAGTCACAGGAAGAAGTATGTTTTTAAACCAACAGGCTTGCATGCTGTATACAAACAATGCGTCAGCAGCTCTTCCGAAAGACCGACGTCATGCAGCCTGATCACGGTACATGCACGTGCAGCAGGATCAGCTACCTTGGCTTTCAACCTGGCAAATGGGTTTGCAGCCTTTCCTCGCTCTGCAACGCCTTCTTTCCTGTCAGATTGCTGTTGAAGGAACAGGTCATGAGCACTATTGAAGCCAGAGGAGGCAGCCTTGGGCTGGGTGCCCTGTCCTTGGTGTTGTTCATAGCCTTCAGCATGCAATCCTTGCTCTTCTTCTTGAATGTCATCAGCTTCTTGGTTAGCTGCATGAACAGCTGTAATGTCAGAACAACACAAGCGACAGCAACAGGCCATTGCCAACAATGTAGTGTGCAATGCAGCTGGATAGGGCTTGCGTAAGCTTCCCAGTCCAATATGTCAGTAATCACTGCCTCTTTTGGCTAGCAGACTTTGCCTAGCAGACTTTGCGCTTGTGTGTATTGGGGCTTGCCACAGTATACTTGATAATGATTAAGCTAGGGCAACTTTGCACCAAGGCATGTCATTTGCATTTGCCGCTGGTGCTTCAATGGTGCAACAGCTTAATGTAACTACTATGCAAGTCCATGTCATACACGCTGTGCTTGTACAATGGCATCAGAATACCTGTGAGCAGGGTATACTTTTGTGATTGCTGACTGGACAGCCAGAGGGCATGCTGCAGTGCATCATCCTCTCCCTCATCATGGCCTAGAGCATATATGCAGACTTTCAACAGGCGAGATTAAGGAGTGCAAGATGCAGCTGTCAAGTTGACCATGCAGGCCATACATTGTTCTGGGACAGATATGCATACAGCCAGATGTTGAGACAGGCAGACAGGCAGACAGATGAACAGACAGGCAGACAGGCAGATGGAGTATTGAAGATGTCAACAGACAGATACAGTGAGAAAGTACTGAAGTAAACAAGTGATAGTCAGGCAGTCAGACAGCCCTTCATGTCAATCAGCCAGAAAAGCTTGCTGTCACAACTAACAAGTCATTCACTGAAGCATGTGTGGGCGCTGTCAAGAGTTTTGGTCACTCACCATCCTCAGAAGGTGGTTTTGTTGCTGAGCTCACAGAAGCCCCAGACTGACCAGCCTTCCTGAGCCTCTTCAAAGGCCTGCCTGATGCCTCACCAGCTTGAGCATCTGCCCTAGCAGCTTTTGCAGCAGGATCTGTGGCAGCTGGTGTCAGGGACACCCTCCTGGGAGGCTTGAAGGACTGCCTGTTCTTGTTCAGCACCTGCAGCTTCTGCTGTGGCTGCTGCTGCAGCTGATGCTGCTGCAGCGCAGGTGCAATGTTCTGGGAGGTCGTTGCTTTAGCAACAGCATCTGGTGTGGGCTGCTGTGACTGGCCCAGCATGCTGCTGCTGGTACGAGTAGGCACTGTTGCTATTGCAGCAGCACTGGTAGATGCCTGAACGTGACTGACCCTGCGAGCTTGGAGCTGAGCAGCAGACAGAGATGGCTGGAATTTATCCCCATCATCAGTGTTGGAGGATGGCACAAGTGCTGGTGCTGCCATGCACGCTAGGATGTCTGTATCTGAACGCTGCCTGGATGAGGATGCTGCAGCAGCACCACCACCACGAAAGTCAGTATTTTCATGACCAATGTCAAATGCTGGGAGTGATGCTGCTGCTGGCATGGACAATGACTGATTTGCATGTTGAGGGTGGCCAGAGGGCTTAGCAGCAGCAACACTGTCATTGTTGTTGCTGTGTCTCTGCCCAGTAGCATCACCATCATCAATGTCAAACAGCAGTCCATTTGCTGCTGCTGCTGGTGTGCAGGATAGGCCCTTTGCAGGCTGCTTTTGCGCCCCAGCTTCCTGGTGCTGATGCTCAGAAATGGACTGCACAGTCTCTGCCTGATTGCCATCATCATCATCATCATCATCATCATCAATGTCAAACAGCAGTGCTTGTCCAACAGCATGTTCTAGCTGATGACTGTTGCCCTCATTGAAGTGAAAACCAAAGCTAGGATTGTGTTGAGCCTCTGTTGCACCAGCAGCTGGGTTGCTGCATGATTGATGTGCAGCAACCGACTTCGCTTTAACTGTGCTGCCATGGCCATCATCACCACCATCATCATCATCAATGTCAAACAACAAGCCTGGGGGCAACAGGTTGCCTCCGTCGTGAGCCCTCTGGACCCTGGGCCCCGGAGCAGCATTCAAGGACAGCCCTTGAGCTGAGTCTCTTGCAGGGCCCTTGCCAGAAGCAGCAGTGGCTGCTGTCTTGCTGGAGTGCCCATGTGCACCAGATCTTGCAGCGTGAGCTGACCGGTGCTGCACTGTGTCTGCAACAGCAGCAGTGCCAGCTGCAGTCCTGCAAGACTGCCCACCTGCACAGGAGGCCAGACCATCTGCTGACTTGCAGCGTGCTGCATTGTCAGATGCTTGAGCCTGTGTTGACCTGCGCTGTGCTGTGTCCAGTTGGACTGCCACCCTCGGCTGCTGTTGCCCAGGGCCTGGACTGTCAGCAATGTCGATCAGCATGCCTGAGCTAGGCACCTGTTCTTCTGCGGGCTCGCTGGCAGTGCGCAACGGCATACCACCATGAGGCTGCTGGGTGTCATCTATGTCAAACAGCAGTGCAGACTCTGATGTCTGTGCATGGCTTGAGTGTACTGGCCCAGATGCAGCACGAAGGTCCCTGCTTGCAGCCAGCACATTGCTGGAGAAAGCACCAGATTGGGGTGCATGTGACACCCTGCCATGCAAACTTGCTTGGGTTCTGCCTGTGCACATGGAACTGCCATAGTTCACCAGTAATGCAGAGTCTTCTTCTTCCTCCTGAGCCTGCAAACAGCCCAAGGTCCAAATTGGGTTTCCAACGTGCCTAAACAGGACGGCTGCACAATACTGCCTGGCTTGCCGACATTGTGGGTTATGGCGTTTGACGCTGGGCACTGTGGTCTAAATGCAAGCATGCACATGCACAGCATGCCCAATGAGGAGCCTCTAAGCAGGTTTGGGACAGTTTTGTTTGGCAGTCCTAGGACATAGTGCATTGTGGCAGGCTTTACACTCTGAACAGAGATTTTTATGCTGCATGATTGGTCGGTGAGGTCCAAGGCTTGGGCACAGCAATTGTGACAAGGCAAGGCAGGTGTCAGAGATTGATAAACCAGGACTATGAGTATAGCTATGAAAGCTCAAATATGCTGGGGAGGACACACTGTGCAGGCAGCATACCCTTCTTTGCCGGACTTGAACCTGGTCTGGAGTTTCATACAGTTCAGGACCCAGCACCTCCTCTTGACTCAATCCACTGTACAATCGCTTCATCTGCCTGCCAGCCATGAACAGCATTTTGAAAGACAACAATGCTATTACGCTGTGTAAACTTGCTTCATCAGCCTGGCAGCTATGGACATCTTGTACGGTATTGACAGCACCAGGAGAGACTGTGTGCCGACTGAGTGAAATATTTGCATGCAGGGCTGGCTATTGTACAATCTCACAGTTCTCTGCTGCATGCACCAAGCTGCCAACAACTAGCAATCACAGCCAATGACAAAACATGACTTGGGTGCAATCTCAGTCTTTGTCATAAACATCGAGGCTGTGTTCCTGTTACCTTGGGGCAGACCGTCGCATGGTACTGGTTGGGGCCATGCGGCTAACAGCCCTATCAGGGGCACTTGCAGGCTTTGTGCGCGACCTCCATGGCACTTCAGGAGTGGCAAAGCCACCCTTGCTTGCTTGTTGGTCCTCGACAGCCACTTCAGCATCACGCTGCACAACAGAATATGTCTCTTTCAGTGTCTCTTTCAGGTTGGCAAATTGCTGATGTTTAGACAAAGATGGTGGACTTGTGAACTGATGCAGTGGCACACATCTGCCGTATACACTTCAAACAAAGGCAACATTGCAAGAAAAGCTCTGCTAAAGGAGCAAGCCAGATTCAAAGCCTGGCAACATACACCTGTTATCAAAAGACTTGCGGAACATTTTAATGCTGGTGACCTTGCCAAACAAGTGGATATACCTGCTGTATAGGCCCTCTTTGGTCCACTGGGTGGTCTGGTGGAAGGCTTGCTTGATTTTTGCTTACAGCACACCCCCTTGCAGCTGCTTTGAGAGAATGTAGCTGATATTGAGGCTGAGTGTGAGGCTCAGCTGATGCAAGATTGCCTTCTGACTTGGCCATTGACTGTGTACGGGAATCAGCAGCTTGGCCAGGATTGGCACCAGAACTTGGAGAGTGTATGGTAACAGGAGTGAACCCAACAGAGGCAGGCGGTCTTCGTAGCTGAAGCCTACTGCGTGAGGAGGATTTTGGCTTTTCAGCAAGCACAGACAGACTAGCACATGGCGGCTGCGGCTGCTGAGTGTGAGTTGCCGGTGACTGAGCTTCAGGAGGCTTGACTTCAGCACCCCAGACAGGCTCTTGAGCCTCAGTCAAAGCTGTGGTGCCATCAATCAAAGGCTGAGCAACATTGTGGTTGACTGCTGGAGGGTGCATGTCAGGGCTTCTGATGCTGTGGCTTAGCTCTTCCTGAGCATGGCTAGAGTCAAATGAAGTTGGCTGCAAGGAGGGGCGTGCCGAGGATTTCGGCCACGACAGCAGCTCTGTCCTTGGAGCAGACAAGATTGGGATGAGTCCATGCTGTGTCTGCTGTAAAGGACTGTGGGTGTGGTCCCGCTCCTTGGGGCCATGAGCAGGGAGGACTCCTGCAATGTGGCTACCTGCTGCTGCTGCTGGTGAAACTGCTGAGTTGGAAGAGCTTGTCAGCTTAGCCAGTCTGCTCAGCAAAGGGGAATCACCTATGCTTGTAGGCTTTGATCCAGTTCGGGTGGCTTGCTTCCATGCAACGCCTGCTAAGAGAGGGGCACGCTGGGGCAGCAGGGGCTGCTGCTGATCCTGCAGCTCTCCTGGTTGCACAGAGAGCGCTAGAGAGCTTGCATTGTTTGCTGCTGATGCAGGCATTCTGCACATTGGCAGCGGTGGAGCATCTGGTAGCCTGACTGGCGCTGGCCTGCTCACCGCTGGTGCTGTGATCACTGACTGTGGATCCAGGTCGAGACTTGTACCAGTGGCACTTGAGTGCTTAGGTGTAGAAGCAACACGGAGCCGCGCTGCATCATGCCTAGGCTTCTGCTTGACAAAGTCGAAATGGGAGGCACCATAAGGACGCGAAGCTGCAGCAGCTTGATCAGCCATGTGTGGTGAACGTCAGGGAAGTTGCTTGATTCCCTGCAAGCCAGCCAGCACGGCGGACATCGCCAAATGGCCCAGTAGTCACTAGATGCAGGCGATGAATCAGCTGATAGTCACCTAGAGGCGCACATCTGCGGGAAAAGCAGTTGAGGTTGTCCTCCAAACGAAAACGAACAGGAGGCACTGACCGCAGCTGACACATGACGCCTTGCAGCGGAGCTGATATTTACGAGACTTACCTTCATTGATCTTCAATGCCGCGCAAGAGCGTCGCAAGGCAGTGAACAAACTAGTCGCTGTTTGACCTTTGGAAGCCTTTCACCGGCACCTCACGCGTCTCCATCAGCGTCGCGCCTGTGCGTGTTTTTCCTATCGGTTGTCCTGACGAGCACAGCTAAAGCGGTCCGCTTTGGCCGGCAAAGCTGCACCCAGAGTGAAATGTCGTGACTATTGAGCTTGAAATGGACATGTCTATCATGTGTACTGATTGAGTCAAAAGTTGTGATCCGAGGCTTGCGGGCCCCTGGGGCGGGGTCCTTGGCGGGGGTGTACAAGCAAAACAGGGCTGGAGACACAGTTTTGGCTGTGTCTCCAGCTGCCAAATTACACAGTTAAATCTGTGTAACTGTGTAACCGGGCAGCTGTGCGGCACGCTAAAAGCGAAGGAAAGAGTAGCTTGTCTTGGTCAACGTTCGTGGCAAAACAAGCCTGTAGTATCCACTTCCTTCATGGAGACAAAGATAAAATCTACAGGAAATCAGGACAACCTAACAGATCGGGAGACCTGCGTGTGATTTGTTGCGCAAAGAAGGACGGCATGGGTGTCGTAGAAATTAGAGCATGCTGCTGCTGCCTAAGTGGCTGGAGAGCTGGACATTCAGGCCTCGCGCGCAAGCAACATGCATATGCTGGCCTCCAACAAAACAGCCAACTGCAATTGGCAATCCATGAGAAAGCAAGTCTGAGCTGCAAAACCCGTTGCATGCGCTTACCAAAACAGATAGCTTAAACGCCTAAAGATGCGCATCGTCGCTGGACGTTTAGATTCATGTGACCAACACATCGGTCACGTGAGCTCGCGCTTCATGATGGGGCGCGACTTCGCAGACATTCCAGCACGCTGCTTGGCGCAACAGCCTCACATGCATCTTCGGCAGACCGCCCACTTGCAAGCGAAGGTCGGCAAACAATCCAGACCGCGCGAGCAACGGCAAGGTCCTCTAGCCCAGGCGGTTTGCTGGGTGCAGTAAACGAGATTGAGCCTCCTCCGGCCGTTTGTGTGGACCGGAATGTCCGGTTGTAAGACACGGTGCTATCAAAAAGTTTACCTGACCGTCAATGCTGTGTTGACACGTCTTAGTCTCTAGCCGTGCGAGCACGGTGCCAGGAACAGTCTTACCGGCCGGTCTTCTGTCAGGATCCTGAAGGGTGACCGGGGTCTCACTGGCTATTTCTTCCCGCTTCACTGTCGACATCAGGTATTTATGCAAGCTAACGCTTGCGCACGAACGGAAGCAATCATGCGGGTCCTGCCCGTCACTGCTCGCGTGATCTTTTTGCCCCTCCTGACATGCGTATGCTTCGGTGCGTATGCTTCGCACGAGCTTGACAGTCGCAGCCCGTGTGCACATTCCGATTGCACGAACCTCCGCATTTGACTCTGGCTGTTGAGTAACCCTTGCCATCTGCATCACCCTCCGAAAGAGTACACAAGCAAAAGTAGGATCGTGCGAGATAGCTGTAGGCACAGCAGTGTGAAACTGCAGTGCGGCTCTACATAACTACTAGCGCGTCTAGCTTTACAAAGGCTTACAGCAGTGCTGCACTGCATCAGCAACAGTGTGCTCCACATGCAGGTGACGTTACCTCAGTCAGCGACAGCTGCCAAATTTACAAAATGTGTCACAGCTCAAGGCAGCTGCAGTTGCAGAAGGACAAAGCCAAGGATAGACATGTGGTTCTTAAAGAAGTGGAACAGCTGTGGCGCCTCTTCCACAAAACTTGGCAACAGAACCACGGCTGTCTGCTTCTGCTGCTGTCACTGTGCATCTCTGCCACTGTGATGTGGGCCATGAGCAAATCGGTGAGGATGCTAGTCACAGTATGCAAAATATGGATCTATCTTCTGTGTAACAGAGGAAAGCAAGCATTGCAATGTGGAATGTCTTGCTGAAGTGCACTTTCTTGTTGTGCTTTGCCGAGCTCTCCTTCAGCAGCCAGTACATGCCCAGCTTGCATGCATTTTAGCTTTGTAAATACGCTTCGGCAATCCTGATTTGTTGCACGGTTGCCTCAGCTGTGTCTAACTTAGTCATTCATGCCTTTACACTGCTATTCCTGTGAGTAATCACCCTTGTCGTCTGAGTGACTACTCACTGCTGCAGTTTCTGCCTGAGCGTGTTGATGTACCAACCAGCAGACAGCTGAGCCGGCATCAGCTCAGAGAAGTTGAGTCAGCACCAAATAAAGCTCATGACTCGAGCCACCCACTGATTGCTACGCATGGCAGACAGTCAAAGTCTTTGGCGCAATACACTACACAGCTTCAAGCAGATATTGACAGCGCAAAGACATCTGACACCATCTCCGCTTCTCGCTTGTCTGGCTTTAAGTCTGCTCATGTTTTGCCCACTGTGAAGAGAGAACAGATGAACGTGGTCAGCACCTCGCTGCGTCACACTATGTCTGCTGTATTAGACACCAGTTTGCACGTCAAAGGTTTGCAAGCAGCCAGCAAAGCTCACTTGCAAGCAGGCGCTGCATCAGCAGCTGCCTATGCAGCTTCCAATGCAGCAGCTGCTCAACAAGCTGCTCATGACAGGGATCAAGTGTCTGCTGACCTATCAAAGCAGCTTGACAATGAGCAGCTGAAGGACATGATTGCTCCTAGCAGCAGAGCCCTTCAGGCACCTGGGAGGTAAGATCCCCTGCCCTCCTGGATGCATTGATTGTGTCTAAGCAACTGAGATTTGTCATGACACAGTCGTGCGCATTCGACATAAAGTGTTGCATGATGCTTGTGTGACAACCTGCAAATCAACTGGTTCACATGGCCGAGCAGATTACTAGCTTCAATGTGTTGTCAGATACTTTATGTATGTGACCTTCATGCGCTGTCAACAACTCTTCATTTGTGATGTCCAGGTTTGGTGTGACAAGAGAGGATCTAGTTGTGGCAATGCCCAGTGACCCCACTCATGACGCTCTTATACAAGCCAGCAAAGCTTGGCGCCAGGCACGAACTCATTTGCTCACTCACTTACTACTCATACCTTCAGTTCTTCATTCACTGGCTCGCTCACTGACCCTCGCAGTCAGTCATCTCACTCATCTGCTGTCTTGGCCAAGGGAACAATAACCGCAGCTGGTACAATGCTTCATCGAGACCATGTGTGCATGCGTCTTTGGGCCATTTTCATGAGAAGAGCTTCACTTTCTTGCACTTATGTCAGTTTCTTGGGAAATGACATCCTCCCACTGGCCTACCTGAGATGAGGGCCTGAGTGCACTTTGAACCTGCAGGACCTGAAAATGTTCATAGCAGTCAACACCTCTAGCACAGCACCAAAGGAACAAGTCAAATCTGGTCAGGAAGTCAGGTTGTCATGGTTTGACAACAAGGCAGGAATGCAGACCCCAGGGTGTGAGTCATGGGAAGCTAGGGTTGCCTTGACCCCCTTCCTTGCCCATCAAGTAAGGCCCCATGTGACCACATGCATTGCTCATTGCTCGGTGTAAACAACCGCTGTTCATCATCTTGAGTCGTGTGCTGATTATGGATGTCAAGAAGTTTGGGTATGTACTGTTATGGCATTGTTACAGCACTCTGGAGTTGTGTATCAGCATGCGCATCCAGTCAGTTCCCATTGGAAAAAGCATGTCAGTGTACATGTCTCTTGTGTTTGAATGGCTGCTGCGGTGCTCTCTTCTTTGATTGCACAATGAGGCACACGCCTTTCTTTCAAAGTCGCTCAAGGTGGTGCTGGCTTTGGGTCATCATTGCAGAGTATGTGCTTGTGAACAGTCTAGTACGTCAGCAATATATTGTGCTCCATGAGTGGCGTGCATTGATATTGTATATGCCAAGATTAAATCATACATGATGCTTGATGCAGGAGTATCAAAGGAACTATGAATGGATGCTGTATGGGCATGACGATACGTTTTTCTTTGTGGATGGTGCATTAGATCTGCTGCAAGACTTTGACCCTTCCCTGCCTTACATCATCACAGGTATGGCAGCCTGCTTGTCATGTACCTTGTCCAATGTACAGTCTGGGGAATGAAGCTAGATGAGACACATCAGCACTGACAGGCGCCATGCAATGATCATCTACCCATTGACTGCTGACACCAATGTGCTAAGAATCCAGCGCTGAAAACATGTAGAGAACCTGACATTGCAAAACCAGCTGGGCGTTTTGCACTGAACAGGTTTGTTCAGCGTTACCCAGGCTATTTGAAACTGCCTGAAAACCCTCACACATCAATGCAGTACATGTGATGCACTTTGCACTCACTCTACAAGGCCCGGCACAACTTTGACATATGCACGTTGATTGCAGATCACTTTTGGTGGTCAGATGAGCCGTCTCACAACACAAATTCATACCATCCTCATGAGAACGCTCCCCATTGTCTCCCATGCCACTGGACTCAAGCAGATGAGCAACAGTCCTTGAGGGCAGTTGACAGCTATCAGCCCTTTGCCCCCTACACAGGATGCCCTTGCACTGCTGAGCAGATCTGCAGGCATGACAGCAGACCGCTTTACCACGCCTCATGTGACACACAGCTTCATCCTCTGCCTGTCAGGTCAGACCTTGCACATGTACCTTGCCCTTGGGCATTCTTTTATCAATGCCAACAAGGCAAAGCCTTGTCTTTTCTTGTTCTAATCTTCTCAGATGTTGCATGCTGTATGACTTGTCATGCATCATCAAATGCAGTAATACGTGACAAAATGCAGTCTTTCCTGTGTCCAAAATAGCCAAGATGCGACATCTCTGTGTGCATACACTCCTGGGAGCACTGTATGTCGCGCATGGCCTACAAGCTGCTGCCCTGCACATTTGCTTGTGATTTTGGCACGTATGTTGTGATCACAAGTCATGTGTTGCTCAGAGGTTATGGCAGCTGCAGTTGCAGACATGCTGCGACAGCAAGTCCAGCAACATCCCCCTTCAGCTAACATGGCTTGCCACCCCCACAAGGGGCAAGTCAGCACCTGAGAGTACCTCATCCAACCCCTAGTCCTCATAAATTCCCCCCTTCCCCCTCAATGTCTGCCCTCCAGCCAGCACAGCGTCCAGATCCTGCGCTTGCACCTGCCCCTGCTTCTTCCCCCCCCCCCTGCCCCCGTCCCTGCCCCTGCCGCTGCCCCAGCCCCAGCCCCTGCCCCTGCCCTTAGCCACACCCTGTGTGTTAACAGTACACAGAACGTACGTTAAGCACAGCCCAGAACCACACCGTCTCTTCCACACCCTGTTTGTTCACGCAATTTTTCACTGGCTTACTCAGCAAGATCACCCCAGATGTTGTGAAGCCCCTGCCCCCCTCTGCAGCTTTCATTCCCTCTCTTTCAAGAAAGCTGAAGAGGCTTTTGCTTTGACAGGATGCACATTGGAGCTGGGGCATTGATCAGCAGAGGCCTGCTGGCCAGGTTACCCCTCACCTTCATGCAAGACTGCATCCAGGACATGCCGTACGCACAAGGTAAACGCCTATATGTGCAATCGCATGTCCACATATGTGTTGCTTCAGAACAGTGTCCTCATCCAATTAGTAGCAGTGCACTGGGTGCAATGGTCTTGTTGTCATTCTCCAGCATGAAACACACTCAGACGGATGGACGCTTGACAGACACATGCACACTAGAAGGTACATCCTGAGTGACTTGCAAGCGCGTTACCCTAGGACAAGTATGACATCATGTAGCATACTGTGAAGCAATCACAATCTAGTCTATATCAACGTCTGAGCTGATTGTTTTTGGTTGGAACAGCCTTGTCTCGTCAGCTGGTGCCGTTTGCAACCTTCTGTCACATGTTGCTTGAGCTGCATTGCTCTTGTAGGTGCAAACAGCCTCTTCAGCCATTGCACACAGAAGGCAGGGTTTGCCTTTACATCCCCAGGGTACAGCTTCTACCATTGGGAGGCAAAGGCCTTTGATCCTGGCCCAGAAGGCAGTGTCCTGTTATTGCAAGCCCTTCAAAATGCAAGGATGGGCTCAGCTGATGACATCTCTCTGGTATGCATGGCGTCGCCACTATGTGTGCACCTGTGCATCACTCCTCGTTGCAAGGCTACACAGACAAGCCCAATCATCATGCTTTGCCTTGATTTAGATCAAGCACAATCTGTGAAGCTCTGTGGTCAGTTCTTGTGGACCATGCAGTCATCACAACAAGCTGTCAAGAAAGCACAGGGTTGCCACCACTCACAACGATGCTTGTTATCAACAGAGCATTCATGCATGAGATCCAACAGCAGGGTTGAGCATCTGTCTGATTGACCTGGCACACTGAAGGACTGCAGGGCTGCATCCTGTGTTTTCTTTCAGCTTGAGGGCTTGATCCAACCTGAAGCTTGGTATGCAGGACATCATTAGTCATGCAGTCAGTTCACATTTGGATGTGCGCCAGCAAGGCATCACAGGAGTGGCTCAGACCATGCACAGGCTTCAGATGGCTTATGCCACCTGGCGTGATTCCCTGGCGATGACAAGGCAGTTGTCATCATCCAGCATTGACTTATCATACATGCATAGGTGAGTACAAGTCCAAAGACGTGGACTGAGTGACACATGGATGCAGAAGTCTGGGAGGTTGTGCAATGTGACTTATTGAGGAGGGTGCACTCAAGCTGAGACGTGTGCCACTCAGCATACATGCATGCATACAAAGGGAATTTAGTTTGCACAGTCTGATACATCTATATGGCTATGCTAAGTCCTGTTGAGCGAACATGTTGGCATATTGACACTAATGCCTTTTAGCCCATTTCCTCCAAAACTTAATGGCTTTCATCTCTGAACCGCACTGTGGTCTCTTGCATGGGGTGTGTGATGCCACTGCTGCTTGCACATCGTCATATGCATTGTTTACACTTATATGCATGACTGCAGGTGAAAATTATATCTTGTGGGTTGAGTTGGGGCTTCAGATCTCGGCAGAAATGTTGTTTCAGTGTAAGTGCAAGTCATCAGTCTCTGCTCAGACCAGTGTCAGTCAAGCAAAGTGTCAAATGAGTCAGACATGGCTTCCAACATAAGCAGCCTAGGCGCTGCAAGTTTGTTCAGGCACCAATGTGCCTACAGTATATTCCTCGAAGGTTTGCCATGCACATTGGCATGCCACTTGTACAGTGATACTTGACACAATCACAGCATGGAGGTGATTGCAACCCCGGGAATGCTCAAAATTGGGTTTTCTTTCTTTCAAAGCATGGTGTGCTCGTATTCTGCTTGTCCTGACAAACGATATGCGCACATGCCATTGTGACAAAACTGGTGATGTTGCCACTGTACATAATTCAATTTTGTTGATTCAGCCTCATACATGGCATGAATCTTGTCCCTGCTTTTGACCTCAGCTTAGCACAGTTGAACAGTATATCCGGTATGTTTGCGCTAGCAGTAATGGCTGCTCACTATTATGCTAATTATGTTCTTTCTTCCTAGGGTAAATGCATGAATTCCTTTGAACTTGTCTGTACATTTACCTTAGGTACTGCTCAGTAAAAATACAATGTACAGCCAGTTTACAAAATGTGTTTCAGCACATGCATACTTGTGTATACATTCAATCAAGATAAGACCTGGTCAGGCCCGCCTGCACCTCATGCTGGTTGTCATGAGCCAGTGCCAGACCAGGAATGACTGTGCTGCTCATGCAGCCTGCACTGCACGTGTACCATCCAAGAGCGTTGCCTTTGGCAGTAATGTTGCATTGCCTGAGCTCGAGGTAGACTGATGGTAAGGGCTGTCTGTACACAATTGTGCAACTTCTCGGAGGTAGATCTAGAGACACCAAGGTCAAAGTGAAGTTGCGAGATAGAAATGTTGAGATGGCAGAATACACAGAAGCAGTACAAGTCATCATGACATAGTGAGCGCAGCAGGCTGTGTTGTGCATGATTTTGTGGCTCAGGGTATGGCTTCAGTTCTGGCATGCAGTGTAATGTCGTGATGTCAGCAATGCATATTGCATTCCACAGCAGGAACCTGGTTCTGTGCATACAGAGTAAGTTATGGTGCATAGAGGGCTAGCAGTATCGGCTGATTTAATGTTGGTTGGCAAACATACTATTACTAAAGTTTTTGTCAAGATTCATTTCTTGACGCAGATTGTGCAGCATAGGTCACACCTTTGCCAAAATTGAACCGGGAATGCCGATAACACTTTGGAACACACTGACTGTTTAGCGGCTATCTTACATGCAAATCTGGCAAAGACATGAATGAGATTGGCTCACTGCTGACAGCTATCATAGTGTTCGAAGTTGAGCCTTCTTCAAGGCTCATACAGCCTTGATCTTAGATACACTCAAAGGGGTCTCAGATGTCTATGTCCAGATACAACATCCATTTTCAGCAAGGTCAATTGCAGCAGTGCGCGAAAGCAGTCACTACACTACAGCTGGCAACTTACCTGCTGTACAGTCTGATGATGCACTTGGCTTTGAGGCTTGCTCATGCTGGCATAGTCTAGCATACTTGCAGACAAACTCTTCCTGCCGAGCAGTTTCTATCGCAGACTTGCAGCGGCGCCGGCGGACTATATTTATGGCTTCCTAATGACAGACACTGTAAGCGATCTTTCATTATGCATGTCACAACCATCAAGGCTGTGCGTATGCATCATTGTAGCGGAAACAACAGCACAGCAGCAGCAGCAAGTGGTTGTATCAGAAAGCAATGAGTGTCAGGACTGACCTGGCCTGTGGCAGCCTGTTGCGTGTAGAGCAACAAGCAGGCTGCTATCAGCCCTGCCCGTCCAACACCGCCCCTGCAGGCAAGCTCACACACTTGTGCATTCATTGCTAAGCTGGCTCCTGACAGCAGCTGCAAGTGGCAGCTGCTGTTATGCTGAAAAGAGCTCATGTCTGCACGTGCTGCCAAGCAGAGTGCAACCAGTCCTTCAAAGCCAAAAGGGTTTGCCCACAAAGGTTTTGTGCATTTATATGCTGTGCCCATATGTAATTGAAGCAGGTGCAGGGCCAGCATGACCAGGCATGACCTGCCCAGTGACAGGGCATGGTGATGAGCATGAGCATACCTGCAATGCACTGCAATATGATGACCCTCAGCCATCAGCTGTGCAGTCTGCTGCACCACGTGATGTGTCTGGTGGATGCAAGTGGGGGCAGCCATCTCAATGATGGGAAAGCTTAGAAGGACCAAGCCAGCTTTGTCAACACCTGCTGCATACTCCCGCAATCCAAAGCTCTGCTGAAGAGAGATCTATGGTTGACGTATTTTTGCGTCAGCTGCTGGGACCAATTCGTGCACCAAGCACCAAGCTAAGCATGCAATGCACCTAAAGACAGTCACTGACCCGCAGCTCGGCTGTGTTAAGCAAGCAGACAAGGCCAGTGACCCCGTATTGCTCTTGTAGGTGCTTCAGATCTTGCTGAAGACTACGCTTGTGTCTCACACCATCTCTATTTACACACTTTCCTGGGCAAAAGCAAAGACCCAGGGAGCCTCCTGAAGTCAGGTGGAAGAGCTACAAAACTACATTTGCCAAGGCAGAATTGTAGCTTCCTGCAAAACGCACCTTGCCAAGCGAAAATGCCTGACAAAGTAATGGGATGGCTCGCTGATGTCCGTAAGGGCATGTCTTGTGTCATTGCTGAACCAACACTATTTGTGACAGACATAAGCCAACAGGCACTATCTCAAGTAGGATACAGCAATCCACTGCTGCGATCTTTGCAAAAGGTAAGATATGCGAAATAAGGCTTGCAGAAGAACATTGTGCCGTTGCAGCATATATGTTTCAAAGCTTCTACGTGCCTTGCCTTGCAAAATTTAAACGGAACTGGCGGGGCTGTATCGGCAAGCTGACCACAGATCACCAGAAATAAGCTGGAACAGACTGAGAGGTGTCACATATTGCGCAGTTCAATGAAAACTTCGCTGATGCGCAAAGATTGCGTTTCAACTACAGCACAACCCTTCTCGTTCAGCATTCTAGCATCATTCAGAGCATCATTGCACTTTGCGTCACTGTCCAGTGTTGGTTGGTGACGTTCTTCTTCCTCGGCACAACAGTAGCCTTGCAAGCAAGTAGAATTGCAGTGTTTGCTTACAGACGCATATCGCGATGACGACAATGACAACACCTCCAACCGGCGATATTCCTCTGTACCTAGGAAGCAGTTTTCAACAGTTTCAACGTGACCCGTCGTATTGGTCTTTGCGTTACGATTTCAAGCCAGCCTCTCTCAATAGCGAAGCGCCGGGCACACTCAGAATGGGCGCTGACAATCAGGTACAGTAACGCATACACGTCGCGTCGGGCAAGAGCCTTTGGCACTTTAGTCACGTTGGCGCTGTTGATGCAGGTGTCGTTAGACTTGCTGAATAAAAGCGGAGGAAATGGCGATCTGGGCTTCAGTGGTCATTCAGAGACATATGATGGTCTTGATTGCGTCGCGGTTTTCGATGGCGACTCTTGGCGTCTGGAGCTTTTGACCGGAACTCTCAAAGTCCGGTGCGTTTTAGCAGATCAGTCTCACAATATCGCTGCCGTGAGCTCCTGATTCTACTTTGGGGCTGTGAAATGTGGCGTGGTATGTACGTTTGGCCTTGTTGTGGCCACGTGGAATCAAGCAGCTCTGCTTTGTTTCCTAGCTTGATATCCTGCTTGTGCAGTCACGTCAAAGGCCAGGCAAGAGCCAGTCCAGCTCCGCAGGCTTTGCCAGCTGCCACAGGTGGTGGTGCTGCAGACTGTTTGCACATACCCTCTGAGGATGGACCACATACGCAAGCTGAGGTACTTATCTGCAGGCTGCATTCATTGAGATTCACTGGTGATTTCTTGGCAACAGCAGCTGCACATGATAGTATCACATCCTCTCTGGTTACAGCCGTGTACTTCACAAGTGCAGGGTCAGTAATGCATTTTTGGAATCAATTTGCATATTCCATGCCCACACAGCATGTTCTAGCTCTCGGCACTGTGTGGGCAATTATGGTCTGCACATGCTTTGCATGCATGAGTCATAGACAGTTGCCTTGATCCTTCCTTTGCATGAAAACTCAAGCTGCTCAAATGTATGCACCTTTCCTGCCATGTCTTTGTCACCTGACCTTGCCTTATGTATTCTTGCCTGCAGGGAGAAGAATGGCTTGCTAGAGACCTGTCTCAAGGGGCCAATGAGACCAGTCCCTCAAATGAGCTGTTGCCGGATCCTGCCACTTCAGACAGAAGCACAGACAGCGAAGATGAAGAAGAGATGTTGGCCGAGCAGGCGGCAGATACTGACATGCAGGAGGCAGCAGTCACACATCTTCACCCTTACACAAATGGTCATCTTGATCCTGGTGTAGAAGCTCATCAAAGCTCGGATGATGATGGAGAGCAAGACACAGAAGATGAACAAGATGGCAATGAAGCACGTGATAAGGTAAACCAATTAGCATTTGCTCTTGTGACTGTTATGGAGAAGTGCATGCACCTTGGCACGACACAATACCTGAATGGGCACCATTGCAGCACGTAGGATTTGCTGTGTGATTCTTGTTGGGAGGTTGGTACACTTGGCAACAGTGTGCCTGCAGTTTACGTCAGATTACCTGGTGACTGTGGGTGTAACATACCTTCGTATTGTAGCTCATTGTTGACCCCATGTGTTCACCTCATTGTTGAATGTGCCTACAGGAACCTGATGCGCGGCCACAGGCACCAGTCCCAAATGGGATGCCAATGACAGACCTTGAACGACAATTCTTCGCAAACAGCCAGTCACCATCTAGTGAAAGCTCGGACAGCAGCAGCGATAGCGACCAGGAAAGTCTCAATGCAGCTAGTGAAGATGATGATGATGATGGACTGGACCATTTTTGAGCTTTTCTTGAGCCTGAAGTCTCTGCTCAGTGTGGTTGAGATCTTTGTTGGACAGTGACACAATTAAAACAGTGCAGAGACAGTGCAATCTGATTTACTTGTACCGTCAGCTGAAATGAACCAGGAATACAACATCCAGTTGACACAAACATATGCACCAATAAGTGCAGCATCTAGAATCCACACTGTGAACGTGCTGCAATCCAATTTGAACTCAGAATGTGTGTTGTGTACACAAGTAGGCACAAAAACAAGCATTCTCACCAGATTCAATGGGTAAATCTTTTAGACAGTAACACAGTGGACTACACACTGGCTTAAAGATTGTGGCTGAGTGCTCATACACTGCCATCTTGTTGACTGCATATTCCACAACATTGTCATACAATGATATACACTACTGTATATGAATTGCAACACAATTTCAGGCTGTAGACCCCTGAGACAACATCCATTCAGGGCCTTTTGTGGCAGTGTAGTGATACAGTAACCCTACTCAAATATTCTGCTGGGCCTGGGTCTGAGATTTCGGAACAGCTGTTGCTTGCTGTTTGCAGTAGCTGGCATCATGGAAGTCTGTTATTTTTGTTTCAATGCCAACATCGCATGGAGCAGATGACAAGCTAAAACACTCTCTTGATCGCTGTGTATCTGTGGGAAAACACGTCTGGGTGCATGTTGGACCATGGGTCTGTGCCTCAGTCTCTGTAGCTGCCTGCGCCTGCAGAGGAGTTTTCTGATATGACAGAGCGCTTGTCGCTTCGGCAGCATTTGCAATGGCACCAGCTTGCTGCAGAATCATGCCAGGATCCATAGCTACGCTGTTGTATATCTGGCTGCGCTTTGAGGGCTGAGCTTCCTGAGAAGCAGACAAATGCCTTGCATGAGATGCCATAGCACTGCTTCCATCAGCACACTGCCTGTCAAAGGCCTCCCTGGGAGTAGTCAGGCATTGTGAGTGGTGTTGAGGGGATGCTGCACACTTTGTCGTGTGTGTTGTTGGCACCTCAGAGTTGCCAACTGCTCTGAATGGTCTTTTTCTCATGGGCAGCAGTTCATCCTCATTTGGGCAATCTTCTGCAACAATGTCCTGCATGCTGTGTGCTTGATCTGGCCTGTGCGGCAAACTCCTTGGAATGTGACCATGGGATGTGGCGACATCTGGCAGGTCAAAGCTGTGGTGTGTCTTCGCGAACTTTTCAACGTTGTGTTGCATGTCTGCTAGCTGGTGAAGAGGCGAAAAGCTGACTGGCGTTGGGCATCTCAGCATTGCACTGCACATGACACAAGGCGCTCAGCATCACAGAGCAGTGAGGATGCTTGATGTCAAAGCAGACTTGTGTTCAGAATATGCCCCTTTGGTGCATGCATCATGCTTGTGTGCTTCTGCAGGACAGACCATAAGTGTTTATGTATAATAAGTTGCACCTGCAAGCAATGCAGTTGTGCACTGACGTTCAGGTGTGCATTCCCTCATGCGTGCTTGACACGCAGGAAGCTATATCAGGTGAAATGCAAGTTGTGACAAACCTGTGAGTGGCTGTGTAGCAGGCAGTTCAATGGGACCAGTCAAAGGGCAAGCATACCTTTCCACAGGATAGAATAGCAGGGCGCGCTGAGAGGATTGGGTCATATGCTGGGATCCCAAGCCGTGCGAGCAATGTCTGAGACAAGCAATGCAGCATGTTCAGCTATCACAGACATGTTTGACAAGTTGCAGCTCAGCCAAGAGGATGCTGGCTTGCCTGCTTGTTGATGTATACTGGCACAACATGAGCAAGCTTCATGATCTAAGTGAAAGGGACACTGTCTCTCTTTTTGCCGCCTGTGGTCACAGAAAGTTTGTCAAGTTGTACGCCAGCTTTCTGCAACATTTTTGCCAAGTGACCAGCATATACTTTGGCGTGCTTACCCATGTTGTAGTTGTGCTGCAGCTGGTACATGTCACTTGCTGCTGCTTCGTCTCGCACAAAGCTATCAAGGACCGCCAAGCGATGTACATATGCCATCTGACCCGTTGACTTGGCACGAGTAAAAGCAAAAACGTCCCCAGCTTCTGCTCGAAGTTGGTTTTTGACAAGGTAATTGCCGTCTGTCACACCCCAGCAGGGAAGCAGCTTGGATGCTATGGTGTGCAAAGGCACCCCGATGGGAAGTTTGCCGTCGATAGTACATTGGTGCGGGTTCTCCTTACCGATCGGGATCAGAAACAAGCGCTGGCCTCTCACTTCCGTCATCTGACAGGTGTACACAGCGTACAGTGGCGACTCTAGGAAATTTGCTGTGCTGCTTCGCCTGTGACCTGCGATGACATGCTGGCGCGTGACCTATCCGTGGTGAGGGCCCATGCTGTGCTGTGCTGTGCTGTGCTGTTTCTCAGACAGGGTCTGATAAACCCTATGTTGTATCAGTACTGTACTGTGAGCGTACTTGTATGTTGTTTAACTGTGTGTGTTGTTTGATTTTGGTGTTGTTTGATTTGGTGTGATTGATTTGGTGTTGTTTGGCGCCCTTAGGGCTCTCGAGTACCTGCTTTTTGATTTAACATGTTTATACCCAGCGCCGGGCCTCAGGTGTAAGCACTGAGGCGGCTGGTTGGTTTGGCAAGTTTATACCCAGCGCCGAGCCTTAGGTGTGAGCACTAAGGCGGCTGGTACCTCCCAGTCAAGCCAGTCAATCACATGATTGAGCTGGCAGAACTGTGCCCACTGAGCCGATCGCAATGCCGGTTATCCTCACTGGGCCGGAGGTAAAGATTCCTTACACCCCCTCAGGGTAATGAGTTGGCAAACGTCTCAGCCCCGCTCCGGGGTATGGGTCGGCGTTCAATTGCATCATAACGCTCGCGGATATGGTCTCTGTTGAGGTCAAGCTTCGCTACCAACGCGCGACTTACAACAAGCGAAGCCGCAGAAGCTGTGCGTAAGCGCATGCTGAAAGGCTCGTCCACATAGAAATCCCGAATGTTTGCCACTTACCAATCAATATTACGTGCGAACGTCGTTGCCTGCACCGCTAAGCCCGTGCCTGGCTCTGGCGTGGCCCAGCCCAGTCCTGAAAAGCTACTGTTTCAGTAGGCAAACGTCAAATACCACTTGTCAGCGTCATTGCGCAAGATCGACACACACACTCAGTCGAAAAGGATGAAGTCGACCAAGAAACTGATAAACGAGCAGCGGCAGCAAGCTACAGTCATTGATCAGTCACACGGGTGCGTTTTTATTTTATTTTATTTTTATTTTTTGGGTGGGAGAGCTATTCATTACACATACATGGACATGCAACGAAAGAAACCACAAGTGTCAAACGGGAGGCCATCCACAGCCGAAGCTGCAAGCTACCCTCACTACTTGGGTAGAGGCAGACACAAAAGTCTGCAAAGAGGCAACATGTCAGGCAAAACAAGCAGCCCACAAGGCAGTTGTTCACCAGCCCAC
>JAABUP010003573.1_pt1 | contig 27241 bp, 20 predicted proteins | sample 5559201 | NCBI WGS metagenome assembly JAABUP01 (sample SAMN10711887, study PRJNA513373) | rock metagenome | isolation source: Antarctica rocks | place: Antarctica | reverse complement strand
CCGCAGCCACGATCCAGTCGTTTGGTGTGTTCGCGGCCGGCTTCGTCACACGTCCCATCGGCGCGGTGATTTTCGGCCACTTCGGTGACCGGTTGGGACGCAAACGAATGCTCCTGATCACCGTGTCCATCATGGGCGGGGTGACCTTCCTGATCGGCCTGCTGCCGACATTCGCCACGCTCGGCACGTGGGCGGCCGGCCTGCTCATCGCGCTGCGGCTGGTCCAGGGCATCGGCATCGGCGGTGAGTTCGGCGGCGGCGCTCTCACGGCCCTCGAGAATGCCCCCGTCGGACGGCGCGGGGTGATGGGCAGTGTGCACCAGATGGGCACCCCGCTCGGCTTGCTGGCCTCAACCGGCGCGTTCGCCCTGGTGCAGCTGCTGCCAAAGAGTGACCTCAACAGCTGGGGGTGGCGGATTCCGTTCCTGCTCAGCGGAGGGTTCCTGGTGATTGCCGTGTTCATCCGAAGGTCTCTTTCGGAGACCGCCGTCTTCAGCCAAGAGAAAGCTGCTGCCCGACGGTTCCCGCTGGTGGCGTTGCTGCGTGAGCATCCCAAGAACATCACACTCGCCATCGGCGCGCGCATGGCCGACGCGGTCACCTTCAACGTCATCAATGTGTTCGCCATCGCTTACGCAACCACGCACCTTGGACTGAGCAAAGAGGTCATGCTGACCGGTTTCGTGATCGCCGCGGCGGTGGAGGTGGTCACGATCCCGATCATCGGCCACATCGCGGATCGAGTGGGACGAAGGCCGGTGTACCTGACCGGCATCGCGCTGTGCGGATTGCTCGGCTTCGCGTACTTCCCGCTGCTGTCGACCCGGAACACTCTGATCGTGTGGTTGACCATCGTAGTCGTGCTCGCCGTCGGCACGGGCTGCATGTTCGCCATCCAGGGAACGCTGTTCGCCGAAATGTTCACCACCCACACCCGATACACCGGTATCGGCGTGGCATACCAGACCTCAGCTCTGCTCGGCGGAGCCCCGACCCCGGCAATTGCGACGGCCCTCGCGGCGGCCTTCACACAGTCCTACTGGCCCGTCGCGATCTATATGGGTGTCATTTGCCTGGTGAGTTTCGTCTGCATCCTTCTCGCCCGAGAGACCTACCGCGACGGGCTGGTCGTCGAAGGCTCCGAGCCCGTCGCCGCTACCTGACCCCTGAGTGGGCCTTTCGCCGTCAAGCCATGAGGAAGTAGATGAGCACAATGCCTGATCCAGCCACGAGTCCCGTGGTCTCGAGTGCCGCCGGCGCGGACCCCCGTCTGAACATCGTCTTCGTCATCACCGACCAGCAGCGTTTCGACACCATCGCCGCACTGGGCAACGAGTATGTCGATACGCCGCACCTCGACCGCCTTGTTCGCGAAGGCACCGCATTTACCCGCACCTACGTCACCGCGCCCTCCTGTTCGCCGTCGCGAGCGAGCCTGTTCACCGGTCTCTACCCCCACAGTCTCGGGGTACTGCGGAACGAAGACCTGTGGCGCCACTCTTGGGTTGAGACACTCGCCGACGCGGGCTATCACACCGTGAACATGGGAAAGATGCACACCCACCCATGGGAAACCCCGCTCGGGTTCCACGAACGCACCGTCGTCGAGAACAAGGACCGCGACCATCCCAGCGTCCCGTTCTTCCACGACCAGTGGGACAAGGCACTACGGGTGCGCGGCGAACGCAAACCCACCCGTACGGTGCTCCGCGAACGCGCCGACTACGCGGATCGACTCGGCGCGTTCGAGTGGGAACTGCCCGAGGACCTCCACTCGGACGTCTTCGTCGCCAGCCAAGCACTCTGGTGGCTCGAGACCTACCCAGGTGACGAACCCTTCTTCCTTCAGATCGGATTCCCGGGACCGCATCCGCCCTACGACCCGCTACCACGTCACCTCGACGCTTACCGGAACCGGGAGGTGCCCCTCCCCACCCGCTCCCGCGCCGACCTCGACAACCAGCCAGACGCACTGAAGGAGCTACGCGAGCACCACCAACACAACGACCACGACGCCATCGTGCACCTGGCCGACCCCACCGATGAGCAGTCACGCAGGCAACGTCGCCACTATTTCGCCAACGTGAGCATGATCGACGAGCAGATCGGCCTGATCCTCGGCGCGCTCGACAAGCGTGGGGTCCTGGACAATACCGTCATCGTATTCACCTCCGACCACGGCGACTGCCTGGGCGATCACGGACATAGCCAGAAATGGACCATGTACGAACCCAGCGTCCGCGTGCCGGCCATCGTGTGGGGACCTGGACGGGTGGTTGCCGGGCAACGCATCGACGCCCTCACCTCAATGATGGACCTCGGTCCCACCGTGCTGGAACTCGCTGGCATCACACCTCCGCCGTGGATGGAGGCACAGTCGCTAGTCCCAGCCTTGCACGGCCAGCCGTGGACAGGCCGCGAACACGCGTTCGCAGAACACGCCCGCGACATGATCCTCACCGGTACCGACCTGATGACCATGGTCCGGGACGACCGATGGAAGCTCGTCGAGTTCATCGACTCCGACCAAGGGCAGCTGTTCGACCTGGACGCCGACCCCTCAGAAGAGCACGACTTATGGTCGGACCCCTCCTACCCCGAAGCGCAAGCCGTCAAGACACACCTGCTTCAGGTTATCGCCCGTTGGCGGGCACGAAGCACACTGCGCACCGCCGACCACAACAAGCATTACCGGTAGGCGACGCAGGGCCAGGGTTGACGGTACTCCGGTGACGCTGACCCGAGAATGGGGGTCTGTCCACCAGGACGGCAAAGGCCACGGCAGGCGCGAGACCCGTATCCTGCAAGCGACCCCGGTACGGGCCGGGATCGGCTTCCCGCCCGTCCGGCTGGCCCCCCGCGTCCGGCGCACCCGAGGCGCTGCCCGGACCGGGAGACCACCGCCGAGACCGTGTACGCGGTCACCAGCCTGGACTGGGACGACGTCACCCCCGCCCGGCTCGTCGACATCATCCGCGGCCATTGAAACAACGAGAACACCGTCCACCACGTCCGCGACACCACCTTCGACAAAGACGCCTCCCAGGTCCACCGGCACCGCCCCGCAGGCGATGGCCACCCTGCGCAACATCGCTTTCGGCCTGATCCGCAACCGACGCAGGCCCCAAACATCGCCCGCAGCGACCCGCTGCCCGGGCCGGCGGGCGGAGCTTCTGCTCAATCTTCTCGGTCACGGTCAAGTCACAGAAGTCACAGAAGTCTCAACTTTGAACTGACCCTGGGTCGCCCCGGCGGCTGCGGGATCTGCCAGGTACGGGGTCGCGTTGGTCTCCGATCAGACCCTGGAGAAGAACCGAGTCAAAAAGCTCTTCGAGGATGCTCCGATCAAGCTGTCCGTGGTGGCCACCGACATCTTTCGGGGTCTCCGTGCGGGACATGATGGCCGCGTTGATCGCCGGTGAACGCAAACCCCAGGTCCTGGCCCAGATGGCGCGGGCCCGGATGCGCACGACGATCCCCCAGCTGGATGAGGCGTTCGCCGGACACTTCACCGACCACCACCGGTTCCTGCTGACCAGATGCTGGCCCGCATCGACAGGCTCGAGGGCGGACATCGCCGACCTCGACAGCCAAATCGAGGCCAGATCGCCCCTTTCGCTGACGCGGTTGCCCGCCTGGATGAGATCGCCGGGATCGGTGCCACCGCGGCCGCGGTGATCATCGCCGAGGTCGGCGTGAAGATGACCCGCTTCCCGACCCCGGCGCACCTTTCGTCCTGGGCCCGCTTCGCCCCAGGGGTCAAGGAGTCGGCCGAGCGTAAGAAGGGCAGCAGATCCACCGCTCACGGCGACCGGTACCTGGCCCGGGCCCTAGGCGAGACCGCCGTCGGAGCGAGCAAGACCAATACGTTCCTGGACGAACGTTCCCGGCGCATCGCCCGACGGCGAGGCAAGAAGAGGGCCACCGTGGCGGTCGGCCATTCCATCCGGGTCATCGTGTGGAACCTGCTGGGCGACGACACCGCCCGGTTCAACGACCTCTGCCCCGGCAACTACGACTCATGCATCAACCCAGAACATAAGAAGCGCAACCACATCCGCGAACTCGAAGACCTCGGCTACAAGGTCACACCTGAACCCGCCGCCTGACCCACCCAGGCTCTACACCTCACCACCACAACCCATCCCGGCTCCGCTACGCTCCGCCGGGATGCTGTCGCCTGCCCGCCCACCATCCATTTTCGGGCTCTCTGACATGGATGTGGGCGCAAGGCCCCCTTTGCCTCCCGACGGGATGACCACCATGCCGTGCGGCAGCGCGGGCTCAGGCCGGCGCGGCCACTGTCCGGAACCCGGCGTTGCCCATCGAGGAGTCCGCGGTGTTGGACGACCGCGCCGCGTTGCGGTAGCGGTTGCAGTAGGAGTCGTGGCACAGGTACGAGCCGCCGCGCAGCACCCGCGCGGAGCCTTGCTCGGGACCGGTGGGGTCGCTCGTCGGTGACAGCGCGTAGTAGCGCGGCTCAAACCAGTCGGTGCACCACTCCCAGACGTTGCCAACGGTCTGCCACAAACCGAAACCGTTGGGAGAGAATGACCTCGCCGGCGCCGTCGTCAGCCAGCCGTCGTCGACGGTGTTCGTCGTCGGGAAGCGCCCCTGCCAGATGTTGCAGCGCCACGCGCCGTCGGCGAGCAGCTCGTCCCCCCACGGATAGCGGACCCCATCGAGGCCGCCCCGCGAGGCGTATTCCCACTCCGCCTCGGTGGGCAGGCGGCGGCCGGCCCACGACGCATACGCCGCCGCGTCGTTCCAACTGACGTGGACGACGGGGTGGTCGTCGACGCCGTTCAGGTCGGACTGCGAGCCGCCCGGGTGACGCCAGTCGGCGCCCTGCACCCCGAGCCACCACGGGGTTCCGGCTGCCGGTCGCATGACCTCGGCGGGGTGGGCCGCGAGGGCAAGGTGGAAGACGGCCGAGAAGCCGAACGTCTCCGCCTCGGTCTCCCAACCGGTGTCGTCGACGAAGGCGGCGAAGTCCGTGTTGGTCACCGTGGTCGCGTCTATGGTGAACGCACCGACTGTGACCTCGTGCACCGGGCTCTCGCCGTCACCGGGGTTTCGATCGGCCCGGGCGTCACCCATCGCGAACGTCCCACCGGGCAGGGCCACCTGCTCGACCCGGTGGAGGTCGGGCCGGGCAAAAAGTGAGAGGGTGGCCCGAGCCACCTCGGGGGCCGGCCGGGCTCCTGCGCCTGGGCGCCCGGGGGAGCAGCAGGAGTCCATCCGGTCACTTTAGTCGGGCAGGCACAGGTCGGCCGGCTGGGCGAGGCCTGTTACCGACGCCACGCTGAGGCAGCCACGTCCGCGCTTCGAGATTTGCACACAGCTCAGCGTATGCCCGGTTGTCGGCGACGTCGCGCGACTCGTCCCAGCGCTGCTCGACTCCGGGCGTTATCGACTGTTGCCGCGGTCGAGGCATGTCTCGCTTGTTCGAACTGAGTGCTGATCGCCGTCGGATGCGACGGCAGTCTCACGTCGTTGCAGGGAAAGGCCGTCCCGTACCCCGCGAAGTGACGGCATACCCAGCCCTTCGCCGGTACCTAGACACGGTGCCCTTCCTCCTTCAGGTTTACGCGCGCCCGGTGCGTGGCTGTGTCATGGCTGCGTCGCCGGCCGTGGTGCGGCAGAGTGGCGTCGTGGCCGAACTGCTCATCGCCCGCAACCCGGACCCGGGCTCGAAGCTGCCCTTCCTCCTGCGAGTGCCGCTCGGGCCGGGTCTCGTCTTCCGAACCTCCGGGGCGTGGCCTCGCACGAAGGCGCTCTTCTGCTACCCCGTCGGCCTCACCGAGTGGCCGGACCAGCCGGAGATTGTCGAATAGGTGCCGGTGCGCTCCAGCGTCCGCCCGGTGCTGCGGTCGACCTCGTGCTCGACCGCAGCCGAGAGCACCGGTCTCAGCTCGTCTACACCAAGGGCCGGGGCCGCGAGATGGTCTTCTGGCAGTCGCCCCGGACCCGCAAACAGGCACGGCCGAACGTCTCGCTGCCAACCGCTCGTGCGGGAGGCTTCACGGACCTCGAGATCATCGTCGACTCGCACGAGCGCTATGCGTATCGCTTTGCCGGGCAACAGGCGCGCACGGTCGTTCATTCGCTCCCTTGCGGCGACTACGGGGTCACCGTCGACGACCTGATCGTCGCCTCCGTCGAGCGAAAGTCGTTGTCAGACTTGGCCTCGAGCGTCACGAATGGGACGCTTCGCTTCGCGCTCGGAGAGCTCGCTGCACTCCCGCGGGCGGCGGTCGTCGTCGAGGAGCGGTACTCGCAGCTTTTCAAGCTCGACTGGGTCAGGCCGTCCGTCGTCGCCGACGGGATCGCCGAGCTGCAGATCCGGTGGCCCAACGTGCCGATCGTCTTCTGCGACACGAGGGCGCTCGCGGAGGAGTGGACCTACCGCTACCTCGCGGCCGCGCGCACCTGGGCGGAGGACGAGGCGGCGGCTCTCGTGCGGATCGGCGTGGACAACACAGGGGAGGTCAGCCGCACGCCCCTCGAGGACGGCATACGGGATCGGCTCCGCGTCGCGGCGAAGACCGGACCTGAGGAGGTCCCCACCGCTGAGGTACGGGCCTGGGCTCGGGCCGCCGGGATGGACGTCCCCGACCGCGGACGACTCCGGCCCGAGATCCGAGAGGCCTGGCGCCGCGCCCATCCAAGCACAGTTGAGCCGGGTAGTGGTCCCTCGGCGAGTCTCCAGTCCGACTACCCCGTCGGGACCTCCACGGCCACGCTGTAGCGCTGGCTGTCACAGCGGGTGATGCGCGATCATCAAAGGGGCGCCATAAGCCGTTGCCCCACGGAACTCACCACGGGAGGCCGTGCTCCGCGTCGTGACGCCTCGGACGGTCTGAGTCGTCGACGCCATGCACTCGCGCCAGCTCATGCATCCGGTCGATTGACGCCGGGTCGTCCTGGCCCTCCTCGCCGTAGTCGACGAACAACGTGGCGGCTACGCATCCCCATGCCGGCTAGTCACTTCACGGTGGAAAGCGTGGTGGCCTGAAACCAACCGCCGAACGAGCCGCAGACGCCGTGGCGCGGCAGTTGTAAGTCCGGGCGTCACCACGTGAGGACTCCTTTGACGACGGTGAAGACGGAACCGACGAGCGCCAGGCCGATGGCCAGCCGTCGGGCCAGCTCATGGTCGACATGGCGCGACAGGACCTGGCCGCCTGCCAAGCCGACCGCCAGGCCGACGAAGGACAGGACCAAGGCAGCCGGCGAGACCCGTGGTAGGCCGCCCTTGGCTGACAGGGACGCGAGGTTGACGAAGATCGAGTAGAACTGGAACGTCGCGACGAACTTCCGGTGCGCCCACCCTGTGCTCACGGCATACAGAACGATTGCTGGGCCACCGACGCCGGCAGTGACGTTCATGAAGCCGCTGGCGGCCCCTGCACCGATCGCGCCTGCGCGTCCACGGAGGACGCGTGCTCGTTCGCTGAGGACCACGGCCCCGAGAGCAACGATGACGAGGAGGCCAATGACGACCATCAGCGGCGCTGGTGCCATCGTCCTGGCGACGTAGGCGCCGACCGGGATGGCGAGCAACGCGGGCACCGCGAGGAGCAGGCCCCTGACCCACTCGGTGTCGCGCCAGCTGGCGACGAAGACGACGAGGCTGACGGTCAGCCCCAGGAGGTTGGAGAGGATCACGCCCTCGTAGGGGCCGGCGACAAGGACGAGCAACGGCGCGCAGACCAGCGCGAACCCGATCCCGGTGATGCGCTGGGTCAGTGCTCCCGCTACGACGCCGAGGGGGAGCAGGACAAGTTCGGTGGTCATCCGTCGCTCACCGCCGGCTTCTCGACGTCGTGGGTCACAGACCCAGCGCGAGGTAGCGGATGTCCTCGAACTCCTCGAGCCCCACAGCGGAGCCCTCGCGTCCGAGTCCAGACTGCTTGACGCCCCCCATCGGGGCGAACGCGACTGACGGGAGCGCGTTGTTGACGCCGAGGATGCCGGCCTCGAGTCGTTCTGCGACCTTCCAGCATCGGGACACGTCGCGCGACCACAGGTAGCCCGCGAGGCCCATCTCGGTGGCGTTGGCCCGATCCAGAGCCTCCTGCGTGTCGTGGAACCTGAAGATGGCGGCCGCCGGTCCGAACACCTCCTGGCGCGCGATGTCGGCGGTGTCCGGTACGTCGGCGAGCAGGGTCGGGGACAGGTACGTGCCGTGCCCGGGGACCGGAGCGTCGTTGGTCAACCGGGTCGCTCCCTGCGCGAGCGCCTGGCCGACGAGGGTGCTCACGGCATCCACCCGGCTGGCGTCGATCACCGGGCCCAGATCGGGGCAGGGCTCGCTGAGCCCGTCGCCGACGCTCATCGCGTCCACCTGCGCGACGAACGCGTCGACGAAGCGGTCGTACACCCGGTCGTGGACGATGAACCGGTTGGCCGCGATGCAGGACTGTCCGCTGTTGCGGAACTTCGCGATCATGGCGCCCTCGACCGCGGCGTCCACGTCGGCGTCCTCGAAGACGATGAAGGCCGCGTCGCCGCCGAGCTCGAGCAGGGGGCGGACGATGCGCTGCGAGGCGCGCGCCATGATCTCCCGTCCCACTGGGGTGGAGCCGGTGAAAGTCACTGCGCGCACCGCCTCGTGGTCGAGGAGGGCCTGGGTCAGCTCCCGAGCCGGACCGTGGACGAGGTTGACCACGCCTGCGGGGACGCCCGCGTCCGCGATCGCCTGGACCATCAGGGTCGCGGCGAGCGGAGCCTTCTCGCTCACCCTCGCGACCACGGTGCATCCGGCGGCGAGGGCGGGCGCGAGCTTGCGGGCTTGGATCGAGCACGGGAAGTTCCACGGCGTCAGTGACGCGACGACGCCTACCGGCCGGCGGAAGGTCAGGTGCCGCCGGTTGGCAGCCTCGTGCGGGATGACCTCGCCGCTCGGTCGCCGCGCCTGCTCCGCGAACCAGCGGAAGTACTCGGCGCTGAACGAAACTTCCCCCAGCGCCTCGGGCAGGCGTTTGCCGGCCTCCCGGGCCAGGAGCGTGCCAATCTCCTCGGTCCGCTCGGTGATCAGCCGGCTCGCCTCCAGAAGCGTGTCCGCGCGACGCCGTGGAGGAAGCTCGGCCCAGCCGTCGAACGCCTTCGCGGCGGCGTCCGCGGCGCGGGTTGCGTCCACGGCGCTCCCCCACGCGTGCTTTCCGACGATGGTGCCGTCTGCCGGGTTGGTCACATCGGCGAGGGAGTCGCCGTCCTCCCACGTGCCGTTGATGAGCTGGCGGGCGTGTGATGTCACGGGGTTGTGTCCTTTCGGGGCGAGTGGTGTTTCAGCCGTGGGCGCGGGTGGTCGACGATCAGCGCGCCGGGGTCACAGGACGAGAACGTCCGGGCGCGGCCGGTGGCCGATGACCGTGGTGGGCCAGGCACCGTCGGAGACGAGCGGCTGCGGCCCCGACTCGAGGACAAGGGTGGTGTCTTCGACCTTCCAGCCGGCCGCGCTGGGGTTCCAGGCCACGACCGAGCCTTCGGTGAGGAGGTGGTCGGAGGATGCGTGGGCGGGGAACTCGCGCGGGTGAAGGCCGCTGAAGCCACCCTGGTGGTGCCGGTGCCACTCCGTGTCGCTGAACCCGTGCTTCGGATAGGCGCCAGCGCCGGCAGTGAAGGCATCACCGAGCCGGACACCCACGCGGCTCGCGTCGAGGAAGGCCTGCTCGACGTGCAGCAGCCGCTCGTAGGTCTGCCGTTCTGTCGGGCTGATCGAACCGAACGAGACGATGCGGGTGACGCTAGCTACGAGACCGTGACGGCGCCCGCAGGCGACGATCATGCCCCTGGGTCCGAGCGGTGCACCTGTGGGCAACGGGTGACGGTGCGCAGCCATCCTGCTGTCGCCACCCACCATCAGGACGATGGGGTCCAGTTCCCGCGCGAGAAGCTCCCGTGCGAAGAGACCAGCCGCCGCGTATTCCGTCGTCTTCGGGGTCAGCGCGCCCGCGGTGGCGGTCGCGGCTTCGGCGGTGTCCCGGCATACGGACCGGAGCACGGTCTGCTGTCGGCGGGTGAGCCGGCGACGGCCTGTCGCCAGGTCGCCGGACACGTCCACCGAGCCCTCTGCGGGCCGGTCCGAGCCGACGCCCGCGCCCCGCGGGAGCTGCCGGTCACGCGACTCCCACCAGGGGACGACGACCCAGTCCGCGTCGAGCCCGCATAGCTCGGTGTCTCGTAGCCTCGGTGCTTCGATCGCGTTTGTGACGATGGAAATTCGTGGATCATCCGTGGTCAGGTCGACCACGGCGTCGAGGCATGCCGAGTCGAGCGTCTGGGGGACGTTGACCCGGCAGCCGAGGAGCCACGTGAGCGTCGCGGGTTCGCGCAACACGAGCGTGGTCACGGCGTGCTGTCGCCCTATCTCAGCGAGGGCGTCGACCTTCGCGCCGAGGTCGCCCCACCGGTCAGGCTCCACAGGTGACCACATCTTCGGAGATGCGTTGCGACCCATGGGCAGTGACCCGCTCACTGGTGACGCTGACGATGGTCGGCGTGCCGTCGAATCCGATCAGCGTGATCTCTGCGTTCGGGGTGGCACCCGCACTGGCGAGGTTCCACGGCCGCCCGAGAAGGCTCTCCACGTTGAGCGTCGACTCGTCGACAGTGACCATCGGCAGGATCGCCCCGTCCCGCACCAGGACCGGCATCCGCTCGAGCGGGACATCGATCTCGTGGAAGCCGGGTCCGACGAACGCCGTCCCGTCCAGCAGGTCGACCCACCGGCCCTCGGGGGCGTAAAACCGGCGACGGACGGGCGCCGCTGAGTCGTCGAAGATCGGGACCACGAGGAGGTCCTCGCCGAGCAGGAAGGAGTCGTCGACGCCGCGGGCCACCGGGTCGTCCGGGAAGTGAAAGAACAGCGGTCGCATGACCGGCCAGCCGTTCGCCGCGGACTCGTGGGCGACCTGCCAGAGGTAAGGCAGCAGGCGGTAGCGCAGCCGGATCCACTCGCGGACGATCCGTAACGTGTCCGACCCGAACGCGTACGGCTCCCGGGGACGCAGACCGTGCGCGCGCATGAGTGGCGACAGAGAGCCCATCTGGGTCCAGCGGACGTACAGCTCCGGGGTCAGCTCCTGACCGAAGAATCCGCCGATGTCGTGGCTCCAGAAGCCGGGCGCGCTGAGCGAGTAGGACAACCCACCGCGCACCGTCGCCTGCATACCCGCCACCGTCGACTCGGCGTCACCACCCCACTGGCCCGGGTAGCGCTGGGAACCGGCCCATCCACTTCGTCCCCACACCAAGGCAGGACGGTCCGTAAACTCGCGGATCGCGTCGGAGACCGCGCCGTTGTAGCGCAACGGGTAGAGGTTGTGGGCCTGGTTGGCGGGCGTACCGTCGGCCAGCGCGACGTCGTCGGGCAGGGCCTCGCCGAAGTCGGTCTTGAATACGGCGACACCGTCGTCGAGGAACTCGCGGTGCATCTCCTGCCACCACCGGCGTGCCTGCAGGTTTGTGAAGTCGACCAGAGCCCGCATCCGCCCGTCCGGAGTCGGCGTGTTCTGGATGCCGGCCAGGCTGCCGTCCGTCTTCCGAACGAGGTACCCGTTCTCCTCGGCGTGCTGGAAGATCGGGGACACAGGATCGAGGTAGGGCAGCTCCCACAAGGAGAGGCGAACTCCGAGCTCTGCAAGGTCCTCGACGAACTGCTTGCGGTCCCCGAACCGGTCGCGGTTCCAGATGAAGTCGGTATTCAGCCGGTCGACGACGAGCCAGTCGGGATCCAGGTGCAGCACGTCGAGTGGCACGCCGTGCTCTCGCATCGTCCTGGCGACCTGCAACATCTCCTCGCTGGAGTGGTAGCGACAGCGTCCGATCCAGTAGCCGAAGGCCCAGGGTTCTGGCTTCTCGGCACGGCCGGTCAGGGCGGTGTATGCCGTGAGCCGGGTGCGCGGGTCGCGCCCGCACACGAGGTAGAGGTCGAGGTCGGCGGCGTCGACCTGGAGCCCGAGGACAGAGGGGCGGCTGTGGCCGACGTCCGCATCGAGCACGGCGCCGGTGTTGACGAACCCGGTGTAACCCCGGGACGAGTGCCAGACGGGAACCGGTTTGTAGGCCAGTCCCGTGCCGGTCCCGCACGCGTCCTCGCTGCGCAGGCGGAGCAGCTGACCGTTCTTGACCACTCGACCGAACTGTTCGCCGAAGCCGAGGATGTCCTCGTCAGGGCCGAGCTCGAGGTTGAGGGTGAGCGCCGCGTGGGCGGCCTGCGGCCGTGTCGTGCTGAGCAGGGCTGGCGCCATGAGGAGCCCGGCGACCTGGCGCAGCCGATGGGCGGTCCGTAGCAGGGTCGCGCCGCTCTCGTTGTCGGTGACGGTCAGGGTGAACGGGGCCCGTCCGACCGCGAGGGTGATCGAGGGCGTCTGCACTGTGACGTGGGACTCGGTCTCCCGGATGTCGAGGGTCACCGGGTCGGGTGCCGGGTCGACGACGATGCCGAGCCCCGTGCCGTCGTCAGTGAGGACGGCGGCTCCATGGCGCGCGACCGTGAGCCGCAGTGTCGAGGGTTGCGGCGCGCTGACCCGCAGCTGGAACCCGGTGGCGTTGGTGGAGGGAAGCTCGATGTGGGGCAGGTTGGGCATCTGGGTCTCGACGCCCTGGTCGCGCAACGGCTCACCCGTCAGCCATCCCGGCATCATGCCGAGCTGGACGCCGGGCAGGGCGTCGATGTCGAGGATGACTTCGTGAGTGCCCGCCTGGACGTGACTGACCCGGCGCAGGAGCAGAGTGTCACTCACCCGGTCACCCCTTCACCGCGCCGGCGGTAATACCGGCGACGAAGAAGCGTTGGAGGAAGACGTAGGCGACGACGATTGGCGCTGAGGCGACGACGACGCCGGTGAACAGGAGGGGGTAGTTCGTCAGGAACTCGCCCTGGAACGACAGCAGGGCCACCGGGATGGTCCGCTTGGCGGGGTCCTGGATGAACAGGAGCGGGTAGAGCAGGTCGTTCCAGTGGATGACGAAGAGGAAGATCGCCGTCGCGGCCAGGGACGGGACAGACACCGGGACCACGACGGATCGGTAGGTCCGCCACGGGCCCGAGCCGTCGATGGCGGTCGCCTCGAACAGCTCCTTGGGGAGCGTCTTGAGAAAGCCGGTCAGGATGAACACGGCGATCGGCAAGGTGACGACGATGTTGATGAGGATGAGCCCGAACAGCGAGTCGGTCAGGCCGAACGTCCCGAACTGGACGTACTGCGGGATCATGTTGGCCTGAGCCGGGACGGCCATGCCGAGCACGATGAACCCGAGCAGGAGGTTGCTCCTCCAGCCCGGTATGCGCGCGATCCCGTAGGCGGCCATGCTCGCGATGAACAGGGTCAACGGCACGGAGCATCCGGTGACGATGACGCTGTTGCGGAAGGCCACTCCGAGGCCGGACCTGCCGAGGACCTGGCTGTAGTTGCCGCCCTGCCACGAGGTCGGGGGCAGGAACGGGGAGCTGAAGAGGTCCTGGGTGGTCTTGAAGCTGCCGAAGACGACGACCACGAGCGGGACGACGACGAGAACCGCATAGACCCCGAGTACGAGGCGGCGGGTCAGCTGGTAGGGCACGGCAGGCTCCTCAGGACTCGGGGTTGATGGCGCTGACCGCGCGCCGTTGAAGCCAGGTGACGACGGCGATGAGCGCCATGAAGACGAGAGACTCCGCAGCGGCGTAGCCGAACTGTGAGTTGGCGAAGCCGGAGTAGATCCGCGTCGAGAGGATGTCCAGGGACCCCTTGGGGGGGTTGCCGCCAAGGCCCAGAATCAGGTCGAACGCCTTGAACGACTGGACGGTCGTATAAGCCATCACGATCGCAGTGGCCGCTGCGGTCATCGGCCACGTGACATGCCGGAACTGCTGCCAGCGCCCTGCCCCGTCGATCTGCGCCGACTCGTAGAGCTCGGCCGGGATCTGCTGCAGGCCGGCGACGTAGATGATCATCATCTGGCCGACGTGGAACCACACCTGGGTCGCCGCCACCCAGAAGATCGCCTGGCTGTCGTTCCCGAGGAAGGCCCCCTGGAACCGGTCGAGACCGACCGCCCGCAGGACGCTGTTGATGAGCCCGAAGTTCGGGTCGTAGATGAACTTCCAGATGAAGGCGACCGAGACGCTCGACAGGATGGTCGGGAAGAAGTAGAGGGAGCGCAGCGCAACCGAGCTCTTGCTGTTCTTGACGAGAAAGACAGCCAGGGCCAGGGAGAGGACCGTCTGGAAGATGACGACGACGAGCATGAACTTGAGGTTGTTGGACAGGGCGCTGCGGAACAGGTCGTCGGCGCTGAGGATCGTCCCGAAGTTGTCGGCGGCGACCAGCTGGGCAGTCGGGCTGAAGCCGTCCCAGTCAGTCACTGAGTACACGACGCCCTGGATCGTGGGAATGATGAAGAACGCGACGTAGAGGACTACTGCGGGCAACGGAAAGAGCCACAGCGCGGGGTGGGCGGCCAGCGGGCTGCGGCCGCGGGTCCCGGGCACGTCGGCCGAGAGGTGCCTGGGGTCCTGTGCCTGGCTCGGGGGCGTGAGTGTGGTGGACATGCTCACTTCCGCTTCTGGTCGACGATGGTCTGCGCCTTGGCTGCGGCCTGCTGGGGATCGGTGCCGCCGACGACCGCCGTGCACGCGCCCTCGACGGCGTTGCGGATGTCGAGGTTGTTGAACTGGAACCGAGGGGCCAACAGTGTCTTCTTCGTCAGCCAAGGTTCCGTGTGCTTGAGGTCCGCGTTGGTGTAGTCGACGTTCTTCACCGTCAGGTGCTGCGCAGTGCCGTTGGCGTAGACGGCGGCATTCTCGGGCTGGGAGAGGAACTCGACCCACTTCAACGAGGTGTGCTGCTTCGACCCCGCGGTGTTGACGCCGAGGATGAAGGTCGCGTTGTAGACGCCCTCGTACTTGAGCTTCTCCCTGGCGACGGTGATCGGGGCGATCAGGTTGATGGGGAAGGTGGCGCCGAGCTTGCGGACGGCGCTGATGTGGAACGACCCCGTGGCGAGCATGGCGGCCTGACCGCTGGCGAACATCTGCTGCAGCGGCTCAGAGCTGGTCCCGGTGGAGTTGGACTGGAAGTACGGGGCGAGCTGGGCGTACTGCTTGAGCGTCGTGACGAACCAGTCGTCGGTCACCTTGTACTTGCCCGTCTCGATGCCGGCGCACGCGTTGTCCTCGGGCATGTTGTTCATCACCATCGCGTTGAAGAGCTGGCCGGCGTTGGCCGGCTCGCCACCCGGCCAGGCGATCGGCACCAGACCCTTGGCCTTGAGGTTGTCGCACAGGCCGAGGAAGCCGTCCCAGTCGAGCGGCAGCGATGTGACACCGGCCTTGGCGAAGGCGTCCTCGTTGTAGATCGGCATGTTGAAGACAAGCTGGTAGGGCAGCCCCAGCTGCGCCCGGGAGGCGTCCTGGCCGGCCTTGATCAGCTCGGCGAAGTAGTTGTCGACGAAGGGCTGGCTGCCGAGCCCGGCATACAGGCCGGCCTTGGACATGTTGACGAACTGCGCGCCGCGGAAGGCGACGAACGCGTTGCCGATCGTGCCGCCCTTGATCTTCTGCAGTGCCGTGCTCTGGTAGTCGTTCGACGGCGAGATGTCCTGTGAGACGGTGGCCTGGGGGTTCGCCTTGACGAACGTGGCGATGAGCGTGTCGAAGACCGCCTTGTCCTCGGCCCGCCAGTGGGCGAACGAGAGGGCGCCGGTGGCTGCTTGGCCGTCGACGGGGCCGAGGAGCTGCGCACCGGCAGCGCCCCCGGTCGCGGCGGGACCGCCGCCACGGGTGATGGACGGCCCGACGCACGCGGAGAGCGCGCCTCCGGCGCCCAGTGCGGTGGCGACCTGGAGGAGGCGCCTTCGGCCGATCGTGGACTCTTCAGACATCGTTGTCTCCTTGTGCCAGTCGTACGGGCTGATCGATGTGGGCTACCAGTCGATGACGGTGATCCCGAGCCGGTCGGCCGCCACTCGCAGCTGCGGGCGGACGTCCGTCCAGGCCAGGACGGTGTGGTGCGGGAAGCCGCCGGTGACCAGACCGGTCACCAGGGCGGCGGCGTCGTGGTCGAGACGGACTGCTGCGGTGTTGCCCTGGAACCGGTTAGGCTCCGCAACGGACTCACCCGCCGCCAGCAGGAGTCGCAGGCTGCCAGGTCGCGCCGGGTCCTCGGTGAGTCGGGCCATGACGACCCGGCCGGTCCGCAGCGGGAAGTTGCCGGCGACCCCCAGCTTGCGGTTGCAGTGGGTCGACTGGGTCGCCTCGTCGGGATCGGCGGCCAGGGATGTGGCGGCTGCACCGCAGTGCCACAGGCGCACGAGGTTGCGGTCCGCGTCGAGGTCGACGGTGTCCACGAGGTAGGTCGTGCCGGCGCCGAGCGCTTCCATGAGCATCATCGTCACCGCGCCGTAGACGTCGCGTTCGCAGGCGGTGGGGGTTCCCTCGTCCGCGACCCTCGACAGCGACGAGCAGGGACAGGCGCCCAGGCGTGTCGGGAACTCCGGCCAACAGCGGATGGCCAGGCCGGCGAACGGGGTGTCGGCCTGCCAGTCGCGCATCGCCGTGGTGATGCGCGCCGACATCAGTGCCTGCTCGGTGTCGACCGCGGCGAGCGAGGGCTGAGCGGTGAGGGCCGCCGCGTGCTCGATCTTCGCGGCGATGTCGTCGACCGCGTCGACCCGCTCGAACATCGACTCGACGGTGATCTCGTGCACGTCGATGCCGAAGAGATGGGTCAGCAGCACCGGGTCGTAGCCGCTGGGCGTGAAACCGGGCGGGGCGTCCCCGACGAGCCCGAGGGTGCGCCCCCTCAGGGAGTGGAGGGCCTCGGTGACGGGGCCGCTGTCCGACGCCCGCTCTCCGGTGGTCGTGGGAAGCGCGCCTGCTGCGGGCAGTCGGCCGCCGAGGGCGTCGGCGAGGACCTGGCGGGTGGTGTCCTCGTCGGGGTTTCCGTAGAGCAGTCGGGGCGTGCGGCCGGCGTGCACGACGAGGGCGTGACCGAAGAGGTTCGCGCCGCACAGCGAGTTGAGCCAGAGCCGGTCTCCGACGGGTCCCGGCTCCCTGAAGGACCACAGCAGCACCGGCTGGTCCAGGTCGGCATACAGCTCGAGAGCCGGGGTGGCGTCGGAGAAGGAGGCGCAGGCGTTGATCACGAGATCCGCCTGCTCGTCGACGAAGTCGCGGGCAGCGGCGACGTCGTCGGGCGTCATGACCAGGTCCGACGGTCCGGTCACGTCGGCACCGAGGGACTCGAGCAGGTCACGCGCCTCGGCGGCGAGGCGCCGCGCGACGTCGACGGCGAACGTCGGCCGAGCGGTCGGGATGAGGACGACGCGGGGGCGTCGCGGGGGCGTCGCGGCGGTCATCGCTGCACCACAGCGTCGACGAGCTGGCCGAGACGCTCCAGCCGGGGGATGGAGATCTCGTGGAAGTCGCGCTCGACGTCGTCGCTGCCGATCACCGAGGCCCAGACGGCACGGCCGGCCAGGAATCCTGACGCGCCTTCGCGGCAGGCCAGCTCAACAGCTCGGAGGAACGCCCCAGCCGGCACACCCGAGGAGAGCACCACCCAGGGCGAGTCGACGACCTCGGTGATCTGAGCGCACCGCCGACGGATCTCATCCTCGGAGCCTTCACCCTTGAGCGGCACCTCGGCCTTGTACAGGTCCGCTCCCAGCGAGCCCAGCTCCCGGGCCGCGTCGAGAACACACGCATCCCAGTCCCAGGCACCTCCGCCGCGGGGCGCCTTCGCCAGGGGCTCGATGATGCTGACCAGACCCGCGTCCCGGCACCGCCCGACGAACTCCTCAACCATGGCCACACGCGCGGCCGCCGGTTCGTCGGGCCGGTGGATCACGAGAAGTTTCATGGCGACGGCGCCCTGGGCACGGACCGCGGCCGGATCCACCTCGTCGTCGATCTCGACCGCAGTCACAAGCTCCCCGTTGCCGGCGATGAAGTGGTCAGCGGCCGCGATGAGGCCGCATTTCTCGCTCACCGCGTTCGCGGCGACCACCTGGTCGAACGCGAACTGCTTGTCGACCAGCACCGCCGACGCGTAGGGGGACAGGACCCGCGTCGCCGCGACCTTGAAATCGGTCAGCGCCTGGTCGGTCACCGGCTCGGTCTGGTGCTCGGCGAACATCGCCCGCATGGCCTCGCGCTGGTCCACGGCGAGCATGGCGAACGCGCCGCTCGGCCGGGCGATCCGGTGCAGGTCGCCGCTGCGGGCGAGCGTGCTGGACGAGGTGTCGGTCATCGGTGCTCCTGTCATGGCAGTTGCGGTGCTGAGGGGATCGGGGTGGACACGGCGTGGAGGACTTCCGCGAGCTGAGGTATCCGCGAGCGCCCGTCCAGGCCGCGGCACGACAGCGCGGCGGTGACGTTGGCGAAGCTCAGCTGCTGCTGCAACGGCAACGTGCGAACGACCGCAGCGACCAGGGCGCCGTGGAAGACATCGCCGGCGCCCAGGGTGCTGACGACGTCGACGGAGTGGGCCGGTGCAAAAGCACTCTCGCCATCGGCGGTCAGGGCGTAGGAGCCACGGGACCCGTCGGTCGCCACGACCACGTGGGCGCCGTCAGAAACCGCACGATCCAGCAGGTCGTCGATGGAGAGGTGGCCGTACGACCGGCGCAGCGCCTCCACCGTCGGGACGAAAAGGTCGACCCGGTCGGGTGTGTAGTCCGGGATGTTGTTACCCGCGTCCACGGAAAGGACCTGCCCCGACATGCTGATCCTCGACTCCGTCAACGGCCCCCACCCCGCATGGTCCACGTGGACTATCGGCGCGCTCCTGATCAGGGCCGCACCCGCGGAGATGTCGATACGCGGAGCGGGACGGTTGCAGATGGCGCGGCTGCCGCGGACCCGGTCGACGATGACCACGCTCGCCGCGGAGGCGTGCCGGTCACTGACGGTCACCCCGCTGACATCGACACCCTCGGACGCCAGACCATCCAGGATCGAGCGTCCGTTCGCGTCGTCCCCGACCGTTCCGACGAATGCTGTGGTCACCCCAAGGCGGGACGCCGCGACTGCCGCCGTCGCAGCGGGACCTCCACCGGCATACGCGACCTCCAGGGCCACCACGCGCTCATCGGGCGCAGGGAAGCCATCGACGAGAGCCACCGCGTCGTAGGTCGCGGCCCCGACGAACACTGCATCGAATCTCGCCATCGATGCCCCACTCCTTTGTGACCGGGATCTCCATGCGTGTTGAAAGTCTACCATCTAGTGTTGCTAAGTCAACACTTCTATCCGCATCTCCTCGTAGACTCTCCACGAAGGCACGATCCGTCGGAGGGAGGAGCACCACAGGCATGGGTCAGCGGCCAGCGGACGACAGTCCGGCCATGAGGTATGACAGTGCGCCGGCTCGCCGACGCACCATCCTGGACGCCGTCGACGAGTCAGGCTTCATCTCCGTCTCCGACCTGACCCTACGGCTGGGGGTGTCGGACATGACCGTCCGAAGGGACCTGCGCAAGCTCGCCCAACTGGGCAGCGTCCGCGTCGTGCACGGGGGTGTCAGTGCGCTCACGGGATCGCTGCACTCCCCCGCGTTCGGCAGTCGCGCCGACCTGAACTCTGACGCCAAACGGGTGATCGGCGCTGCCGCAGCTCGGCGCGTGTCGGCCACCGCCACCATTGCCGTGGATGCAGGAACGACTACCTACGCCGCCGCACAGGATCTGCCAGCGAGTTTCCGCGGCACCGTCGTCACCCACTCGGTCCCGGTCATGCAGCTCATGCTCAACCGAGGCATCGGGCGGGTCGTCGGCCTCGGCGGTGAGCTGCTGCCCGAGAGTCAGGCCTTCGTCGGGCCCAGGACCGTGGAGGCGACCGCTGGACTGAGCGTCGAGCAGTTCTTCCTCGGAGCAGCCGCTGTGGATGAGCGCGGTATCTACGTTGCCACTGACCATGAACGACCCACCAAGCTCGCGATGATGTCCATCGCGCGCGAGGTCATCCTCCTCGTGGACGCTGCCAAGTTCGGCGCACCGGCACCCGTGCTGCTCTGTGACTGGGAAGGCATCTCCACCGTCATCACCGACGGACCGCCCCTCGCTCGAATTGCGCGACTCCTGGCCGAGCTGGACATCGACCTGATCGTGCCTGGAGGCACCGAGAGTCGGGCCTGAAACGACGCCCCTCGGCACCCCTCGGTCGGTGAGGGGCCATCCACCCGGTCGGCTAAGGCACCACAGCGACCCCTCACCTCCAACAAGGCCGTCCATAGACACAACGAAGGGGCCGGGCAGTTGCCCCCCGGACCCTTCGTTGAGGGACTAGCGGATCAGCTGCAGCCGCTGGTGCTCCCGCATCCTTCGCAGACGTAGCACGACCCAGCTGGGCGCATCTTCGTGCCGCAGGTCATGCACATCGGCGCGTCCGCTGACTTGCCGGTGAACTTTTCCATGAGCTCGGCCGACGAATGGATCTCGGCGCTGACCTCACGGGCCGACGCTGCGCCCGAGCCGGAGCTGACCACGGCGGCGCTCCCAGCGCCGGCACTCGGCGCCACAGCAGGCGCAGCCTCCGTCTTCGGCTCCTGCTTCTTCTGCACCGGAGCCGACTGCGAGTACGACTCCAGTTCGTCCTCGATGTCCTCGTCGCTGTCGGCCTCGTCCGCCTGGTACGACCCGGTCTCGAGCTGACGGGCCCGCTCAGCGGCGCTGTGGATTCCCATGTAGCCGCGGGTCTCGAAGTCCAGGTAGTCCAGTGCCAGGCGCCGGAAGACGTAGTCCATGATCGACTGCGCCATTCGCACGTCGGGGTCGTCGGTCAGGCCGGCCGGCTCGAAGCGCAGGTTGGTGAACTTTTCCACGAACGTCTCGAGCGGCACGCCGTACTGCAGGCCGATCGACACGGCGATGGAGAACGCGTCCATGACACCGGCCAGGGTCGAGCCCTGCTTGCCGAACTTCAGGAAGATCTCGCCGAGCCCGTCGTCCGGGTAGGACCCCGCGGTGAGGTAGCCCTCAGCCCCACCGACGGTGAACGACGTGGTCTGCGAGGGACGCCGCTTGGGCAGCCGCTTGCGGACGGGTCGGTACTCGATGACCTTCTCGATCTTCACCTCTCCCGCCGCAGCCTTGTCGGCCGCGGCGTCCTTGGCTGTCGAGCCACCGTCGGACAGTGGCTGGCCCACCTTGCAGTTGTCGCGGTACACCGCGAGCGCCTTGAGGCCGAGCTTCCAGCCCTGCAGGTAGACGTCCTCGATCTCCTCGACCGTGGCGTCCTCAGGCAGGTTGACCGTCTTGGAGATCGCGCCAGATAGGAACGGCTGGACGGCAGCCATCATCTTGACGTGGCCCATTGCCGAGATCGAGCGGGCGCCCATTGCGGTGTCGAAGACCTCGTAGTGCTCCGGCCTCAGCCCCGGCGCGTCGATAACGTGGCCCTTGTCGGCGATGTACTCGACGATCGCCTCGATGGTCTCCCCGGTGTAGCCCATCTTGCGCAATGCGCGCGGGATGGTGAGGTTAACGATCTGCATGGACCCGCCGCCGACGAGCTTCTTGAATTTGACCAATGAAAAGTCCGGCTCGATTCCCGTCGTGTCGCAGTCCATCATGAAACCTATAGTGCCAGTCGGCGCGAGAAGACTGGCTTGCGCATTTCTGTAACCATTCTTTTCGCCAATCTTGATGACGTCGTCCCACGCCTGGATGGCGAGCTTGTGCACGCCATGGTCCATGACGTCGAGGGTCCGAATCGAGTCGTTGGCGGACTGGTGCTTGCGCATCACCCGCTTGTGGGCATCCGCGTTCCGCGCGTACCCGGCATACGGGCCGACGACGCCGGCGATCTCCGCGGAGCGCTTGTAAGCTGCGCCGGTGAGCAGCGAGGTGATCGAGGCAGCGAGCGCCCGGCCACCGTCGGAGTCGTAGCCGTGGCCTGTCGCCATGAGCAGCGCGCCGAGGTTGGCGTAGCCGATGCCCAGCTGGCGGTAGTCGCGCGTCGTCCTGGTAATCGCCTCCGTCGGGAAGTCGGCGAAGCAAATCGAGATGTCCATGGCCGTGATGACGAGCTCGGTGACCTTCTGGAAGGTCTCCGCGTCGAACGTGTCGTCGTCACGGAGGAACTTCAGCAGGTTGAGCGAGGCGAGGTTGCACGACGAGTTGTCGAGCGACATGTACTCACTGCAGGGATTAGACGCGGTGATGCGGCCGGTCTCGGGGTTCGTGTGCCAGTCGTTGATCATGTCGTCGTACTGGATGCCCGGGTCGGCGCACTCCCACGCGGCCTTGGCGATCTTCTCGAACAGCTCGCGGGCCTCGACGGTCTCGATGACCCGGCCGTCGTCGCGGGCCCGCAGCCCGAACTCCGTGCCGGCCTCTACCGCCTTCATGAACTCGTCGTTGACGCGGACCGAGTTGTTGGCGTTCTGGTACTGCACGGACACGATGTCCTTGCCACCGAGGTCCATGTCGAACCCGGCGTCCCGCAGCGCGCGGATCTTGTCCTCCTCGCGCGCCTTGGTCTCGACGAACTCGACGATGTCGGGGTGGTCGACATCGAGCACGACCATCTTGGCCGCCCGACGCGTCGCGCCGCCGGACTTGATCGTCCCTGCCGACGCGTCCGCGCCGCGCATGAAGGAGACCGGGCCGGACGCGGTGCCACCGGAGGAAAGCAGCTCCTTGGAGGAGCGGATCCGCGAGAGGTTGAGGCCCGCGCCGGAGCCACCCTTGAAGATGAACCCCTCTTCCTTGTACCAGTTGAGGATCGAGGCCATCGAGTCGTCGACGGACAGGATGAAGCAGTTGTGCACGCGCAGGCCCTGCGAAAGGTACTCCCCGGATTCGGTCTGGATGTCGTAGACCTCCATCGCGCCGCGGTGCTCGATCCGGGCGATCTGCAGTCGCTTCACGTCGCCGGCCGGGCGGCCGGGCACCTCGAAGCTCGCAGCAAGCTTGGCGCACTTGCGCTGGTCGACGAAGCCGATCTCCTCCGCGAAGAGCCGGCGGTCGCCGAGGTTCTGGATGCGCACGCCCCAGATCCCTCCCTGCCGTCCCGGGCGGGCGTCCTTCTTGAAGCTGACCCTCGAGAAGATGCCAAAGCGGGTCAGCAGCGCCTGAATGCCGCGGATCAGGGGCTCGGAGACCATGTCGAGCCCCACCAGCACCGAGCGTTCCCGGGCGGACACGTAGCCCTCCGCCTGGTAGATGCTGCGCAGGTATGCCGAAACCACCTCGAGCGGGGCTGTGAACAGGTGAGCGGGGACGACCATGTCGCGGTCGCGCGTGAGCAGTCCCCACCGCTCGACGAAGGGCCGCAGCGCCTCGCCGTACAGGCGGGTGCGCCGGCAGTCCAGGGTCAGGTCCTTCGTCGGCTGCACGCGGACCTTCCGGTGCACCCCTGGGAGCACCTGGTCGAGCAGGCTGCTGACGTGCTCCAGCTCATCGTTATTGACCGTGATCGCCTCGATGGTCAACGAGCGGTTGGTGCCCTCGGCGTATTGGCCGACGAAACCGTCTGACTGCAGCCAGCCGGCCAGCCCCGCCTCGAACACCTCGTCGAGATCGATCTCGCCCTCGCCGGAAGCCCTGCGCCGGTGCCAGTCGAGGGCGTCGCCCGCCCGGAGGACTCCCGCCTCGACGAAGCGTCCGCTGCCCTGCCCCGTGCTGAGCCACACGAGGTGGTCAGCCGTGACGTCCAGTGCCTGCCCGGACTTCATGTGGAGCCGGAGGACGTCCTTGACACCGTTGGCCTTTGTGGCAATGACCTGCGTCAGGCCGTGCGCGTCGTATAGCTTCGCGCCGACCGCGTCGTCCTCGACGAGCCTGCCGATGGGCACCAGTCCTGCAGGGGTGCTGACCAGCGCGTCATACGGCTGGCAGGCTGACACCTGTTGCGGGGAGGCGGTGCCGACGTTGAACCACACGGGCGAGTTGAACGAGAAGACCTGGTGCAGGAGTGCATACGTCAGCTCGTGCTCGAAGAGCGTCGCGTCCTCGTCGGTGGCGAAGTAGCCGTGCTCCGTGCCCGCCTTGGTGTAGGTCAGCACGACGCGGTCGAGGAGCTGCTTGAGGCCAGTCTCGCGGGCCTCGGTGCCGAGCGCACCACGGAAGTACTTGGTCGTGACGATGGTGCTCGCATTGATCGACCAGAAGTCAGGGAACTCGACGCCGCGCTGCTCGAAGATCGTCTCGCCGGTCTTCCAGTTCTGCTGGACGACGTCGCGCTTCTGCCAGGTCACCTCGTCGTAGGGGTGCACTCCCGCCGTCGTGTAGATGCGCTCGATCTTCACGCCTTTGCCCTGCGCACCCTTGCGTGCACCTGGGCGGTTCGCGGTCTCCGTCATGTCTGTTGGCCCTCCCTGACCAGTCCTGCTGATGGGATTGACGTCATTCTCGTACTCGGGTCTGACAGCCCATCGCCCTTGTTGAGAGCGCTGGTCAGGTCAGTGGTGCTGCCAAGTGCTATTCGGTATGCCGTGTGGTCGCCTTCGCCGGCTCCTCACCGGCCGCGTCGCGCTCGGCGCGCAGCAGCGTGATCGCCGACTCGAAGTCCTCCAGGCTGTCGAAGCCCTGGTAGACGCTCGCGAAGCGGAGGTAGGCAACCTCGTCGAGGTCGCGGAGCGGCTCGAGGACGGCCATTCCGACCTCGTGCGCCTCGACCTCGGCGCTGCCCTGGGACCGGATCGTCTCCTCGACCTTCTGGGTGAGGACCGCCAGGTCGTCCTCGGTGACGGGACGGCCCTGACAGGCCTTACGCACCCCGACGAGGACCTTGCTCCGGCTGAACGGCTCGCTCGCACCGGACCGCTTGACGACGCTGAGGCTCGCGCTCTCGAGGGTCGTGAAGCGGCGGCCGCACTCCGGGCACTGGCGGCGGCGGCGAATGGCCGTGCCGTCGTCGGTCGTGCGGGAGTCGATGACCCGGGAGTCGGTGTGCCGGCAGAACGGGCAGTGCATTGTCCGGCTCCTTCCACGGGTCGTGAGCGTCAGGGAATCGCTGATCGGGGACAACCATGTGAACAACGTGTGGGTAAGCGTCCTTCCCCTGTGGACCACCTTGGGACTACATGTGGACAACTTACAGCCATGTAACTACTAGATGTAGGGGTAACTGTAGGCACGGTCGCCCCTCTTGGCAACACGTGAGGGCGCCCTTGCGGCGCCTCGGCGTGTCGCACGCACGAGTCCCAACGCCTTCCACCGCATCACCGCAGGTCACAGCGCTTCGCCGCCGTGGCCCTCGTTCGATGCCGGCTGATCGCCGAGTGCCCGAGTCACCGGCCGGGGCAGGCGTCTGCCCACCGCTCTTCTACCTCGGTCAGCTGGGCCTGTGGAGGAGATGCCTCGAGGGCTTCGGCATGGCAGGCTGTCCTCACGTTTGCGCGCGGATGGGCGCAGAGGCATTGCGAGAGGGAGCACTGGTGCTGAGCGTGACAACCAAGCCGTATGCCGTGGCGCTCGCCACGGTGTTCGCCCTCGCCATCGCCGGATGCACCGGCGACGCGGAGCCGACGGTGACCACCTCCACCACTTCCCCGGCGTCGTCACCGACCTCGACCTCCCAGTCGACGACTGGAACTGGCTCGTCGACAACGCCGAACACCACCGCATCCACGACTGCAACGGGAACCAACATCCCTCCGGAGGCCCGGGCCAAGACGGCCGACGGGGCCGTGGCCTTCACGTCTTACTTCGTGGCGGAAGCAAACGCCGCCTACAAGCAGTTGACACCGGAACGGCTGTCTCCTCTATTTCTCACTAGTTGCAAGACGTGTAGTGCGATGACCGCGCAGATCAAGGATTACATTTCAAGGGGCGAGCACCTTGAGGGCGACTTCGTCACTCCCACATTCGTGACTATTGCCCAGTTCGATGGCGGCCAAGCCAAGACGTTCATGAGCACAGATACGAAGGCGACGAGGGTCGTCGACGTGCACGGGTCAACGGTGCGGGAGGTGGCTCCGTCGAAGGCGAATGGGTCCATCTTCCTCGAATTCCGGGAGGGTCGTTGGGTGCTGACAGACCTGAAGGTCGCGGCGTGAAGCGGGTGCTTCCGGCCGTTCTCGCCTCGGCTCTCCTGGTCAGCGTTCAGCCAGCTGCATCGCAGGCGGCTGATCCCTCTCCGATCAGTCCCCCGCCATGTGACGGATTCGCGTCCTGCGCGCCAACTCAAAGCGGTCTCGACACATCGATGAGCCGTGACAAGGTTGCTGGATTGAAACGGACTCCGTCAGACGACGGTCATGAGCCCATTGATCCGGCCTACGACGGACCCCGGTATGAGTACGCCACGACATCCGGCTGCACAAACAACGCTCCGGGAGAGGCGGGCGCCGATGCGCAATGCCCAAGAGCAATCACTGTGTGCTCGGATCCAGCGAAAGGACCAGGACCGCTCGCGCGAATCTGGCAACGCACCCTTGAAACCGGGAAACCACCAACCGCCTGGACCCAGGTTGGCGTCACCTGTTGGACGGACGTAGCACCGGGCAGCCGTCCGACAATCACCATGGCAATGATCGAGAGAGCTTTCCACACGACGCCGTGGGCAAAGCCGGTCATCACCACTGAGCCCAAGGGCAACGTGACCTTGGTGGCGCTCGACACGTTCTACAAGGTGAACTGGTCCTCGGACGGGTTCCAGCCCAATGAAGTGGAGCCGATCGACCCAGCCACAATGCTCGGCTTTGAGGTGGACATCCGGCCGCGGCTGGACCACTTCACGTACTTCTTCGGGGACGGGCAGGACTTCGGCCCGACCAGCAACGAGGGCGGCGTGTATCCGTCTGGTGGGATCACCCACCAGTACCTCAAGGCAGGCGACTATCCGGCCCGGGTAGACACGACGTTCGGCGGGGAGTTCCGGATCAACGGAGGCGCCTGGGCGCCGATCCCCGACACCGTCACGGTCCCCGGCCCGCCGACGAACGTGACGGTCAAGACGGCCAGAGCCGAGCTCGTCAACCACTGAGCGTCCGGGCGTAAGCAGGAGTGTTCAGGCCTCGGCCAGCTCCTCGTCACAGAGCCCTGCGGCGCAGACCGCGTCGTCGAGGACGGACAACGCCTTGGGTCCCATTCCGTGCAGCTCCGTCACCGCGGCACGTCCCGCGGCGACGCAGTCCTCGAGCGTGGTGAGACCCGCCGCAGCGAGAGCTCGCTCGACTGGTGCACCGAGGCGCGGGATGGCAGTCATGACCGCTTCACCGTGTAGTCGATGAAGGTGGCGTGCGGCGACTGCCGGACGCCCCTGTGCTCGAGCTCGACGTCCTGCTCGAACCCGTCGAAGAGC
>JAABUP010003570.1_pt1 | contig 27249 bp, 33 predicted proteins | sample 5559201 | NCBI WGS metagenome assembly JAABUP01 (sample SAMN10711887, study PRJNA513373) | rock metagenome | isolation source: Antarctica rocks | place: Antarctica | reverse complement strand
CTGGCATTGATTGCTACACTCTCCCTGCACAAAAATGCCTTGGTGTCACTTCTGATTGGCTGTCATGAAGCATCAACAGACCTTTGAAGGTGGCACATGCGCAACTCCTGATCAGCATGAAGACCAGAAAGCCTCAATCCTTGGAAGGCAAAAAGGGGCAAAAGGGGTTCAGGCAGTTGGGGCGTGGGGGGGGGGAAGGGGGGCAAGAGCGTCCAGGAATGGGGGCCAGGGATTCATCCAGGGCCCGGGATAGGGGCCAGGGATTCATCCAAGGCCAGGGATTCATCCAGGGCCAGGAATTCATCCAGGGCCAGGGAGGGGCCAGGGGTTCAGCGCAAGAGGGGGCATGACAGCAGACATATGAAGGTAACTAGACTGTGAGAAAGGGGCATACTTCAGTCGGGCTCCAACATTGCCTGTCCTGTTGGCCCTCTCTGAGCCTGCCAGGTCCACAAAGGACAGCCTCCCCACTCTTGCTGACTCTTCTTCAATTTCATGACCTGAGGCTCTGTACAATGCAACCTGCCCCATGAACATAAACAGTGAAAGCAGCTCTGCCCTGCCAAGGGACGCCGTGCATGCTGGTGACAAACCAACACACACGCACGCACGAACACACATGTACGCATTCAAACGCTTGCACTGCGAGCATGTAGCAAATTTGCAAGCGTGGCACGCAGGACACATGATTCTGAAGCACATCTAGCAACGAGTTCGTGCAGCATGATTTCATTTAAGCTTTCCTTTTCTTGCTTGCTGGTTCTTTGCTCAACCCCAACACTTCTATGAATGTTGAACTGCACAGCCGAACAGACAACGAGCAGCTTCCAGCGATGCACAGGTCAACAGACAGTCATGCAGATCAGTGTACCGTGAAAATAGAGTGACTGCGGCTAGACTGGTAGTTGAGGGCAGTAGCTGCCTTCTGACGCTGTCGTGCTCCCTTTCGCTGCATATCCATTGCTGCCCCAGCGCTGCCCACTGCCACCTGCATATGCCAGGCACTCAGCGACAAGTGGTTTGATTTTACATGATCATGGTGTGTACAGCTGCAGTTCTCTGATGCTGGCAGGCTCTTTGTCATTGCAATGCGTTAGCATTCTGCACATGCTCTGGTGACACGAGACAGAAGTGCTGGTCAATTGGAGAGAGGACTGCTTGTCTGTTGGAGAGAGGACCGCGTGAGATCATTTGAGACAGAAGAGCCAGTCAGTTGGAGAGAGAGCTGCTTGTTGCTTGGCAGTGAAAAAGAAGGTCATTAGAAGGTGTAGATTGGAAGGCGGCGTGCTTGTGCAGGTCCAGCGCTGCGATATTTCACGCACATGAAACAGAATGCCTGAAAAACAAATATAAAAGAAGATGAGCAAGAAGAGCACTGGCAAGATGATGGCAAGTGATGGCTGCTTTTCTACTGATGATGAGCCCGACTGAGCTGCAAATTCTAATTGCCCCAGCGCTGCCCATTTTTCCTCTCGTGCAATTAGCAAACAGAGATGGCTCTGCCCATGGGCGTGCTGAACCTAAAGACCTGTTCTGGAAGTAGCAAGACCTATGTTGCGATGTAAGCACATGCAGATGCGTGCAGGCTGTCTGCAAATGCAGCGGCAGCTTGACTTGACTGGAACGAATTTTGTAAAGCTAGACTGGCAAAGCCTGCTATGCTGCTCACATGGTACGTGATGCCCATCAGCCAAGACAGGCAAAAGACGGCGTGTTGTACTACGTAATACAGCGTACCGCCATGTATATCTGTAACGCTCTTACCTCAGACAGGCCCCTAACAAAGATGCGGCCCTGACTGTCCTCCTTGAGCCGCAGGGCAGGGCGCTGGCCCAGAACAGCCCCAGCCTCCTCTGCCAACAGGTCATAGATCTGCTCGTTGTACACCTCAAACTGTGATACATGCACTGTCAGCTGCTCTGGACTGTCTCTGACTTCCTGCAGAACAGCAAGCACCAAATGCATGTTTAGAAAAGAAAAGAAAAGGTAGGACTACGCCTTTTGGTGTCAATTTGATGAAGAGCCAAGTAATATACCAGGCTGCCCAGGACAAACGCATGTTTGAATCACTGGGCAAGAATTGTGCACTGAACTGTGCTGCTGCTTTGTGCACATGGGTAACATGACCTGTGCATGATACATTTCAGACTTGATGATACATTCACAGGCAGCTGCTTTGCATTCTGCTTTGAATCTTGCATCAATGCATGGACCAGGCCTGTGATTGTTCAAAACTCAGCTTGCTTTGCTGTTGTTGCTTGATGCCCAAACGCAGGAGCACAACATTTGATAGCTTGTGGTATACAAGCATGTCCAGGTCAGCCAGACAGTCATTTGCAGTGCTGATCATTCTGCCATTTGCTCATATACATCATCTCGCGGAAGACGACTGATCTTTGCAAGCAACATTTCCGCTACACCTGTGTTTGGGCTTCAGGCAACAGCAACAAAGCAAACTAAGTCATGAACATACAGACAGTAACAGCTGGGCATGAGTTGGAAGCTCTCTTCCTGGCTCATCTTTGCAGCACATTTGTGGTAAAGATGTCACCTGGAAAAGGAGATGAAGGGCCCTAGGCAGGACCCCTGGCTCAGACCGGGTGCCCTCTATGGTGTAGGTCTTGCCAGCTGCTGAGATGCCATATGCCATCAGTACTGCAGCTGCCTGCTGCTCCTGCACTAGGTGCCGGACCTGCAGCAGTCAGGCAAATGCAAGCTTTACTCAGGTGGGTTAGAGAGATAGAGCGCAAAGCACAGAGGGCGATTGTGCTTCGTCTGCTTGCTGCTGTTGTAGTACGTGCCAATGCTGCAGCAGTGAGGTGATGCATCAGCCCTATGCTGATGGGCATATAGCATGAGTGACTGACTGCTGAAATGCCATAGGCCATCAGTAGTACTGTAGCTAGGTGCATCGGTAGCGCTGAACACCTCACCTGCATTTATCACTGACTGCAACAATGATGCGCAAAGGCCGCTGAGGTGTGCATTAAGTTGGTGCAGATGCAAGAGACCATCAGTACTGCAACCACTCGCTGCTTTGTGACGCAGGTGCGTCACCTGCGTCACCATGCGCCAGACTATCAGGCCGCACAAATGATGCAGAACACGCCCGTATTGTTTGTCAAAATAAGACCTTTGTAGGCAGGCACAACTCCTTAAAAAAGCAGAAAGCAGAGGCACAGGCATGTTGCAGTCACTCTTGAGCCACAGCAGCAGAGCGCTGTCCATCTCAATTACAATGTTCAGCAGGCTACAAGGATCAGAAGTGAATGCATTCTTTCCCACTGCACCATGCTGCAGCAGGCACACCTGTGCAGCAGTCACTCAACATGATATCTTTCAGATCTGTTCTTGAATGCACAAGGACTTCAGGTCAACAGAAGAGATGCAGCCACTCACCAACGGAGCTGCAGTTGCTTGGAAGTACTCCTCTTGAGCAGTGTGTTCATTGAACACCCTGGTGAAGTTGTACGTCTGACCCCTATCACCGTTTTTGTACCCCTGGGAAGATTCTGGCGGTGCTATTGCAACCGTGCTGCCGGTCACTGCGTGTATACAGTTTTCTTTGCTCCAGCTTGGGATTCCATGCTGCATGGAAGGCCTGATGCGCATAACCACCTGCAGGCCAACAAGCTGGTGATGGCAGCAAACATTGGCGTGTTGGTGAACAGGCTTGCATGGCGACACCGATCTTGGACCTGACGCATTCGTCACAGCAATATCAATATAGATTGCAGAGTATGTCCAACTATACAGCTGACCTGCATGCGCTCCAAGCTGACATCTGAGCGGCCCTGCGTCCCTGCTACTGCCAGAGGCTGATTGTGTGGGGCACATGGAGCGACGAGCTGAGGGCTTGGGGCAAAAAGGGACGTCAAGTCTCTGTGGGACCACAGTGATCAACTTAGCAGATATGGCACAGATCATGAAGCAGGCTGCTCAGCAGCCGACTGAAGCACAAATACCTTGGAAACAACTCAGATATCCTGTTCTGGTCTGCTTGAGTGTACTGTTCATCATCTGAGCCTGAGCCTCCGTCATCCTGCATGCCTGACTGACAAGCACTGCCAGCAACAGCCGAAAATGTTATTCTTGCCAGACGCCGGGTTCACCTTCAGCCCGCAACACTGCCCGTACAGACCACAGCAGCAACTGCACCCATTGCTTCGCTGCGGTCGGCCCATGCGTTGACTTTGAACGGCAAAGTGGTGTTGGAAAGGATTCACAACAGGCTATCGGCATGATTGAATGACGATACGTTGTGAAGCACTTCAGGCAGGTATGCAGGAGAACAAAGGCCTGACGTCGATCACATAAAAGCGCCCTCCGAAGTCTCCTGCTAGCAGTATTGCTGCCGCATGGACTCGAGTGGGCAGACACCAGTTCAGCAGTCGTATATTGCCCTCTTTCAAAGCCTGCAGCACACTGCCAACGCTAAATACTTCTCCGGTACGTCATACACCACACCGGTGCACAGTTAGCTGCATTGGGTGCAGTCTTTCAAGCAGCTTGTATGCCTCAGGTCTGTATGAAAAGCCTGCAAACTTGGAACAGCAAGGTGTCTCAGCAGTGACCGACAACCCTCTAAAGACCTTCTTGACCACCCCAAAACTGAGTGAGGAGTACGCTCAGTAAGTCTTCAGCAAAACATATGTCTAGACTGAAAGCCAGCAAATTAGATGGTTAGTTGGCGCCAGCCGCTGTCATAGAACCGTTTTGCCCAGTTTGAGCTGTTGCAGCTTCAAGTAGCTTCTTTCTCTAGGCAAAGCATGCTCGCACAGGTATCTGCAGCCGCAGCACTAAGTTCAAAGCAGAAACAGCAGCCAAAGATCGCCCCCCCTGCACCTGCTGCTCTTGTATCAGTGACCTCAATTGGTGGTCTTCTGCCAAGCATGTCAAAGGCAGCTGGAAGTTCAGCTTCTGCTGTTGGCAGTCAGAATGCACAGGAGCGCAGACTGATGGGCCTTAGCGCCTTTGATCGGCATCAATCGCTGATGAAGAATGCCATCAAATACTACAGGGCACAGTTGCCACCCGAGCAGCAAACTGTCAAGACAGACTATGATGTCCTGAAGGAACAATTCAGGTCAGCTCCCTTGTTGCTGCGTTTGCAATTCTGCAGCCCTACAAGAACCCCTTTAGCATTGTGATCTAATGGACACAAGAACTTGCTGCCAGCTTGTTGCTTACAATCTGTGATGCGATGTCTGATGAGCATCCCATGCATCATGAAGCCAGAAGGCAAATGTTTCAACCCTTGCGGCGACATGCCTTGCTTAGTCATGTACAATCCACTCGCGATTTGCAAATGCTGCAGTATATCCTATACAGAATCAAGGATTAGAGCAAGCACACCTGCATGCACATCTGCCATTGGCTCACACATCCTGCATTCATGTGCAGATACGTAATGTGCCGTGTTTTGCAGGTTTGTGCGCACTGCAGAGGATGACAGCAATGACAGCTGGGAGGTGCGCATGGCTCGCCGCTACTACGCCAAGCTGTTCAAAGAATATGCTGTTGCTGATCTGTCCAGATACAGGGTGAGGCCTCAATGCAGCATGCTGTATTTGCAGTAAAATGCGGCAGCAGAACCTGATGCGCTCATGCCTGAAAACATGTGCAATGCTCATGGAAGCCCATAGGAAGCAGAGGAATGCATGATTGAGTGCAGCAGCAGAATTTGATACGTCAATGCTCGAACAAGTGTGCAGTGTCCGTGGAAAGCAAAGGAATGCATGATTGAATGCGGCAGCATAACTTGATGCATCGATGCTTGAATAAATGTGCAGCATCCATGGAAGGCAAAGGAATGCGCGATTGAGCGCCCCAGCAGAACTTGGTGCGTCAATGCTGGAATGCAGTGTTCGTGGAAGCAACATAGAAAGCCAAGGAACATGTGACTGAGTGTTGATGATGTGAGCGCAGGAGAGCAAGGTGGGCCTGAGATGGCGCACTGAGAGGGAGGTGGTCATTGGCAAAGGCCAGTTCGTGTGTGGCGCCAAAGGCTGTGATGAGAGGCGAGCATTGGCCAGCTATGAGGTATGACTGTGCTCCAGCACTGACTAGGCTCTTTGGTTGCATTTGCTGATGCCATCACCACCTATGCGTTTGTGACCAGACGCTCAGAGCTGATGAGACAGTAGCGCTAAGTCAAGTGGGCTTGTGCGTAAACTTATCGACTGTGCAAATGTGTTGCAGGTCAACTTTGCCTACAAGGAAGCTGGAGGGCACAAGCAGGCCTTGGTGAAAGTCAGGGTTTGCCCAAAACATGCAATGCAGCTCAACCACAAGCAGAACCAGCAATTGATCAAGAAACGGAAGCAGGAATTGCAAAAGGAGCAAGTAGAACACAAGAAGCGTAAGAAACACTCTCAGAAGGCATCAGGCAGCAAGTTAAATCACAGCAGTTCTTCAGATGACAGTCCGGAGAGTCATGGTGCATGGGAGACAGGAAGGCAGGACACACACGGGAAGACTAGCGGGGTCGATAATTTGTTTGAAGGATTATTTGACTGACAAGCATTTGAGATTAAAAACATGACGTACAAAGCGCATCATATTGCTCCGGACTGCATAGTTTTTGCAATGATTTCATGACAACTTTGATATGCCCCCAAGGCTGAGTCAGGTGTGTGCAAGTCGCATACATGTGAAGTGGGCATATGCATGTGCCAGGTACCTGCAGGCCGGAAACACAAATTGATGCTTTGCTGTTACAGTAGCGTGTTCAGTACCCACGACACAAGATGTACATGATTGGTGCCAATCAGCTGCTCGTTGCAGGAAACACTTACATACTCTGTTGTCGATGACAGCCATTTCAGGCTGCATATGAAGCAAACACGTGTTGCGGTCCATACCTGGCGTGCTATACGTTATGGTGGAATGTGACTACCGCATTAAGTTGACAGTCACTCAGTCTGCTTGTCGCACCTTATACACACTTCAAATTGCTTGTTAGGTCCAAGTAATGTACTATAGCTGAACGAAGGCGTCTTAAAACGTATGCTGGATGACAGTGCTATACAGAACATGTTGAACAGAACTTCTGTGCAACACAAAATTTCAGGAAAATTATGAGTCTCAACGCTGCCTCCTACAATGCTGTGTTACCACCACCTTGATAGCATGGCAACAAATCTTGGCGCTACCTTGACATAGATTGCAGTCATAAAACAGCACAGCATCAGCTTTGCACCAGCTGTTGCACGTTCAACTTGGCAAGTTGCAGCAAGTTGCTGAACCCAATAACGCTCAATAGCTCGCTCTAGCCGCCCACCTGGCGCAGTCCCACGCAACACCTGGTGATACGAAGAGCTAATCCGAATTTGAAAATGGATGTCATTGTGATGAGGCATCATCTTTGACAAACGGAGTCTGACTCCTGGCTGCAGCAAGCCAAGCTCTTGTTGCGCTCTAATGGCGCATTCCAATGCTTCAGCTTGATCAACTGTGATATTGCCTAGCCCACGGCCTAGCCCAGGGCCTGATAAATCGACCAATTCCAGTCTCCGCAACTGAGAGATCTCAACAAAGCTGTCTACACATACTTTTGGCCAGGGCGCCAGTGGGCCAGAAACCATACCTATCCTAGTCAAATCTGGGAAAATGTGAACAATGTGTCTCAACCCTTCTGTGTGTAAGTCATGACAATTCACCAAGTCCAAGCGAGACATGTTGGGTTGTGTGACTAGCTCAAAACCTGTAAAAGAATTGGGTCTGAAGATCATCAGTGAAGATAGATGTTCCATGGTGCAAACATGTTGGAGCTTAGCAGCAGACATGTAGTCCAGCCGCAATGAAGTGATGTTTGCACAACTAGATGTGATTTCTTGCGGTACACAGTCTGCAATGCTTTCACTTTCCTGGAACCAAATTGAAATACACCTTGTAGCAACGACGTCGCCCAAAACATATGCACTTGGTGAGGAGATTGTAGAAACAGCAAGTGTCAAGACCTCTAGTCTTGTCAGAGTCAAGAGTGCCAGGTATGTAGCGTTGCTCCAAGCATAGCCATCAAGATAAACCTTTCTCAAGCCTGCATTGTTGCTCAGAAGAACAGCCTCACAGCAGGTCTCACGAGCCAAGCCTTCATGTCTCAAACGCAGACCTAACTTCTGAAGATGGCTCAGCTGTCCCAAAGCTTGTAAAGCTGGACTGCCACAGCAAACAGGATCAAGCCTTGTCAGGCAGCTGAAGGTGGCGATTGATGCCATGGAAGCATCAGACATGATGTCATCCCGGTTGTCCACATTATGATCTGAGATACACAGCTCTTGCAGTGAGGTGCCGGCATTTGACAGGGCCAAGATGTGAGCTGCTGAGAAGCAAGGCTTCTTCTTGAAAGCCTCAGAGAGACGCCGTGCAGTTTTCAGCTTGGAGCAATTGATGCGCTGTATCACAGGCGCCAACTGTGCCAAGACATCTGGTGGTGGCAAATCATCTTCAAATAGAGACGGCGTCAGCTGAACACACAGCTCCACACCCTTCTGCTGGAGCATGGCAGAAGCTTCTGCTATGTTCCTGATGTCTGCTGCCAAGTCACAGTCCAAGTCCTCGTCATATCTCAGGGCCACCAGTAGTTTGCATTTAGGTAGTTGGACGCCCTGCAACAAGATATATCCTGAGCTACTGCAAAAAAAAACTGGACTGACAACAACACCTTAAAGCGCCAATGTGCCAGTACATGCAGCTGCGCTTCAAGTTGCGCTACCTGATCTGTTAAAAGCTCCAGCATTGCTGCACAAGCTGCATTGTCAGGCAGCTCCACCTTAAGGCAGCACTGAACTGGGCTATTGCAAATCTTCAGGTGATGGAGCCTGGACAGCTTGACCGGCACTTCGTTCCACGCAGAATCAGACAGTGACGTCACAAGTTTGAGAAGACCAGACGCCTTGGCAGCGGCGGCCCAGCAACTGCTAATCTTTCGACAAGTCCATAGGTCGTGATGAGAAATATTCTTCACGACGATCTCAATGAACTCTCGCGGCAGGTCCGTCCACGTGCTGACCTGCACAACGTGTTCACTTGCAAAACTATTTACGCGATGCGGTATCCGGGAAGCCAGCATAGGGTATGTAGATCAGGCAGTACCTCTAGGGGCTCTTCTGCACTCCACGACAAAGCCAATATGATGCCCGACAAGATGCAGAAGTGCGATGCGAGCACTGTGCTTGGTGTGTTTCAAGTGCTCAAGATCAATCCCTCTCGCTCCCTCTCTTTTCAAGCCACGTAACGCCAGATCGATAACGCCTGATCACAACCATGACTCATGGTCCCTGAGGGCACTTTCTCGCACACGCTCCATTCTGAGGTCTCGTGTTATCTGCTGCTGATTTCAGCGCTTGAGCCCAGCCATATTCCGGCACTATCAATCGCTGTCGCAGAAGACAGATACGTACACATTAATAACAAAACATAAGCCTGACAAAGATAAGAGTCAAAACCTGACAACGATAACATTTACAAAGTCATCAGTGTTGCAAATCAGGTGTGTGCACATGGAGAGGAGATCGTGACGACAATCAGTGTCAAGACATCTGTAGCAACAACATTGCCCATTGCCCAAGACACGTGCACTTGGAGAGGAGATTGTGACGACAGTCAGTGTCAAGACCTTTAGGCTTTTCAAAGTCAAGAGCGCCAGGTGTGTAGCGTCGCTCCATTCATGGCCATCAAGCCGAACCATTTTCAAGCCTGCGTTGGTGCTCAGAAGACAGCCTCACAGCAGATCTCACGAGCTGCGCCTTCGAGATGCAGAGCTAGCTTCTGAAAGTGGCTCAGCTCCCCCAGCTACATTGGGCTGAGCTTTCAAACATACGTGAATTTTGAAAGAGAGACCTCATTGTCAACATCGTGACATGCTCAGTAGCTCAGTTGTGCGTGGCTGAAGCCAGAAATAAGAAAAGAGAAACATGCTCACCATACAGTCCTCTATTTCTCCAAACTGGGAGAAGGATTGGGAAAATTCCTCATCTACAATGTCGCCCTGCATGCACAATCATATACAGTGATACACACTCCAAGGATGCAGGCAACACCAACACAGCTGGCTTTCCTGACATCCTTGCAGTCAAATGAAGCTGCAAACACAGTCTGACACACAAGCTGGTCACCAAGGGGAAGCCCGCATGCCATGCAGTCCATTCACTCTTGCAGCAGAATAGGCAAAGGGGCAGATATTTCATACATGCTATGGTCACGGCTCTCACCGTGCCCCCAACAAACATTTTCTTGGTGAGCGAGTTGCCGCTGCCTGAGTTGATGATGACAGTCATTTCAGGCAGCACATGAAGCAAACACCTGTTGCATTGCATACACAGCGTGCTACATGTTTTGGTAGACTGTGACTACTGCATTACATTGGTTGCTGGTTGCACCTTATACACAGACACACCTTCAAATGCTTGTTGGGTCCAAATGACTTGGAATGAGGGGTTCTCAAAATACACTGAGTGTTATTGCTATTGTCTGCAGCAATTATAAAAGTATGTCGAATTCTGAATGTCAATGCCGCCTGCTAAAATGCTGTGTCACAATAACTTTGATACCTTGGCAACAAATCAAGACGCTCCCTTGAAGGCAAGTGTTGCAGTCACAAAAAAGCGCAGCATCAGCTTTGCACCAGCTTTCACACGCTGCTGACGACAACAACGCTCAATAGCTACTTCAACCCGCTCACCTGGCTTAGTCCTACTAAACACCTGTTGGTATGAAGTGTCTATGTAAAGCTGAATACAGGTATCACCGTGAGGGATCATCTTTGGCAAACAAAGTTCAACATCTGGCTGCAGCAAACCAAGCTCTTGTTGGGCTCGAATAGCGCGTTCCAATGCTTCAGCTTGGTCAGCTGTGAAGTTGCCTAGCCCTGTGAAATCGACCAATCTCAGTTTGCGCAACTGAGATGCCTCAACAAAGCCATCTACGCACACCTTGGGCCAGCGCGTAAGTGAGTCAGTAATCATACCTAAACTAGTCAAATTGGGGAAGATGCACACAATGTGTTTCAAACCTTGTGTGTCTAACTCACAACAAAACACAAGTGCAGGTGAGACATGTTGGGATGTGTGACTAGCTCAGACCCCGTAAAACCATTGGGTCTGAAGATAGTGAGTGAAGATAGATGTTCCATGGTGCAAACATGTTGGAACTGGGCTGAAGACATGAAGTCTAGCCGCAATGAAGTGATATTTGCACAACTAGAGGTGAGCCCTTGCAGTGCACAGTTTGCAATGCTGTAACTTTCATAGAACCAAATAGAAATACCTGTTGTAGCAACAACACTGCCCAACACATGTGCACTTGGTGAGGAGATTGCAGACACATTCAGTGTCAAGACCTTTAGGCTTGTCAGAGTCAAGAGCGCCAGGTATGTAGCGTCACTCCACGCATGGCCCTCAAGCTGAAGCTTTCTCAAGCCTGCCTTGTTGCTCAGAAGAATAGCCTCACAGCACGTCTCACAAGCCGCGCCTTCATGATTCAAATGAATGGCTAGCTTCTGAAGATGGCTCAGCTCCCCCAAAGTTTGTAAAGCTGGACTGCCACGACAAACAAGAGCAAGTCTTGTCAGGCAGCTGAAGGTGGCGAATAATGCCATGGAATCGTCAGACATCATGTCATCCAAGTTCTCCACATTGTAGTCTGAGATACACAGCTCCTGCAGTGAGGTGCTGGCATTTGACAGGGCTGAGATGTGACTTGCTGAGAAGCACTTTGCCGTCCCAGAATCTTCAATGGAACGCCTTGCAGTTTCCAGCTTGGAGCACTTGACGCGCTGTATTACAGGCGCCAGCTGAGCCAGGACATCGGGTGGTGGCAAACAATTTTCAGCTGCAGACGGCTGTAACTGAACACACAGCTCCACACCCTTTTGTTGGAGTATGGCAGAAGCTTCTGCTATGTCCCTGACGTCTGCTGCCAAGTCACACTCCAGATCCTCCTGGTATCTCAAGGATATTAGCAGTCTGCATTTAGGCAGTTGGATGCCCTGCAACGAGAAATATCTCAAGCTACTTCAGATTGAAGGCTTCTTTGACAAAGTGACGTCAAATTGCCGCTACGCCTGTTCACAATCAGCAAATGCAGCTGCTGTCCAGCCAGCATCACCTGATCTCCCAAGAACTTCAGCATTGCTGCACAAGCTGCGATGTCTGGCGGCTCCACCTTGAGGCAACACAAAACTTGGCTGTTACAGATCTCCAAGCGATGCAGCCTGGATAGTGTGATTGGCACTTCGTTCCACGCATGAGAAGACAGTGCCGTGACAAGCTTGAGAAGACCGGAAGTTTTGGTAGCGGCGGCCCAGCGACTGCTAACGATTCGACAAGTCCATCGATCGTCCTGAGACAGGTCCTTCATGACGATCTCGATGACCTCTCGCGGCAGCTCCGTCCATGTGCTGACCTGTACACCGTGCTCACTTGCAAAGTCACCCATGCGATGCGGTATGCGAAAAGACAGAATATATAGGGCAGGGAGACCTTGAAGTACCTCTCGAGGCTCTTCCACACTGCACGACAAAGCCAGCATGATGACCGTCAGAATGCAGCAAGTGCACTGCGATCACTGTGCTTGGTATGTTTGGTCGTCGGCAAGTGCTCATGATCAGTCCCTCTCGCTCCTTCTTGTTTCTGCTTGTTTAGTAGTCGAGTCGAACGTAACGCCATACTGATAACGCCAGATGGCAAACATGAGAGTACTTTTTGCACACACTGCATTCTGAGGTCTCGCAGCGCTTGAGCCCAGCCACACTCCGGCACTGTCAACCGCTGACGCAAAAGGCAGATATGTGCACATGCTCAACAATACAGAAGCCTGACAAAAATCATACCAAAACCTGACAAAGATTTGACAAGTCATCCATGTTAACAACGTTGCAAATCAACACACCAGCAAAATCCAGCTGGCTAACTAAAGCATTGGCAGTATGACTGCTGCTGGAGCATTGCTGCTGTTGTTCATGATTTGCAACATTGCGGCCAGCCCTCCTGCTCCTTCAGGCTTGCCCAGCTTGTCAGCAACCACCCTCCATGTGCTTCCTGTCTTTGTGCTGACAGCCTCCTGACCTGCAACATCAGCTTGCGTCATTTTTCTGCTGTGGTCTCACACCTCACTTTTCTGCACTGAGGCATGAGTGCTGAAGTCAGCAGGTCAAGATGTTCAATCTGCAAGCATTTTGCATGAATCCAGGATCCTGAAGCTGCAGTTCTGTGTAGAATGCAAGGTCCAGACGTGTTGTTTTGCAGCATTATGCTAACTGTAAGCGCTCAGATCCTTGCCCTCAGAATATCAGATCTGAGGGCTTTGCAACAGAAGAACATAAAGAAACTAAAATATCTAAACCTTTCGGCGTTGACTTAATGAGAAGCCACGTAAAACTACCGGGCTCCGCAGCATCTCACCTTCAGATTCAGGCGTGGCAGAGCCTTCCATTTTGGGCGCATCAAACTGCTTTTTGCTGGCTGATGCCTTCAGCGCCCTCATCTTGTTGATGATAGACATCTTGTTGAAGGTGCCGCGGCTGCGCTTGATGGTGATGTTCTGCAGGCGTTTCATGATCACTGGCAGGCTGTGTGAGTCCTGCCCGCTGTTGAACACCGACCCACTGACAGTGTTGGCCTGCAGTCAACAACAACATTTGCCTCACTGTGCAGGACACTGTTAGATCAGGTTACATAGCTCAAAGCCTAGAACTCCTCGGATCCAGGTTGTATCCTGATCCAGATCAAGGTTAGATCCATCATAACAGCTTGGCCCAGCAAAGCAGAAGGCAGCTGTGGTGTCCAACAGTTGGGTGGGACAAAATCTGGTTTTGCACTACTGATATCTACCTGCACCCTGTGCATGTGCAAACTGCATGCACAAGAAGCTCAATGAAGATGCAAACACGGATGTGAGGAAGAGCACATTTGTGCTGTGACCAAAAAGCGAGCTGGCATCATGACTGGGCCAACAGAACTTTTGACAGCAGGTAATGAGCTACAACAGTACCAACTTATTCCGACTGTAGGGCATGTGCGACACCTGGGCCAAATGCTTGCTGATGGTGGTCAGCACAGCTCGATGTGTATCCCTACAAGCTTGCTGCTGTTTGGAAAGAAACATGCCAGAGGACAAAAGAGAAAAGAAAAGCAAAATGGATTACTCGAATCAACAGAGTGGCATGTCATTTCTGAGAGCCCCATGAAAGTTCCCCTGTGAATGGTAGCAGCTGATTTTCCCTTAGTTGTAAGAATTCTTCAATGATTCCCACTTTCCAAAACTGTACTGTCAGCAGCTGCTTGGTACAGACGTGTCCACATGCACAAAGGCTACTGAAGAAAGACTTGGCAGAAATGGGGGCCATTCAGTAACGAAAAGATGCAGATGTGCAGTAGAAGTTCGAGTACAAAATCATGCACACAGGCTCACATGTCCAAGGTGATCATCTTATTCCACTGCTGCCTTCAGATCTGCATGGGGCCGAGAAGCACTGTAAGGCCACTTGAGTTCGGTCAGTACACTTACCGTATGGTCCGCCATGTCAGGGTCCAGGTGCAACAGCCCTGCCCTCACATGGTCCCTCGTGCACATGTCAGTCCCATCTGCCGCTGCTGCATTGGCTATGGCAGTCTCTAGCTCCTTGTAGTACTCTATCCTCTCATTCAGGAACTGATCTCGCACAGCCTCAGCAAACTCGCCTGCACTTCAAGAGTGTCAGGATGGTGCATTCGTGGAAAGAGGCAACTTTGCAGCTGTACGCCAAGTACAGTGTTCTTGTGGAGAGCTAGAGAGAGAGTTGTACAAGTGTATGCCAGCTCAGCCAGCGTGATCGGAGGGGTCAAGATGGGCCAAAGTGTGTAGAGGTGTGATGAAATGTGACGGCGGGTGTGATGGTGGTGCAAGTTTGATGCAGGATGATGGTGCAAGAATGCCAGGAAGAGCAGCATGATACCAGCCAAGACAGGCAGCAGAAAGAGTGAATGATGGGTTAAGGAAGTACAGAGTAAACATGAAGACAAGGAAGCGTAGGAGGTGCTGGGCTGCATCCTTGATCAAACAGCTGCAGGGTTGAGAATGGAATCTCACAATGCAAAAAAGGAAAGGTGCATAGGAAGAGGAAGAAGAGGAAGCAGAAGAAGATGAGAAGGCGGAGGATGTTAGCGTACCCTGGTTGTACTCTCGGTCCTCCTCAAACAGCTTCTTGTACAGCACTTTGCTGCCCGGCTGATCCTCATCCAATGCCTGCACCCAGGGTCATGGCACAGGTTGGGAGGAACAAGTCACTTATCAAATGGTTTTAGGAGGAACACTTCAGTTATGCAAATAGGTTACCGAGAATACTGCAGTCATCAAACAAGGTTAGGAGGATCACTTCAGTTGTGCAATTAGGTGGGTGGGAATATTTGAATTATCAAACAGGTTTCAAAGGAGTGCTTCAGCTGTCACATGAGGTAGGGTGGAATCATTTGATTCTTGGACAATCTGACCAATGTACCACATCTGGATGCACCAGTCGGTGGTATTCTTGCATGGAAATGCTTGTGCAACCTTACGCAGTTTGTGATGCCCCACTTGGAATTGTACACTGTGCATTTGAGTCAAAGTGCAAATTTCCCAGGCGTCTCTGAGTTTAGCTGTACCATATAAGTGAGCTGTTTCTCCAAACACAGTGATGTTGCTGTATCTCCAACAGCTCAAGGCCTTTATTGTGGCGTGAGACATGTAAACGCCTGGAAATACTAAGATGCAACCAGGACAACAAACTTCTGGCATGTGCAGTTGAAATGCATGCTGTGCTGCGGTCATAGAGCTGCATGGACTGGTTCCCTGCTGAGGAAGAAGAGCAGAACAGGGAGGCACAGCAGGGGGAAGAAGGGAAGCCAGAGGGAAGGAACACAGCAGGGGAAAGAAGATGGACAGCAGGAAGACAGCAGCTAGAAGGCCGACATAGAAACGCACAACACATTTCAATCTACTAGTTCAGGGGTCTTTGTTTGCCGCAACACTATTCAGCAAAAAATCAATGCATGCATGCATGAAGTCTGAAAAGCCTTCAGCTACAACTATGGCAAAAATCAACATCAAATCCAGGAAAATCGAAAAGCAAACCTGCATGAGCTCATCATGGCGCTCTTCAGATTTGCCGCCTGGCTGGCCGACCCTGAAGAAGGCCTTCAGGGCATCCCCCAGCTCGCCCTTGCCCAGGCTGCTAGTGGCCCTGCCCTTGGCTTTGTCCAGCTGAATGAACAGCGCCTCCAACTCCTCCTGTTGGACACGCCATGCAACTTTATAAGCGTAGCTGACACATTGCTTGACATCACTGCAGAAACAAATCTTTGCACATTTGTCGGTTGGTTGGCGACCAAATCTGCACATCTGACGCACTACTCTGTATGCAGCTTTTACTGTCAAGACTGCAAGTGGGCTGAACATGATGCCACCACTTGTGTTTTCAAGGACGTTGTAGTACCTGTTACAGACATATAAAACATAAACATGATCTGCCATGGACACATGCTCAGGGAATTATGGCAGCCATGCATGGGTGAGCCAGCCACAGCAGGTTGATTTTGCAACAGTCATTGCACATAGCCTGACTGCAGTGGTCACATGCAGCATGGCATACAGCATAGCAATAGCAGCCATGCATATGGAGTGCATATATTATATAGTCTATATTTCATACAATCATTGTCCTACAAACATAACCGCAAATCCTACATATATTTGTACGTATCTGTTTCATCATGTTATAGATCATGAATAGCAAACCATGGGCACGATACTCTGCTGTGACACAGTGACAAGACAGACCGGAGTGTGCAGAGATGGCCAGATTTGGCAACCTGCAGCTGAATTCAGTACCTGCAGCTGAATTTGTTCCACATAAACGTCCTCCTTCACCTCTCCCCTCAGAATCTTGAGGAAGAGCTCACAGTCAGCGTCCCAGCTGTACTTCCAGCATCCATACAGCAAATTGTACCCAGTCTGCAGCCATGCATCACCTCTGTGGCATGCATCAGGTGTATGGGTCAATATTGCAGAGCATAGGGTTTGTACAACAGTAAAGACAGTGCGTGCACAAGGTGTATGAATCAATACGCAGACTTCAGGATTCATATGACATTGAACACAGTGCATGCTTAAGGTGTACGCGTCAATATGCAGAGTTGTGCTACATCGAATACAGTGCATGCGTGTGAACATATACCACATGCATGCTTGTGGGTCGGACTTCCCTGTAATTTGCAACACCAGCAGGTGCGTGGAAAAAGTTGTGGCATGCATAGTGCACACATGATGTCAAGCATGGAGCTTGCAATTACGCAGGCTGCAAGGACAAAGTCCAAAACCCAGGGGCTGATGTTTGGGTGACACCCAATACTTGAAGGGTACTGATGTGGATCAGGCCTGATCCATGGCATGATCGCACCCAGGGTCAGCCCAAATCAGAGCATGACAGTATTTAGGTTTCAGGACAAGTCAGGGCATGGTTTTGCCTAGGGAATATGGCATGACTTTGTGTAGGGGATAGGGCATGACTTGGCTTCGGGGTCAGGGCATGACTTTGCCTAGGGGTCAGGGCGTGACTTGGCCTAGGGGTCAGGGCATAATTTGGCCTTGAGGTCACGGCATGGCTTGGCCTAGGGGTCAGGGCATGACTTTGCCTAGGGGTCAGGGCATGACTTGGCCTAGGGGTCAGGGCATGACTTTACCGAGGGTCAAGGCATGATTTGGCCTAGGGGTCAGGGCATGACTTTGCCTAGGGGTCAGCGCATGGCTTTGCCTAGGGGTCAGGCCCTGTTGCTCACCTCAATGACAGCCTGATGCAGGCCTTTGGTCTTCTGTAGATGCAAGAAGATCATCTCCACCAGTTCCACGCCTGCTTTGCCTGCTTTGCGGTGGGCCATTCGAACCTTCCAAATCTCCTTGACCAGCATCTCAGTCTGGCGCTTTGTGATGTTCTTGTTGCGCACCCTGCTGCCGGTCTTGAACACCCGAGGGATGTCGGGTCCGGTGCCCATGCTGGGAAAGTCAGCCTTCAGATTTGCCTCATCCTGTGAACACATGAGGTGTGTGCAAATGGGCAGACTGTTGGCTGTGCACTGTGTTGCCTGTCTTGAACACCCGAGGCACATCTGGTCCAGTGCCCATGCTGGGGAAGTCTTCAGAGTTGCCTCATCCTGTGAGTTCTACAAACAAGCAGAATGGAATGGATGGTGTTGCCGGTCTTGAACACCCGAGGCACGCCTGGTTTGTTATCCATGCTGGGAAAGTCAGCCTTCACATTTTCCTCATCCTGTGAAGTGCACAAGCGACGTTTCTGCAATTGCATTGATGGGCAACACTGACCAACAGCAGGCCCCTTAAATGGCCAGCCTGCATGAACGAATATGAAAATACAGATATGACCGCATTTTCAATGTCAACAAGATCAGTGCAAACTTCTGTTGTCATGATTGAGACAAGCACTGCCTCATTGGGACAAGCACTGCCATTGACACAAGCACTGCCTCATTGAGACAAGCACTGCCATATAGTGTTACCCTGAAATCAGGTTGCAGTCAGCCTCTGCCCGGATAGCTCAGTTGGTAGAGCGCTAGGCTTTTAACCTAGTGGCCGTGGGTTCGAGCCCCACTTCGGGCACTAGCATGGTCACAAACCATGATCAGTAAGGCAGGGGACAAATTCTCTTTTAGCTGTGTAGATTTGCATTGTGTGTGAGTCTGAGCCCTCCTTTGGGGGTTGAGCAGTATCACTGGTGACGGATAATCTATTATCTGTGCTAGTTTGCATCATCTGGATGGTTAGATCCCCCCCTCCCCATGCTTGCCCCACCCCCCTTCCTTACTGGCATTGGCACCCTCACTCTCTCTCTCACTCGCACTCACGCACACTCATATATACACACTTACGCACACACTCACTCTCAAACACTCCACCTGCACCCGCACTTGCACATGCACTCCTAGTCACACACCGTGTGTGGCGGCAAATCAATGGATATTAGGCCTGTGAGGTGCACACTCACAGATACATCAAGCAGAGGAAGACCTGACGCTGCCAATCAAATCTGTTTCTGTGACTACTGTTGTGATGGAAGCAGCAGCATACCTCTTCTTCCAGCATTTCAATGTACTCATTGATGGGATTGGGCACAACAGCTGCTTCTTCAGCTTCCTTCTGCCTGGCAGCTGCCTCAGCCCTAGCCCGTGCCTCTTCTTCAGCGCTGTCGTCCGAAGCAGTCCCCAGCAGCGGGTTCTTCTTCTTTGCTTCTGCCAGCTGGCGTCTCAGGCTGTCATTCTCAGCCTCCACGGCTGAGACTCTGTGAGTGGTTGGGATGCGAGCAGCATCAATCTGCCTTGCCAAACTGGCAATGCTGTTGCCCTGCACAGCATGTAGGGTTTAAGGCAATGTCTTGCCAGGTTGCCAATGCTGTTGCCCTACAAGGCATGTAGGACTTAAGGCCATCCCTTGTCAGGTTACAGAGGGTTGTGGCCTATACAATGCATACAGTACTTGAGGCAATGCCTTGTCAGGTTGCAGATGGTTTTGGCCTATACAGAGTGTTTAGGAATTCAGGCAAAGTCTCACAGCCGTTGCATACGCTTTGTTTCTGAGCAGTATACAGAGTGCATGCTTTGCTGTAGTGCTGTACTTGCATTGCATGTCTGGCTGGCTGAACCACCAACAACAGTTGTTTGCTGGACTCTGCGCTGTAAGATATTGTACAAGGGTGACCATCCCAAATTTGATTTTACGCAGGGAGTCTGGTTTTGAGCCAGGCATGCCTATACAGTGCATATGGAGATGACCTAAATACAGGGACACTTGCTGATGTGGCAAGGGGTCCTGCTGATGTGGCAGGGCTACTTGCTGATGTGGCAAGGGGTCCTGCTGATGTGGCAGGGCTACTTGCTGATGTGGCAAGTGCTTCCTGGTCCCAAGCAAACATCTACACAATGCAGAAGCACCTGGTACCAGTCTCCATGCGTTTCTAAGCTGAGATGAACACCCTCAAACACATGTTTCCTAAAAAAACACCTGATTCCTCAAAAACACATTTTCCCTCAGAAACATATGTTTTTCTCAGAAACAAATGACTTTTCTGTGTCCCAGAGGGCTATACCTGGAAGTGCCCCCTGAGGGAGCCATACCAGTCAGTGGTGTAGGCGTAGCCCCTTGCACTGCTGCCACACATGAAGTCAACCAGCAGGCTCCAGTCATGTCGCCCTTCCTCCTGTGATCAGATGCACAACTGTCATGATAGGTAGCAGCTGTGCAGTCACTCCTGAGCACACTCCGTGTGAGTATGCTGAAACACATCTCGATGCTGCAAGTGTGGCAGCTATTTGAAATGCTAGTACCCTTTTGAAAGTCGTGCAGCATAAAGCAAGCAAAGAGCAGCCTCTATCACACACTGTTCTTGATGCTGACTGTGCTTTCTTTAGTCAAGCAGTCGACATAGCCTTCATCTTCAACATGGAGTGGCTCTGAGTAAATTGTTATCACAGACAAAACAAAGTACTGACAAGACTTTGCTTGCAGCTGGTAAACCTGGACCAACCGGTCACAAAAAGGGACTTTTTGTCTGAGATTTATCAAACCTTTTCAGATGTGGAAGAAGACTGACCTGTGCGTGTGACTCAGCAGTGAGTTGCATGTGACGCTGCAGCCATGCCAGTTGCTGCCCAGTGAGATGAGTAAGGAAGGGCTGGAGGGAAGCCTGGGCAAGGGCCATTGCAATGTCCTGCCTCACAAGGGCCCTGTCTGCCAGGGGCTTTGCCATGCAGGCAAAGATGAACGGCGCAGACTGCAGCACACTTTGATGCTGTGTGTCCTCTTCTCCCAACAGCATCCTAGCTAAATCCTCGGCAGGCCATTTCCTGCAACACATTGCTCTTTTCAATTCCAAAACGTCCTCTTTACACTGGACACATGAAATCTCAAATCAGAAACGCCTGGGGACAGCAAAAACACGTTTCTACATTGGGGAGATGTTTCAGGGACACCATAAACTTGTACAGATGTCCTGGTGCTCACAATGATGCTGCATGCATTGCGTCCCCTTCAGCATTCTTGCTGCATCCTCAAGTGGTCATATCACAAGACAGTGCTGCTTACAGGCATCCCTGAAACAGTAGACCAGCCAGCACTTCTTCTTCAGAACCAACCTTGCTCTAATGTCTGACTTCGACATGAAGCACAGAAGCGCAACGGTCAAGGTCCAATCCTAAACCCTTGAAACATGGGTCTAGGTCCATGCCCTCCCATACCTGTGAGCATCAAAAGCAGCACCCAGCTTGTTGCTGCCCTCAGGGGTGACCCCATCAGAGGCCCTGAGCCCAGGCCGGGGGGTCAACCCCTCAGCTTTTGCAAGGGCTGCATCACGCTCATTGATGGCAAGCTCTAGCTTTGACTGCAGTGGCACCACCTGCTCTGACTGCCTCTCTAAATCACCTGCGTTCTCATATGCCTGGCGCACAGCCAGCAATACCTCATATGCCTGCAACTGCCTCCAACACAGCCAACAATATCTAGTATTTTCTCTTTACTTTCAATGCGCATCATCTCTGCGCGAAGGCCATGCTAATCTCTGTATTGTTCCAATTTTAACAAGCTCAAGCAAAGTTATGCCTGCAGCAAAGCCAACAACATCTCCAAGATCCGAGTGTACATCAGAAAAGACTGTCATTTCTCTTTGTGCACTTGTGTCACATGTATCATAGCAGCTCTGGGTCTGTGGCAAGCTCATGCTCAAAGCATGCACTCTTAGTTGCCTGCAGTAGACAAATCATGTAACGTGCTTCATAGGGTCAGAGGCTCTGAGAGATGTTGTAATTGTGTGTGCCTGTGAAGCTGTGCAGGGGCTTCAGTAGCTGATCAGTCCAGCTTGAACAGCATGGAATGAGCTGTTGCAAGAGCTGAGCAAGCGTGCAGTGCACTTTCCCTATATGCCAAGGTACATCAAGACACTTCTGTTTGGTAGTGTTGGTCACAGACAAGAGTATAACAAGCCCCATATATATACAGATAACCAGCCTCGAGCCGTGCTGACATGCGATGCACTGCATGCTGAGGCGCGGATATCAAGCTCCTGCTCACACACAATCTCTTGGGATTGCGTCGCTGCATCTGTGTCACAAGCCAGTCCCAAGGACACTGTGTCATACAAACCCCAGGGCAAGCTTGAAACCACCTCAAGCTTCTCTACAAGCATACAACGCCTGACAGCAATTTAATCTCTCTTCATCTCTATCTTCACAAAGTCTATATGCAGGCTGGTGCCCATGTGAACTGAGCAGATCAAGACTGGCTCTACCTCGCTGACTCTGCATTTTGCGCTTCTGACAGATCAGCTACAAGGACGTATCACCCCACAAAGCAGGGCATACAAAGTTTGCACCCAAACTTCAAGAAAACTGCATGAAGGCTAATCAGCACACAGTTTAAGTGTGTCCTTAACAGCAGGCAGCCACCAATTGGCATACATCTTCCTCACATGCTCACACCTATGAGTCATGTGCTACAGCATTGACCAGTTAACAGTGCAGACCGTTACATTACTAGATAAGAATTGCACCTCGTACAGTTCTTTGCGGCACTCCACCAGCAGGCGGCGCAGCTCCTTGTTCTGCTTGGCCAGGTAGCCCGGCTCAGCCTCTGCCAAATCATCTATGATAGACCCTGGGCGCATCTGCACATGCATGGTGTGTCAGTTCACCGTGTCCTTGTTCTGTTTGGCCAGGTAGCCAGGCTCTGCCTCCGCTAAATCATCTATGATGGAGCCTGAACGCATCTGCACATGCATAGTGCATCAGTATACAGTCCGTCAGAACATGATGCATCAGTACATGGTGCATCAGTACATGGTGCCTCTGTAAATGGTGCCTCTGTACATGGTGTGTCAGTACACGATGCATCAGCACATGGCGCGCCAGCACGCTGTGCGTCAGGGTTCATCAGCACATGGTGCATCAGTGCATGGTGCATTGCATCAGTACATGGTGCATCATAACATGCTGCGTCAGTGCATGGTAGATCCGAGCTTCAGCCTCAACAGCATTTGCAGCATCAATAATGCATCACCGCAGTTACATCCTGCATGGACTTCTCAGCACTGATCTGTCATACACAATCCAGGATGAGATGTGGTTTTACTCCAGCACACATAGTGAGACAAGCAGCGTTATTGGGTTCACACTCTGTTGCTCAGCATGCTAAGCAGGTCTGCGTCAAGATTCTCTCGAGCAACACTCTGCAGGCATTTTTGTGCTCGCCCATCATTGTTGCTGTTACAAGTCATTGCTGGTATGCAGGACCTCATAGAGGGAGCTACCAAGGGCTGTATGCATCTGACCCCCAGGAAAGAAAGACATGTGTTTGTTGACTGGACAAACGAAACAGTCAGCACTGAGACTGCACAGCTGACCTGCAAGGAGTTGAACAGGCCATCATTGAGTACAGAATTGTATCTCCCCAGGGCAGGCCCCCCACCAGTCCCCAGGCCTGACCCCCCAGCACCCTGTAGGGGACCGCCTGCAGCCCCAGAAAAAGCAGCTGGCATGCCAGATGCCATGCGTCCCAGGGCTGTTTGGGGAAATAATGCTGACTCAGGGCCTTGACGCCCTGCACCAGATCGCCACACACTTTTTGGGGCCATGCGCTTGACAAAAAAATGGGCAGAAGGAGATAAGAAGCGAACAGCTGCATCGTCATCGCAGAGGGGACTGCTGTGGGTCCTTGGGATAGCTGATGGGCATGTTGGATGCCAGCTGATGAGTCATGCGCCTTGGGGACTCGTCACAATCCGTGAGACAGCCAATGGGATGCCAAATGGCATATGCCCTGGGACTGCGGTTGGGGTGCCAGACCCCATACATGTTGGGATTGTTGGAATCAATAGCAAAGCTACTGCACCTCCCTGACACCTGGCTCTGCATACGGGCCAGCAGTAGAAGAACAAGATGAATAGCAGACCCCAGAGTGAAAATAACTCAGAGGAGACACACTGAGAAGAGACTGCTGTAGCCTCTAGGTGACCCCAGACCATATAACACTAGACTTACGAGACAACAAGAAAAGTGGCCACAAACAGCTGCTAGTGATTACCTGATGACCAGCTGAAGATGCTGATACCTTGGTAATATGATATGCACAGCAATGGTGCACTTTATCATGCAACACCATCGGAAAGGGCATGTGGATGTGGTTTTACCAAAATTGGGAGCGAGGCTCTTTTGGCTTGCAAAAGCTGCAGGTATAGGCACTGCAGTGAGAAGGGGGGCCGGCCCCGGCCCCTTCTTGGGGCGCCTGCCACCTTCTTTGACAGCTGCCGCTGCAGCTTCCTTGGCAGCTACTTCGTGCAGCTGCTTTTTCAGTCTACATGTATGACAATCAGCTCAAGAGTGCAGCAGCAGCAGCAGCAGCAGCAGCAGCAGCAGCAGCAGCAGGCAAGGGTGACAGACAGCCTCTGTGCTTGTCACGTGATGCGCATGAGGTGATGCAAGACCCAACCTTCCAGTGCATGGTTTATCTCTTGCAGTCAAAAGGGGTGTCTCAGTTGTCTCTCTGTTTATGCTTGCAAGAACCTAAAACATATGAACTGCTAAAGCTGTGTCTGCAAGATCAAACATTGCGTCACGCAGCTATGATGACACAACTTGAGCCAAGCACAGGATCAGTTTGACAGAGTACACATGCAGCAGACAAGCATCGAATATGACCTGTCTGGTAGGACAGAACAAACAATCGTGATTGTGAGCTAGCGGTTGCTGGTGTACCAAGACACATTGACTTCAGGCAGAGCGCATCTTGACACTGTGAAACTAAATCTTAGAGGCTCAACCACAAGCCAGTGACTCACATGCCAACTTCTTCTTGCAGGCTGCGATTCTGAAAGTGCAGGGTCTGGATCTCCTCTCCCAGCACTCCTGCTATGTTGCGCTTCTCACTCTCTGCGATCACAGCCCTGTAGCACGTGACAATCATCATCATGAGCAACTGCAAGAAATCTGACCAAGTGGCAAAAAGCAGAGAAAAACAGCATTGCAGACAATGACAGTCTGCTTTAGAGACCATTGCAATTGGCGATTCAGCATGTGTGACCCTGCCAGTGGTCCCCTTTGATCTGTGGCGATTCTAAAACACCTTTGCCACGCTAAGTTGCGAGTTGCAAATTTCTGCTGGGCAGTTTGATAAGTAAGCATAAGTCATTGCATGTCTGGCATGCAACCGTGGGCATGTCACCATCAAGCAGATGCGATCTGACTGCAGCAACAGCGCTGGTTGTAACATACACTCTGTGCACATGAATGTACACAGAGCCAGCAATGAACAGAGACTGGCTTTTGCCTGGGCTTGTGCATTGGTTGCCCAACAGGCTCAAACATCTGTATTGCCTTTCTCTCATTGAATGCAGGAAATGCTTGAGCCTGTTGAAGTACCAGTGCACAAGCCCACACAAACAAACTTTGAAAGGCATACAAGGTGAAGAAGACAGCATATAGTGTCTGGTCGCATTTAGTGTCTGATCAAGTTGTTCAGAAGGGACATTGTTTGAATTACACATTTAGACAAATTGCCCACCTGTCTCTGTCCTCGAGGCAAAGCTGGTGCATGCGCGTCATGACAGTCTCAAGGATTGTGGTGTGGGCAATCCACACATCGGCCATCAACTCGCTCCTCTCTTTACATTCCTCACTTACCTGTGCATAACACAACAGCACAGCGTAATATAGATGAACAAAACAATGCAAAAAGGCTGTGGCTTTTAGCTTTGGTTCAAAGTGTGCCTGATGGTGAGGTGCATTGGGCTTCCCTGTGGCTCAAAGCATGACAGACAACATCTGGGTCCCGTTTCAGAGCAGCAGAGCTTTGTTGAAGGCAGGATGGTTGGACGAATGATTAGCAGCAACTTTACAATGGTGCTGCCAACACAAAACAGACTGCAGCGTAGTCTTTCCCTTCTTTGTGCACAGACAGAACTGTCACAACAGGAACCTGCAGGGTATGGTTGTGCAGGTTCTGGCTGTGCACTAAGGAAAGAGAAAATGTGCTGCTGCTGCTGCTGCTGCTGTTGCTGATTGCAGGACTCAGCATCCAGCTACACAACACCTCTGCATCACAGAGTTTAGACAGGATACCTGCTTGGTCAGCTCGTAAAATGCCTTGCTGTGCAGCTGGCGTGCTTGCTTGGTGGCCAACAGCAGGAACTCCAGAGCTGGACTGCTGAGTTGGCGCTCAGCAAAAGTCTCATTGAAGTGCAGCGTTTCTGTCTCCAACCACTTGGCTAGCTGGCGGACTTGCTGCAGTCCTGCTGGGGGCTTGATGGGGGTGCTGGCTGATGAGTGGGGTACTGTGGGGGGGTCTTGTGCACCCTGCAACCACACGTGAACACAATTACCTAAACAGATATCAGTGCATTCAAGGTTTCACATATGCACAGTCAGGATGTGAGTAGCAATGACGGCTGTGAGAATAGGCTGAAGCAAAAGCTGAGGTTTAGAAAATAAAAGAAAATCTTATGCCCTTAGGCGTAAATTAGCTGAGGTCTAACATGTAGCCTGAATCATTGAATGCTGCAGGCCTGCTGGCAATGGATACTGTGTTTTGTCTCAAGTCACGTGGCTTGTTGCTGACATGGCAGCAGCTTGTCGGCCAAGTTGAGCAATGCGCAACTTGACCCCAGAATGCTGGTCACATGCGACAGTAAAAAGAGCAAAGCAGACTTACCTGTCTGTGGTGCTCAGCTGTGGTCACCCTTTGTTGCCATGTCTGACTGGCTTCTGCATGTGAGGCAAGGCTGCTAGCTTGCCTGAACTCCAAGCTACTATGCGAGCGCTCAGGATGCCGCACCAGGCTCAAAGACTGAGCTGACTGCTGCCAGATATCAGCATAAGCACCTTGGATCCTGGTGTTTGAGGGGTCAGGTGGGAGGGTGAGGCGTTTCTTGGACTCTAGCAAGGAGGGTTCCTTTGGGAGGAAGTTTGCTTGTCTCTGCATGGACCATGAGTCAGCAGGCTGGTACGGTCTTCTGCCAGACAGCCACTTGACACCATAATACCTTTGGAGGTCTTGCAGCCATATCAAGCCTAGATATTCAAACTCAACTCTGTTCGCAGGGGACACACTGCACCTGGGCTTCTTCGTCACCTGGTTGCACAGTAAGAGAGCATGCCTCCTACATCACAGCGCATTGCAAGTATCACGGCATGCCTACTGATGTGCCATGAGATTGAGTCTGTTCACGAACAGGGCATGCTG
>JAABUP010003569.1_pt1 | contig 27262 bp, 30 predicted proteins | sample 5559201 | NCBI WGS metagenome assembly JAABUP01 (sample SAMN10711887, study PRJNA513373) | rock metagenome | isolation source: Antarctica rocks | place: Antarctica | reverse complement strand
CGGAACTCCAGCTATGTCAACGGGCATAATATGGTCTCGCAGATTGGATTTTCATACCAACCCCCGCTTCGGGGAGACCAAGAAAGAATCTTGCTGCGAATAGCCCAGAGGCGTTTTTGCATGCAGCAATGGACATTACGATGATACCCCCTTAGAAATACGTTAGGCACAACGTAGCATCGACACGGAAGAGGCGACATACAAAGAACCATAACAACTGGAAAGAAGCGTTTCGCCGATATCTTCTTCATCAAGAGGTTGGATGGAATTAATCCGGCTGTCACCGCGCTACAGAGGTTTAACATCGGCTCTTGTGGCTTCTGAAGTGTCGATGACTAACAAATATGTTATAGATACTGCCTATATCACATATCAGCAGAGTCTTCTAGAAATGTTGCGGTTTTGTTACCCAATTGAACTGGTTCCCTTCCAGACCAAGGGATCCTTCTAAGGAACTGGGTTTCCCTTTTTGCAGGATCTTCACATTTCCCAGGTTGGCCCTATCAAGATATGCCAGGAAATAGACGATGCAGCAGGGCAACAAGACACGAAAGTCAAGCTTCCGCATCAATGCGCGCTCCTCAGCCTTAGTCCACTCCCTTTCGACGAGCGTAGAGTTCTGGACTCGATCTTCGCTACTGTCTGTTTAGTAGAGGTCAGCGAGAGACACAATACCGGATCCTGAGCAGGTATTAGCCGCTTACCGTGCAAGCCATTCAACTTCTTTGGAAGTAGCACATTCTTCAAAGACCATCCGCCGATGTATACACCTTCATGCTCCAACGCATCGCGGGATCGATTGAACGAGGTCATTTCTATAAGAGTTGTGAGGGAGGATTATCGATGTGCCACAACTGGGACGCGGAAATCGCTGGATCAAGGTTTACATATCAATTTATAGACTCTAAGCAGAACTTCCATTCCCGGATTTGGCCTCTCCATAAAGACTAAGGAACCCAATGAATGCGGGGAAGCACCCGGTGGCGTTTTCATCTGGTTATATCCATGTTGCTGCATGGGCTTTGATCTGGGGAACTCGTCTAGTGATCTTTCGTCCTTGGAGTAATACCCGGCCATGGTCAAAAATTCCCGAATTTGTGCCGACTACAGCGGATTTGCCGGAGGGCAGCCGGAGGCCCCACGAACGATCGATCACAGCTATGGTGGTGTTTGCTTGGCAGTATGCCTTTCAGCAGTTCCGACTGACGCTTTCGTTTAGTACAATGCTGTCGTCTAACGCCCCAGGTGCTATCACACATCAACGTTTCTCTTGAATTTAGACGTTGCTGAAATGAGCATGGAGTCAAGAATCATAAACAAAACTCCTCCTTCGAGACGAAGTCCAGCTACTCGCATAGCAACGGATAAAGACCGCACTGCCTTCATACCAGCCCATCGAGGAATCGATGTTCTGCCGAACGGCCCGCTTTTCTCGAGACTTCTCCGCTACGCGCATCGCAGACCACAGAGGGTTGCCGTAAAAGATGTCAATGCAGGAATTGAGAAGACCCATATACAGCTACTTACAGATGTGTTGGCTCTCCGGAGGGCGATAGAGTTGATGCTTAACCCGTCAATACTGGTCTCATTGCGGAACGGAGACGATGTGTATATGAGCATCCTAGCTCCTGGTGGATATGAGTATACGGTTGCATTTCTCGCAATCCTGGCTTTGGGTGCTGCGGCTGTACCATTGAGTGAGTGACAGTACTCCCAACGGTAGCTCATCGGTGCGCTAATCATATACTAGCAACCGCTTTACCTGTGGAAGAAGCGTCCTACTTCGTTCTGAGATCTCGTGCTGTGGCGCTTCTCACAGCTTCATCATCTATAACATTGGGCGAGTCGCTAGAGAAGTCAATCAATACATCGACAACCCACCAGGTGTGCTGCATACCTATTGCCCATTCCTTGTGCGCGTCAGCATTACAACCCTCCGACATTCTGATCTCCTCGGATCGGTATCTCGATGATAATGCTGCAGGTGTGGTTATCTTTACTTCTGGTACTACGGGGCCACCCAAAGGAGCTGTCATGCGACGAGGGTTTGTGCACGATGCTGCTTTGGCAGTTGCGGATCATTATCAGTTGAACGAGAACGATGTCATACTCCATGTCCTGCCAGTACACCATGCGACTGGAATAGGGATCACATTCTTTCCCTTTCTTATATCCGGATCTTGTATCGAATTCAGGAGTGGCAGCTTTGATTCAAAGTGGATGTGGGAACGATGGCGAAGAGGGGGCCTTACGTTCTTCTCTGGCGTGCCAACGATCTACATGCGCATGATGCGATACTACGAGGACAACCTCAGCAAGCTTCCTCCGGGCCAACTGCAAGAATATATCGTGGGCGCAAGGCAATTCCGTGGTATGCTGTGCGGAACCTCGGCACTTCCAAGACCATTTCAAGAGTTCTGGACGTCGATCAGAGGCGGAAAGATAATCTTGACAAGATATGGAGCGACTGAGTTCGGAGCGGTCTTCAAGGTGCCGTTAGATCCAGGAAGTACCCCCGACGGTTCTGTAGGGGAGGTCGTCCCCGGGTTGGATGTGAAGTTATCGAATGGCGACGAGGGGGAAGTGCTAGTCAAGAGTCCATATATGTTTTCTAAGTAGGTCATCGGTAACACCGACCGTACCGTGCTTACTTCGTGTCCCCAGGTACCTTTTCGATGACGAAGCCACAACCAAGGCCCACGATTCGGAAGGCTACTTCAAGACAGGCGATATCGCAAAACGAGAAGGATCGCACTACTTCATCATCGGCCGAGCGTCCCTCGATATCATCAAATCTGGCGGCTACAAGATCTCCGCGTTGGACATCGAGCGCGAAATCCATGGTTTACCGTATATCTCCGAAGTCATGACTGTAGGCGTATCCGATGTAGAATTTGGCCAGCGTGTCGGCGCTGTGGTATCCTTACGGCAGGACCGTATACAATGCTTAGAAGATAGGCAGTTGACTCTAGATCGGCTGAGAAAGGACCTAAGAGGTAAGCTGGCAGGTTATAAGATGCCTACGCTGCTACGTGTTGTGGAGGGCGAGTTGCCGAAGACGGCGTCGGGAAAAGTGTTAAAGAAGATTCTGGGCCCGAAGTATTTCCCTGAGGGGCATGAGGCGGATCCTGATGTACAAGCTTGGAAGGGCAGCAATAATACAAAGGATTCAGGGGTTATGGCGAAGCTGTAGGGGTTTGGACTACGAAGGCGTTACAAAGAGCATATACAAGGAATAGACAATGATAACTGCGCAAAAGCCATCGCCTTCGTATATACGACACGTCAAATTAATGATCAAAGCCTGTCTCGATTCTAGTCAAACGCACATATGCTCTATCTAGATCAATTTACTTTGCCTAAAGCCCAATCCACATCACGACTTTACAGCTTTACTCTTGCAGGTCTTGACGTAAGTCGGCCATGGACGTAACTGATCTTCTGGAACTTCGCAAGCGCTTCTCCCCATAATTCACTTCTCAATTCGGCATAAACACTGATAAAGTCAGTTATTGACCAGGCGGACCAAAACGACTCCATTTATGAAATGTATGACTTACCCCATCTTTGCCTTTGGCGCCCATTTATTTGCCATCTCCAGCGCCACATCAAACATTTTGTCAGGCGGCGCAATTGCATCGACAACTCCATCTTGTAGAGCGTCCTTTCCCGTCCATCTATGCGCCTCCAGCAACATCTTCCTTGCGATTCTTCCTCCGAGCTTGAGCCTCGGGAGTGCCCCAATCCCTTCAAAGTATAGGCCGAGGTTTACTGGTGGCATGCATATGAAGCCTCGCTCCGAGTTCATTACACGATAGTCGTGGGAGAGGGCGAAAGGACATGCGCCGCCAAAAGTATGGCCGGTTAGGAGTGCGATGGTCGGGTAGGGGAAATCGAGGATTGTGTGAAGCATCTGCAACGAACAAGCAGCGTCAGTGGTTAGACCCACAAGAAGTAGCATGGGTTCACGAAACAGGGAGAACCCACTGGATAGAAGCCATCGGTGTTAGCGAAGGGATTGTCATCACTTTCCTCCAGTTCCAGGCCCTGAAGTCGTGTTTAGCTCGTGCCAAACCTTGGCAGCGATTAGGCACGTACGGTACACCAGAATTTGGCGTCGTGGCCTCTTGTGATGACAGCGCCCTCTGAGTCGGAACCAAGTGTTTTTCGAATCGTGTGGAAGACGTGAATGATCTCTTGGCAAAACTTTGAATTAAGGCGATTCTCTGGCGGCTTTGTCAATGTGATAACGAAGACGTTGCCATGGCGCTCCACCGAGAGGTTTTTGGACGTTGAAACGCTATCGATTGCCATGCTACAAAGCGAGGAGAAGACGAAATGAAGTTCTGTTTAGTGATCGCTCCTATGGAGTTGGAGGATTGGCGCCTGCTGCAGTAGCTAATGATGAGGTACAAAAGCTCAGAAGATCTGCCTGAACGGTACAACTAGAAGATGCCGTGTTTTGTGCGTCTACTACTGGTCAAAACTCCAAACCATCGTTGTGGGGATTTAGTGCGGGGTGCGGAAGACAATCACCGAAGAATCTCCAGAATTTCCCGAGTATTCCAACTTTGCCGTGAAACCCGAGCTTCGAACGCCCATCTTTCAGATGTCGCCGTATTCTGTCTTGAACGCAAGCCTCGAATGATCTAGACATTTACATTGGAAACTCGCTGCTCCAGCTGGCCAGCAACCAATTCCCAATGCCTTCGTAGTGCCCATTGATTGGAGCATCGAGGCCGGTCCCAACACCATCATAGTATGCGAGTTGATTGTCAAACAACACGGGCAACGATACCTGCGGATCAAGAGCAGGAGTAGCCGAAGGAGTCTTCAGGTCGGCCAAGATACCGGCGGTCATGAGATCGGAGGTAGTGCTGCGATACTGCCCGTGGTCTGGTCTTCTAGTATGCTTCTCGAAAGCGTTCTCCATGATATACGCCCATTCTTGACACAAGTCTGCACCGAAGACGGTGAAGAGGCAGTGCTGATCCACTGAAAGTCCCATCAGCGGAGGGTGATCTGATCGTACTCGCTTGGTGACAGCGTCCGTAATGTTCTGGAGAACCCGCATAGCTCCACTGGCGGAGGGCCATCTTTTCGACAACTCCCTTTGCGATATATTGATTACCTTAAGCTCTTGCTCTGCGCTACACCATAAGTCAGGATACCGATAGGATGATAGCTGGGCCACGGCTGCCGCAAGGAGATAGAACGTGAAGATTGGGCCCAGGAAACGGATCTCATCCCGCGTTAAGAAGTCTTGGAAGATGCCAGCGACAAAGGACGATGCCAACAGTGCTGCCGCTGAAGGAGCACCACCAGGGGACGGCGAACGGTAGATTATGGCCAAGATAACAAAGTACGGTATATGTAATTGGCGCGCCTCGAAGTTATAGGGCCGAAGAGTAAGATTATGCTGGTGAAACAATTGTAGATGCTCCGGGAGACCACGCGTCCAACGATAGAGCGCATTTTCAATGTTAAGACGCTGTTGACGTGACATCTGCTTCCGCGAACAGCATTCAATTACGTCTCCGAGGATAGAACATACTCCTACATACGCAATAAATAGTTGAGCATTTGTTTTTGGCTCGGCGAAGTCGTCGAGTGAGATGGGGCGGACTTCGCAGTCTTTGATTGTAACAGCTCTCGGGCGTCCTTGGCCGGCTGCAATCTGACAGTCTCTAGACTTTTACATGCAATTAGCTTAGTCGCGTACTCCACCATGGTAAACCCTTACAAAGAGAGTCCACCATAATCTCCGTCTCAAAGATGCATCCCTCGCACGTTGAGGTTCCTTATGAAGTCCGATTTGATAGGCTAAGCCGACGCCTATACGAACCCAGAAGCTACTCGTATCAATGGAAACATGCTCTGGTCCATCAGGGTTCCACCAGTGCATAATGCAGGTAGCAATGATCACTGTTATCGTGTCCTTCTCGTAACCCAGCCAAAACAGCATCTTCGCTCGACGGTAGAAGTCTTCCGACGATGCATACGCAAGTGGCGCGGAAGAGACTCGACTGGCCGCAAGGAAAACTGCTTGTGATAACAGATACGATGGCGGTTTGCCTTCCCTTTCTTCCAGCCATTCTCGCTCAATGATTGGTGTCCAAGGGTAGCAGCGTGTCATAAATGTATTGATAAGTACATCGCGGACCGAGCGCGGAGGGAGGTCGAAGGCTTTCTGAAGTTGAAGGCATTGAATATCCGCTTCCGAGAGACTCTCATTGTGTATAGCTCTGTATGACTTTGCTTGTTCTTCATCGATAGGTACCTCACCGCCAATGTATGCCGACCTCCCCACATAACTTGTACTACATGGGCTTTGATAGACATCTTGTTGCCTCGTATACGAGGTTGAAGTGTTCACGAGTTCGTTGGTGGTCAGACCGTTGGACCTTAATATTGATTGATGCCTTGGTCTAGCCGTTTGACTTGCTACCTGGATAGGAGAAGCGACATTTGATCTTTGCACAGTACCGTCGACGGAGCCATCCTGTTGCCAGCCCTCTGACTGCGCTCCCCAAGGTGTGCTCGATATCGAGGGACTCGGCCCTGCAGTAGGATCGGTATTCCGACGAACTGATGGCGGTTCTGCGATCGGTGGTTTGGTCTGTTTACGTTTTCGTTCTCGCGGACTTGGACACGGAGTTAGCTATATGAGGTTCTTCGTGGAGATGACGGGTACTCACGAACATTCCCAGCCATTCTCATAGCAATTGAAGCAGGCCTCACGTCCTTCAATTGGCTTGCAACGGACCTGAGGATGGATTAGCCCGCATGCAAGTATAATGCTGGCCGGGCATAATAGACCTTTTTCCTATTACAAGCCGCGCATGCACGAGGTGCCCGAAGTCGTGGTGGGCTTTCAGTGACCATGCCGGAGACTTTCTATTGCCTTTTCGGCAATAACGAAGATTCGGGGACTGGATACTCTAAGGCTGAGAGCTGATTAAAACGCCAGGAGTAGCGCCGCCCTACCTAGTCAGTTATTGTATAGATCGACTACATATCTAGATTTTGTGTTACGTTCAGAAGGATGTTCATTCGGATAGCTTTCAGAGTGAGTTTTGTGTCGTCTACTTTCAACTTGTGTGAGCCAGATCCTTAGTGTCATCTGCAACATCACATTTCAACAACACTACAATGGCCCCGCTCCTCGATGACCGTCCTGTAACCCCAGCATCTCCTGGTCGTGTTCGGCTACCTGTCTCGAAGCTTCCCTTTGACAAGTCAATAGTCTTCAAAAATTCATCCTTCTTCACACAAAAAGGCGCGCCCTGTGCTTTGCCCTCACCTGCCGAAGTCCGGGCGGCGGCGAACTTGATTAACACCGGCCCTCGCAACTTGCGTCGTCCTTGTCCAGTACGGTTTCCTTCTCTGAATCTGCTGGTCAAATACGGCCGCGAGATCACAATCGCCGAGGGCCAGTGTCTTTGGACCATTCGAAGCTTGCTGCCTGATGTTGTACCGGTCCCGGAGGTCTTTGGATGGTGTCAAGACGGCAATGAGGTTTTCATCTACATGCAAATGGTGCGAGGAGCTACGTTGGAAGAGCGGTGGGAGGCTCTGACAAGAGAGGAAAGGGTCGATATTTGTGAGCAGTTGCGTCCGATGGTGGGAGCTTTGCGCCAGCTTGAGCAAGATCCAACGGATCGATTTGTGGGTGAGCAACTCAGTCTTACCTTGTCTGGTCTGAGTTTAAGACTCAAAATAACACTATGTAGGCCACATTGGGCGCCAGCCACTTCTCGATGTCATATTCACCAGCAGCTGCTCGCCCCCTGCTGGCCCCTTCCCCAGCGTTTCATCCTTCCATGACTGGTTCTCTCACCTGCCTCACCCCAGTGACCGTACTCTGGACGATCCGCCCCATCCGATGCGCTCAGAGCTCCCCGACGATGTCGCTATCACCTTCACCCATGGTGACCTGCATAGGAGTAACATCATTGTGTCTCTGGAGGGAAAGGGAGCTCCTCGCGTCCTCGCCATTATCGACTGGCATCAGTCCGGCTGGCTTCCGGCATATTGGGAGTTCTGCAAGGCTCGTTGGACTACGTGGATAGGGGAGGAATGGGAAGTCGAGTATCTACCGAGATTTTTGGAACCGTACAAGCGGTATGATTACTGGGACTTCTTCGCACTCAGACTCGGCGTTTAAAGCGGATGTATCTGGACTTTGCACACCCTCTGGAGCATCCTCATAGCAGATACGTCAGCTATATTTTCAGGCATCACTTCCTGCGAGCTTTTGTGAGCTGCTTTGGACCCGTGAAGTAACTGTGCCGTCCGTAAGCGACTGACTCGTAGAAAGAATAATTCGTGTACTGACTGCAGAACATCGAAACAACAGCGTGCATTGCAACAAGCCCCCTCTGTCTACCTCCGCTCTGCATTGCCCTTGATGACTAGTCCCTCTGATGATCACAAAAACTGTCAGATGAAGCTATACCTGACGCTTGAGAAGAGGCCCAATTACTTACCCAACTCCATTTATTGCCCTCGCCCCGCCATCAGTTCTTCGGAGCATTGTTCAACACGGTGATGGCTTCCGGGGGGGTGATCCCGTCGGCCACAAGAGCTTTCACCAAGTCGTGGAGCCAGTTCTGGCAGTTCTAGATCTCAACTTTCTTTTTTGTCAACTGAGCAAGACACAGTAAAATCAGCAAATGGTACAGGACAGAAAATGAGAGAGGAGGCCGACTTGGCTCGACGCTGAAATCAGGCTCTTGCCAGGCGCAGGAACAGTAAGAGCTTTCCGCTCAATGTCATCAGCCGGATTCTTATCTGACGATCCTTCTCCGTTCCCCGGTACATCGACGACATGTTTATCGTCAACTTTGGCAAGGGGGACCAAATCATAGCGGCGTGTAGTTCCTTTTGAATTGGTGTTCGAACCCTGTAGCAACATCACCAACGACATGGACCATCTTGCCGATTTGAGGGTTCCCGACACTGGGAATCCAAAGCCCCCAGTGGGCAGGGAAGAGTGGAGAAGGGTAAAAGATGAGGTGAATATCACGAGTCATGTCCTTGAACTCAGAATACTCTAATATGAGTAGTAAAGCTCGTAGATCGTGGCCAAGCTGATGGTGCGGGTTAAGTTGACTTGGTTGAGTCAAATTTACCGGCGAAGCGAAATCTAGTGGTTATTATTAGTATATAACCCCTCGGCCCGGGCCGAGGGGGCTTATCTCTCTAAGCGAGACATCCTGCAAGATCTCGCATTAGATATCCCGCTGTTCTTTCGAGCTCATATAGACTATTTGTTCTTTCGACACTACGGGAACAATCACACCAGAAATGCATAGACAAAACAGTGTTCTAAGCATCTTCCTTCATTTCCTTCTAGACTACAGCCCATCCCCAGGAGTCCACAACTTCATCCACCTTGTGTCAATGTCACTGCCCTGCTTGTAGAACCGCAGATCCGTGCTGAGTCGAATCCTTCCCTCTGGATCCTCGTTTTTGGAGCTCGCGTGGAGTGTATATGGATCGTGGAATACCACGTCTCCGGCCTCGTAATTCGAGACTAGCCAACGGCGATTGCCGCCTTTGGTTGCGCGAAACACGCCGGCGTCGTCCGACAGCTGCCCGAACTTGCTCATGTTCTGATTGAAGGCGCTCATGCGCTCTTCTTCGGAAAAATGCTTCGCTCTCTCTGTAAAATCGTCTTCGATCGCGCGGCCCAGCTCGGCGGAGTTCTCAAGATAGATGAGGCCACCGCCTTTCGCGCTGATGTCACCTACTTTGTGTCAGTGCGTTTGGTCATCGGTCATTCGTACCAGGTGGTCTTACCGATCGGCACCCAAGCCGTGAGGAAGAATGCGTCGCCTCCTCTCAAGAATAACTTGTCGTAATGTATGCCCGTGCTACGGCCACCGGGCACATTGTGCCTGAGCATCGTCCGCCTGAGAAGGAGTTCGTGGTCCCAGCCCATGAGCTGGCGCACGAAGCATCGCAGCTCAGGATGCTTGAGGAAGTGAAGGTACTCGGCCGTCGCGTGTGATTCGACCATCTTCTGCACCTCGATTTCTTTCGCGGGCAGGTCCCCCGCGCCAATCCCTTGGTGAATGCTTGGGTCGTCGTTGTCGTTGAAAATGCCGTCTTCGTGTAGACTGCGCGGTTTCACGAGTCCCGTAGGCTCATAGTGTCCAAAGTAACTATGCACAGATGAGCTTTCGAATCTGTGCTCATGATTTCGGCACCGGGACTCACTGCCGCCTCATGTTGACCACATCATCCCTCGGGAGTAGTCCTTTTACAAAGAGATATCCGTCCTCGTCGAGGATTTGCCGCATCTCTTCGATGGAAGTATCTTTTGAGGTTGGTCGAAGCCATCCGATGTATTGGTTGTCGATCTCGCCCTTGTTTGACCGCACGCCACGAGGGGTGTCTAACAGATGCGTCGCTTGCTGATGAATGGTAGCCGTCATCGACATGATGGTGGGACGTATAAATGGACGGAGGATATGTGCTTGTGTTTGGAGCCGTTGAGTGTTTCCAAAATCGCAGTTGATTAGACCGGCTGCGGTGCTCCTATTTATCTTCTGCGTATCGACATTTCAAAGTCGCATGGACGAGCAAATCAGATGCGGGATGAGGCAACGTCTGCTGCCAGACGTTTGGAGAGGGCACGACGGTGGGGCCCATCTCATCCTCCTAGCATGGCACCCTCGTCCGGTTCGTGTGCCATCGACCAGTGTGCGGGGTGGGAGGAGTCGCAACAGACGATACGATGCGTAACGACGTCAAAGATAACCGTCACGGGAGCCGTAGTGGAGTTACTTCGTAGTAGTTCTCTCGCTCATGTCTGCTTCGTACCTCTAAAAAGAGTTAGGTCACAACTTGCATGAGCGATTAGTGATTGGCGGAGCGTTACGACGCGTTACGACCGGCTCACTAGCGGCAGTAACGCCCAGTTCAAATTTAACTTACGCGGCGGACCAACTAAGCTGCGTGGTGGGAACGCATCGCGCACGGTCTGGCGCGGGATGCTTTGAATTTGATAGCGCACCTGGCGTTAGCACATTGTACCTGCGCTCTCCACTCGACTCTACTTCCTCGACCCTTTCCTTCGGCACCAAACACATGACGGATGTGGTCGGCCGTCTCAGTAATCGACAACTCAGTGTATATAACCATGTCGACCGCTTCAACCTGGTCAGATTTAGGGAGGCAAAAGAACAGAAGTCACACGACGCCCCGTTGTCTTGGTCCGCTATCAACCATCATCTCCTCATTGACTGGGACCTGCAATCCGTTTGTCAGCCATGGAATCAATCGAGAGCCCTCGTCGCTACGCGCACGGCGCCACCAGCAGCTACTTCAAGTTCGTTGCCATATACGCCGCGATAGGAGGGACTTTTTTCGGGTGAGTAGATTTCTGTCAGCGGGACTGCGTCACAGTCCTCATTCAAGTTTGAGCTCACGAATGCTTTGCAGGTTTGACCAGTCCGTCGTGGCCAACTCCTTCGCGCTTCCCCAATTCACAGGCTACTTTGTATGACTCGTTATTGCTCTGAGCGTTGTGAGACGTCATGACCTAATAGCTTGTAGCACAATCCAAGCCCCAATGAGCAAGGGAATATTGTAATCTTGTACGATTGCTCCCAGAGCGTTCTGGCGCCTGGTCATAATTCTTGACTGTATGATGCAGATTTATCGTTGGAGGGATCGTTGGTGCCTTCCTCGCCGGACGCTTCTCTGATCGTTTTGGACGTCTCAGAGTCGTTGGTGCTGGCGTCGTCATTTTCACCATCGGTGCAACTGTCCTGGTCGCCGCCGTAAGTATTCCTATGCTTTACGTGGGACGTTTGATCTCGGGCATTGGCTGCGGTGCAGTCGCCAATAACACGCCTTTGTACCTCTCCGAAATCTCGCCGGCGAACAAAAGAGGTCGATATACAAGCCTGTCGAACGTGATGGAAGACTTGGGATTTGCCCTGATCGCCTGGGTTTCGTTTGCTTTCAGCTACGTGAACACACAGGCTTCTTGGAGACTGATCTTTGCCTGCCAATATATTGGTTCGATCGTTCTTATTGTTGGTGTCGCCATACTGCCAAGCTCGCCACGTTGGCTGGCACTGAAGGGTCGCAATGATGATTGCTTGAAGGTTTTAGCAAAGCTGCATGGTGAGCTTGACGGTTTCAGTCAAGCACGATATATGCTAACTCGTCTTTCCCATAGCCAATGGAGATGAGACGGACCCACTCGTGCAAGCGGAGTGCTTGCAAATAGTGACTTCAGTTCGAGAAGAGAAGGCTGTTGAAACGCGTAGCGGCTGGCTTGAGCTCATCAGACCTGGACCTAATTTGAGGCGTTTCACTCTGGCTCTCTGTCTCCCCGCCATTCAGCAATTCACTGGAATCAACGCCATCACATATTGTGAGTCACCGCGGTCTATTCGGGTCGGTCGGAGAAAGCATACCTGACACTCACCAGATGCCCCAACCATTTTCGAGAGCGCAGGGATCAAGGGTTATCACACACAGATCCTCTTGAATGCTGGAAACACCACATTTGGTATGTCTATTGAGCGTAGTCGGAGATCCAATTTCTGACGAAAGGGTAGGAACACTGATCTCTCTTACCGCGCTGTACAGCTTGGACAAGTTTGGTAGACGCAAGACGCTCCTCACCGGTCTTGTTGCGATGACCACTCTATGGATCATGATCGGCCTCCTCCTCAAGTTCTATCCCGCAGATGCCGTAACTGCTACTGTCCCTCACGGCTTCATTGTGGCGTTCATATGGATTTTCTATAGTACATACGTTGCTACTTGGGGTCCGTGTGGTTGGTGGATCCCCATGGAAGTTCTGCCCACGAACCTCCGTGCGAAAGGATCAGCTCTGTCTGTGAGCTTCACGTTCTTGTACAATCTGTGTGTATCGAAGACGACACCTCTTTTGTTTGCCAGTATCGGGTACAAGACATACTTTTATTACGGAGGTAACGTTCGCCCATCGCAAATTGCATGCGAGAGATGACAGGCTTGATCTAGTATTGCAACGCTAACGAGCATTTGCAGGGCTCTGCGCTTTGAGCACTTTGATCACTTTGTTCTTCTTACCTGAGACGCAAGGCTTGACGCTTGAAGAGCTGGATGTATTATTCCACAAGGCTCCTTATATCGTATGGTTTGGGATATACAAGATCGACAGCTCGCACTCGACAAGGGATACATTGAGCACGCAAATCAATGACATGACAGAGGACGAGAAGGCGAATGGTCGCTGGCATGAGAAAGAATAGGCGGGTGATTAGGATGTGGGAAGATCACTTCTGACGCTTAGCTTGTAGATACGGAACTTCCTTGTTGTGTGTATTTGGCCATATACGGAGACGCGTTGTGAACTTCGTTGTTTGATAGATAGCTGCGGTCTGCAAAGACAGACTTCAAACCCATATTATTGCTTTTTCGGGAGGGGCTAGATCACCCTGTCATGTGACGCGCCTGTGCGGGGCTACTTTGAATTCAACATCGCTCAACATCGGACGACTTTGGAGCTCCGAGAAGCTCTAAGATGTAGACCCTGCTAATATTTTGGCGATTATTCTACGCAACGACCATCTTATATGATTGAGGCTGTTCAGGTCTATTCGCACATCGCTCGGCGGTCGCAAAAGGGCTGCGCGGCCTGGTAGGTCATGCTCCTAATGGTCTTCCTCCTTGTTCCAATAGATGTCTGGCTGAAACCCTCCATCGAGGATGTCTGGCTGAAACCCTCCATCGAGGATGTCATAGTCGCTTGCGCCGCAAGAAATGTGATGAAGCAAAGCCGTCGTGCCAAGCCTGTAGGGATAGAGACCTCGATTGCGTATATTTGGGCCACAAACACACTGGGAGCAGCTGTTTGACCGGAAGCCATGTGAGTTATTCGGTGTCATTTTCATTGATTGATACCCTATCGTATCGCGACTGCGCTACGGCTGACCTGCGAATGTTCTCCCTGAAGGACTTACCACGCACCAGACTTGCTCCTCTACCTCCCAAACACGTTCTCCAGACCTCCATTCATAGTTCTCGCTCCAGCCCTGAAGCGTTCTTCGTGCACCACTTCCGCGTACACGTCGCCGACCTCATTTGTTTCTCCCGCGCTGGTCGCGGAAACCCTTTTCTCACGTACATTCTGCCATTGGTGAACTCGTCGCAGCTTGTCCACGTCGCAATTGAGGCGGTTGCGGCGGCACATCTGCATGTTCTAGGCACGGCGTCACTCGTGGATGCGGAGAGGCTCCAGTTAAAGACACTCCAGCTGTTGGCCAAATATCTATCCAATGGGCAGGAGGATGGCTCACTTGTGGAGCAGGCATTGGCAGGGAGCTTATTGCTCATCTATTATGAGGTATTTCCATATCACAGCGCAGTCCTACCCTGGAGACTATTTTGATCGCCGATAGATTGTACTGGGCAACTCCGCGCTGACCGCCAGATGTCATCTACAAGGCGCCAAGGGCCTACTGAACGTCTTACGAACGGGACCAAGAACATCTCGCTTCCAATTCCTCTGCAAGATCTTTCAATATTTTGACGTGATGATCTCCTTGTCGCTACGAGAGCGTCCTCTGGGTCTAGAAGACTTTCCAGAGGAAATCTGTTCCGGCATTGACGAAACCTTTGGCCTCGCAGGGAGCCTGTGGCCGATGATGCAAAGTTTGGCCGATACCCTCGCCTGCAAACGAGAGGGACAGGACGTGTCGGGAAAAGCACGGTGTCTTGAGCAACGACTGCAATCATGGTCACCGGATCAAGCACAGGCATCCATCGACAAATCAGACGTCCACATGGAAGCGATGCTCCAGATTGCGAGAGCGTACAAATACAGCAGCTTGCTGACGCTCTACTCGGAGATATCCCCGAGGCTCGGCGCCGAGGATCAAGAACTGCTGTACAAGACCTACCAGAGCGCTTTTGACAGCCTGCTCCGGACCTGTGTGCTCTCGGGCCCCATGTCGACCTTGACGTGGCCGCTGTACACCGTTGCAATTCTGGCCGAGTCATCCGGAGACCAAAATGTTGTTCAGCATATCTTCTCCACCCTTCAGAACCGGCAGCACATGAAGGTCGTCGAGATGGCGAGTGAGAGTGTGTCATTTCATTGGGGCTCGGCCACCTTAGCGCCATGGGACAAGGAGGGAGCGGTGTTCTTTGGTTAATGAGACAATCATAAGGGGATGAGACATTTGTGTATTATAAGTCATGTTACAAAAAAATGAATGATCAAATTATAACAATACATTTGTAAACTTAATAAAGCTAATGTTATATTAAACTTATACTTAACACTAATAAGTGATTAATCTTGTTTAACACCTTAATGTATGTAAGTCTTATCTTTTTCATCTTTTTAAAGACTTAAGATAATAATACTAAATTGTTACTAACTTTAGTTCAGTATATAATTAAAAGTCTTTTTTTATTTTTATATATTTAAATAGTATAATCTATTAACATTTAATGATAACTTTTATTTCTTTATTAGTATTATAATATCAGTTTAGTTAAGATAAAGTGTTGAAGTATGACCTTTATGAAATGACTGTTCAATTCATATATTCTTAACTAGAATGCAGAGTCTGCATCAACAGCATAACTTTTGTGTGAGCTGACTAAGCAGTGTCACGTGACACAGCAAGTTTCAGTGCTAGGTCAGAATAGGACTGAAATCCTTGCAAAGTCTTCTTATTTCAACACTTTCTCTCAGTTTTAAATGATCTGAATATTCATTCACTAGCCAGTATAAAGTTCTTCAATCTCACTAAAAAGTGAGTTTGACAGTGAGGTGGTGAGAATGTAAAGAAGGCCGCAACAGTGAGGTAAAAAAGTGAGAATGTAAAAGGCAACAAAGAAGGTCAACAACAACAAGGTTTAAACACACATTGAAGACAGGTCATTAATTAAATATAAGACCTGACTGAATAAGAAAACAACTAAACTTAACAGCAGACAGAGCCTTAGTAAGCCCATCTGCTGCTTGCTTAATGATAAATATGAATTTAAAGTCAACAAGGTGACAATCAACAGCTTTATGAACAAAGTGATATTGTATGTCAATGTGCTTAATACAAGCATGAAACTCAGGGTTTCTAGCTAGGTTCATAGCTTTGTTGTTGTCAGCTCAAATGACAATGACATTGTTGTCATGAAAATAGCCAATTTCACTAAGAAAACAACGTAGTCAAATGGCTTTCTTTATAGCTTGCATTTCAATCATGTACTCAGCCTTCATCAAGAATAAAGCAACAAATTGCTGACATTTAAAACATCAGTTAATGAAACCTTCATATAGAAGAAAGAGGTAAGCCTCAGTGAACTTTCTGATGTTGTGACAGTCACCTCAGTCAGCATCAATATAGTCAATGAGGTCATCATCAATGATGTTATAAATGACATCAAGATTCATAGTGTCAGTGAGATACTTAAAGATTCACTTAACAACATTGTAGTGTGATGTGTTAAAGTTCTGAGCAAACTGACTAACAGTAGAGACAGTGAAGATGATGTCAGAACATGTCTGTAACATAATGTACATTAGTGATCTGACTGCTTTCTGATACTGTTAAATGACAGTGATGTCAGCCTGAGTGATAGACTTCTTCATGAGTACTGCATCAGAATTCATAGAAGTGTTAACAGAAACAGCCTGTGACTGCTGAAAGGTCTGAAGAACCTTGTTGATGTAAGCTGTTTGAGTAAGACAGATTGTGTGTTCAGCATGGTTTTGTTTCACTTTCATGTCTAAATAGTAGAACATGGGATTGAGATCTGACATCTTGAATGTGTCATTAAGACATTGTTTAACGTTCTGAATAGCTGACTTATTCTTTTCAACAAGCAGAAAGTCATCAACATAGATGACAATGATGACACTGTTTCATACAAACATGCTATGGTTAAAATCAAGTCAACAGAAACCAAGAAACATGAGAAGATCATGTAGAATCTTATACCACAGATGAGGTGCTTGCTTCAGGCCATAGAGGGCCTTATTCAGCAAAGCAACCTTGTCAGATAGCTCATAGCTGTGAGGTAACTCAACATAAACAACCTAATTGATAGAGCCATAAAGAAACACGATAGTGATGTTCATTTAATTCACTTTAAGATCATAATGTGCTGCAAGGGTGAAGAGGGTCTTATATGTCTGCAACTTAATGACAGACACAAAGATTTGATCATAGTCTATGTCAAACTGCTGTTTGTAGCCTTTGACAACCCAGTGAGCCTTATAACGGCTAACCTGACCATGAGTGTCACGCTTGACCTTGTAAACTCAGTGTTCTTTAAGGACATGCTGATTTGATGACATGTTGACAATGTCTCACATGTTATTATTCTTCAGTGACTGAATTTCATTCTTCATAGCCATCTTTCATTTGTCACACAGAGGTAACTTCACAGCCTGCTTATATGTGATCAGTTCAATGATGTCATCAATAGAAATTGCGGCATATGCATATGAAACGTGTGTGTCAGACTTGTCAACAACTGAGCAACTGCAAAGGTTGTAGCATAATGCAGCTGAGGCTAAAGGGTTCAATGAACTTAATGCAGCTGAGGCTGAAGAGTTCAATGAACCTAATGCAGCTGAGGCTGAAGGGTTCAATGAATCAAGCTCATCTGAATCAGACAACTTGTCTAAAACTCACAGGTCTGAACTCATGAGTTCAGACTGACAATGTGAAGAGGTAAATGCTCCTTTTAAAACAGAAGAAGATGAAGAATTTAATTGCTGTAATAGCAAGAATCAAAGCAGCAGTGTAGCTGATGCAGACACTTCTTCTGAAATGAAAGAAGATTGCAACAATGAGAATGAGAATGCAGAAGAAAGGTTGACAGCATGATTGCTAGTGCTAGTTGTCTTCTTCTTGCTGTGAACCTCTATGTTAGCTATGTTTTCATAAGCAGTAATGCCCTCATTAACAAAGCAGTTATGAGACTCTAGAACTTGTTTTGATTTAGAGTCTCAAACACGAAAGATTGAGCTTTCTTTCATGCCTAAATAGTGGCATTTGAGGCTGCAGTCCTCAAACTTAACTTCTTGCTGACATTGTTTCTTAAAAATGTGTGCTTAAGCAATGATATTAAAGATGCAAAGACTTGAGAGGTCAGAAACATTGTCTGTTCATGCTTCATAAAATGTCATGTTGAGTACACAAGTAGAAGACTGGTTCTTGATATAAACTGCAGTTTTAATGGCTTTCAGTCAAAGGTGTAAGTTCAGGTCAGAGTCTTTGAGCATAGCTTGTGTGAGTTTGCAAATAGTGCAATTTAGCCGCTCAGAAACGCCGTTTTCTTTAAATGAATAGGGCGTAGTAGGTTCTCAGATGATGCCGTTGACTGTAAATCAGTTCTTCAAGACAAGATACTCACACTTAAAGTCAGTGTGAAGGTGTTTTAAAGAATAGTCAGAATGGCTGATTCTCATCAATGTGATAAAGTTCTTGATATGCTTGACTGTTTTGTCTTTGATTTTCATGAAAAACATTCAGGTAAACCTTGTGAAGTCATCAGTAAGGGTAACAAACCACCTTGAACTGTCATAGACAATGAACATTATGAGTTCAACAACATTCAAATGAATAAGATTTAATGATCAAGTCACTCACTCAATAAAAGCATTGTAAGGGCAATGAGTCTGCTTGGCTTTCATGCACAGTTCACAGACATCATGTCATCAAGAAAGATTCTTAAGATCTATGCTGTTGATGATCTTAGACAGACGCTTGATGTTTGTATGACTTAAATGGCTTAAGTGTCAATGTCACATATCAAACAATATCTTGAACTCACAATTAGCTGCAAAGGCATGAGACTGAGGTGTATCATCAAGGTGTAGCTGAAAAATCCTGTTGACCTCAAAAGTGTATCTGATGACGTTGTTGTTTTTGTGATGTATGATGCAGTCATGCATGTCAAAAAAGATATCATTGACGCGCATGCAACAGTCAAAAACAAGGTTTACAGAGGAATCAGAGACATGCATAATGTCTTTGAGAATAACCTCTTGTATGCCATTGTCAGAATGTACTAAATGTAGTGAAATCATGCTCTTTTCAATGATTTGAGCAGGTTCATTAACCGTTTTAAGAGATCTAGAAATAGGCTTGTAAATAAGAAAGAATTTGTGTGTAGAACACAAGTGATCAGAGGCTTCAGTATCAACAATTCACACACTCATGAGGTGTGATCCTATGATAAACATAAAGCTGAGCGTTGTAGCATTGTCATCAGTCTTATCAGAGGTTGATTTGACATTGTTAAAGAACTTGCCTGAGAACTTGTCTGACAATAACAATTTGCCCTTCTTCTTATGAGGGTATTTGACAAAGCACATAGGTTTCTCATGATCAGTCTTCTTACAGTGTGAACACTGAAACAACAACAACACTGATTTTGATTTGTCATGAAAGGCCATCACAACAAAGCTCTTATTATTCTTCATTCTAGCCTCATCAATCAACTCAGCAGCTAAGAAATTGAAAGTAAAAGTTGTAACGCAAATGAACTGGCGTTTAGCCATGACAAAGACATTAAATGTGAATTCAAGGTTGTTAAGAAGAACAGTGAGTATAATTCAGTTTGAAAAGGTAGAATTCATCTCTTGTAAACATTGTGATGAAGTCTTTAGCTAATCAACATAGTTTTCAATGAACTTAGACAAATTGTAGTGATGACTTAAGAGTGTTGTAAACGTAAGGTATCTGACGTTAAAGCCCTGAACCTCATACAACTTCTTGAGCTTCAACCACATCTGATGTGCAAAAAGGTCTTGAATGAACCTCTTAAGGTCATTCTGACATGACAGTGCTATAGTAGCACATGCTCTGTCATTCTCTTTACTTCAGATAATGTATTCAGATGAGGACTTCAAGTTCAAAGTGTCAACACCATCAAGTTCAACAACTGGTTCAAAAGATGTGTCTGAAACAACAGCTCATAGATCTTTGTTCATAAGGATGAACTTGATGTTAGTGGCTCATGAGGCATAGTTACTAGCGTCAGCAAGACAAGAAAAGTTGAAAATGCTGTTCAAGAAAGTCATGATTATGTGAGTTGTCAAGAACAAACACCAAAACACAAAAACTATTAAAAAAGCAAAGAGATGTCAATCAAGAATATTGTGACAATGAGTTGTTCAAGAATATTGAAACAACAAAGGTGTTGTTTGAGAAAGCACTTAAATAAGCTATCAAAAACAATGAGTTGTTCAAGAAAGCACTTAGGTGAGCTATTGAAATGATGAAAATGTCAAAATCAAGAATATCAAGTAACAACAAAAGGGGTCATTTGAGAAAGCACTCAGATAGGCTATCAAAACAATGAGTTGTTCAAGGAAGCACTCAGATGAGCTATTGAAACAACAAAAATGTTGAAATTGAGAATATCAAGTAACAACAAAAGAGATCATTTGAGAAAGCACTCAGATAGGCTATTAAAACAATGAGTCATTCAAGAAAGCACTCAGATGAGCTATTGAAACAACGAAAAAATGCTGTCAAAAGACAGCAACAGTGAGGTCAATGAATGACTGACTAATGTCTTGAGGTATGAAGACAAAATGCTGAGCTCATAACCTGTTGAAGTATGACCTTTATGAAACAACTGTTCAATTTATATATTCTTAACTAGAATGCAGAGTCTGCATCAACAGCATGACTTTTGTGTGAGCTGACTAAGCAGTGTCACATGACATGACAAGTTTCAGCACTAGGTCAGAATAGAACTGAAATTTCTGCAAAGTCTTCTTATTTCAACATAAAGCTTATTTTATAAATTATTAAACAGAATAAATGTTAAAGTTAAAGCTAAAGCTATTTATAAAGTGATCTTAACACAAGTGACTAAGTGTCATTAAGTAAGTATATAGATATATATATATAAGATGTTATATTATATTTTAACAGTGTAAAGCTCTATATAAATTAAGAGTTTAACTAAGTAAATAAAAAGGTTTTAATGCTATTATTTAAGTAGTACTCTTAAGTGATAATAAAAGTTAAACACAATGAACTTTATATAAAAATTCATTTTACTATATAGAATGATGTTAAAGTTAAAGCTAAAGCATGTTTATAAAGCAGTCTTAACACAAGTGACTAAGCATCACTAACACTAGGTTCTGACTCATCACACTGTAAAAAGTGAATTTTAAATGTAGAGTGCAGTGTGTCACAGATTTGCAATGAGACTGATGCTCAATTAATAATTTCTAAATACAAGAAGAATACTATGAAGAAAAAGAAAAAAAAGCTTCATACAGAAGCAAAAAGATAATGTACTTTAGTCTTAAAGTCTTAGTAAGCAACTAGATTATAAGACCTTAATATGAGTTTAACTTATAACATCATCTTTTTTTTTCTTTAAGGTTTTGCTCTAAGCTTCTGAAAAGGTTATTGTATGATTATTAATGTTTGTTGACACATGTTTGTTCACTTTGTATGAGTAAGGTTCACAGATGAAAATTTTTTCATTGCTTGCATGATTTTCTCTGACAATTTACTTGAGCTTATCTGTCAGTGAAGTGAGTTATAAATCTCTTCATCTCACATACAACTTTTCTTTTTCTTTCTTCTTCAACTTCTTCATTGACACCTCTTGTATGTGAAACCTTTTTTAATTGAATATGTCAGCACTGACTCTCATATAACAAGCTCAGCAGCAACAACAACAACAAGAACAATGTAAATGTTGTATAAGTACATGTCTCAGAGCTGACAGCTCACAAAGCTCTCATTCTTTATGATGCATATGTTGTCACTCTCATTCTTGTGACTGTCAGTGAGAATTCAGTTCTCTTTGTTGATCAGCAGCAGCTCACTCAGTATGCTCACTTTTCTCAGACAATGATCATTCTCACACTGCTCAGTGTGAATGTTTTGTTCATACAGCTCTGTATTATGTTGAATCAGGTGAGAACTCATTGATTGTCATACATCAATGCAATTCTGATTCAGAGTCAAAGTGTATTGATTTCTGTCAGTTGTACCAACTGTCAGACATGCAGTATGAGACTCTTTCTGAAATGTCATTGTACATTAAAACATTTCAGTGAGTGTTGTGATAACTGCAAGTGACATGATCATGCTGCTCACTGTTTCATACACAATAATGATGTTCTCATTGTCATCTTGAATGATGAAAACAACAACAATGTTAATGAGAATGAGTGTGCTGCTCAGTCAAGACAAATCACATTGACATCATCAGCAAAGACAGTCATCATTTATATTGATTCTTAAGTACATACAACTCTTCTTTTTTCTTTGTGTTGTGCTTGTCTAGTCATACAGGCTGTGTGCAACACTTATAAAGCCTAGTTGTATGAGCTGTGTGTGACATCTGAGCAGTGTGCTTTATCTCTTTGCAGTGCTCAGAACAAGTAACTTCAGCAAAATTAAGAAGGCATCATTAGTAATTAGCATAGAAATAAATCAAATAAATTTAACACTAAATTTTGAACTCTATACAATTCTCTGAACTCATGAAGCACCTTAATCTTCTTGCATACAGTTAAGATATAGTCATTTCAGGTTGCATTAACTCTCATCAATTTAATGTCATTGTGTCTTTCAGAACAAACGTCAATTCTCATGTAAATCAAATATAACTGATTCATTTTATCAAGTACTTCTTCTTGAATTCTTTTTTACATTATACAAATCTCTTCTTCAGAATCTTCTTTATTTCAAACTCTTCTTCATTGTTTACAATTTGTGACAAGAGTTGTGAGTCTGTTGTATGCTGAGAAGAAAGAGTGTTTATGACTGCTGACTGAAGCATGACTGAATAAAACACATTATGAATACTCAGCAGTGTGTTCAAACAAAATGAATGTGAGCTGATCTTCTTAACAATGATGTACTTAACATTCTTTGCATCAAACTTCTTACACAGATGATCTGTACATATGTTCTTAAGATTTAGTCAGATTTTGTCTTCTTTCTTGAAGTCATAAGACTGCTGTCTCTTCTGATTCACTGCTTCTTTCTGTATCTGCTGAGCAACAGTCATAGTCATCTGTGCTCACTCTGTGACTTCTTTTATCTTCTGTACAATCTGATCAGCTTTCTGTACTAAACTTTTTGCAGGTTGTATGAGCTTCAACTTCTCAAGTAGTTGTAAAGACTTCATGTAATACTCATGAGACAAGAAGAAGAGACTCATCTCTGTTAAGATGAAGTCATGATTGTTTATAACTAGCTCAGTCATGAGAAGCAGGCTTGCTCAGTTGTTCTGACTATAATTGAAGAATGTATGAATGTACAGCTCAACATTCTGATTCATTCACTCAGTTGCTCTGTCAGTTTCTGAGTGATATGCTGTGAACACTCTTTGTACAATCTTCAAAAGTTGACAGACTCTCTTTCATAGACTGCTCACAAACTGAGTGTCTCAATTTAAGACTATTGTGATGAAAAGCTCATGAGCTCAATAGAAATGTCATATGAATGTCTGAGTCACTCATTCTGCAGTCATATTCTTGCACAGTTTCAGTATTATCTTCTTGTTAAGACAATCTGTAATAATCAAAAGGTTTGTACAACCCTCACTTAACAGTAGATCTACTACAAAGTCAATGAATATTTTTCACCAAATCTGCTTCAATACAGGTAAAGGCTTCAAGAAGCCTTGTTGACAGTCTTTTCAGCTGTTGTTTGTACAACATTTGTCACAATTTTAGCAGAATGTACAGACCTTCTGTAGCATTCTGAGTTAAAAGAACTGTCATGATAAAAGAGCATCAGTTACATTTCTCTTTGAGTGTTCAGTTATTGTTAAGTTGATGCATACTGAATTAATTCTGTATGAAGAGGTTCTGAGAACAGCACTCAGTGTCTTTTGCAAAAGAGTAGCTTTTCTTCATTGCTTAAGAAGCATTTCATTATGAATACTCTCACTTTTAAAACAGTAGAAAATGATCTTTGTTTCTCATGAAGTGTTTGACAAAGCTCATTGTATGACTCATCTTCTGCTTCAGCATTCACTCACATCTGTTTAAGATCTGTAATCTTACTGAACAAGTTCTGATCTCATATGAGCACAGAGATTGATATGTCTGCTACTGTCATTGAAGCAGTCTGTATAGGCTTGCTCATTATCTTAAAATGTATTATCTGTGTTGTACAATGTTGTACTTTGTTGTCTGAGAAATTCATTGACACATTCTGCTTCTGTCTTAATAAAGCATCTGTTCTTTCATTCTGCTTGCTCAACAAGTATAGTATAAAGAAGTTGTATTGTGACAGTATTAAAGACCATCTCATTTACCGCTCTGTAAGCTTTTTAACTGTTATAAAGTATTTCAGATTTTTGTGATCTGTACAAATCTGAAAACTTGACACACTTCTCAATTCTGCATCTCACTCTTTCAAGCATTGTATGATGATCAGCATCTCTTTATCATAAATCTCATAATTGCACTCTGCAGATGCATTCTTCTTTGAATAGTAGGCACAGAGCCTTCACACATCATTCATTAACTGTAACAAAGTTTCATCTATGCATCAATTTGAGAAATCTGTTTTTATTACAATTGTATGTGTATGGTCAAATGAGACTAGAATCAGCACTGAAATGAACATAGTCTTTAGCTTTTTAAAACCTTGATCAGCTTCTTCAATTCACTTAAAAAGTGTGTTCTTTTGTATGAGAGTCATTATTAACATAATCAAATTAGAAAAGTTCTTAATGAACTTTCAGTAGAAGTTTGCAAAGTCTATGAAACTCTGTACTCTCTTTACTGACTTAAAGGCTTGTCAGTTCATGATTGTCTTCATCTTTTAAGAATTCATTTATACATTCTTTTCAACTTTCAGAATGAACTTTAAATACTTGATTGACTTGACTTCAAACTCACATTTATCAATGTCAATCTGTAAGCTGACTTCTCAAAATCATAGTAATACTCTTTGTACATGATTTCGATGCTGATGCAAAGACTCATCAGTGAAAATAAGAATATCATTCACATAGGCTGAACAAAACTCATTTAAAAAGTTCTGCAAGACTCAGTTAATATATCTCTGAAATGTGCTTAAGACATTGGCTAGCTCAAAAGAAGTCATCATTCATTTATATAACTTATATCTTGTACAGAATGCCATCTTTCATTTGTTCTCTGCAGCAATCTGAATCTTGTAAAATGCCACTATGACATTCAACTTAATGTATCATTGAGCTCATTTGATGTTCTGCAGAGTCTCATATATTAATGAAAGAAGATAATGATTCTTTTAAGTGATTCAGTTCAAATCACAATAGTTCACACAGAACTGAAGTTCACCTTCTGACTTCTGTATGAATAAAACAGATGCTGCAGCAAATGAGTTACTGACTTGTATGAACTGCTTATTCAAAAGTTCTGTTAGTGTTTTATGCAACACTAGTAGCTTCTCTCTCATCATGTTGTATAGAGAACCTCAGGGTACTTTTGACTCTTTTTCATCTATCTTTTCTAGTTCAATTCAGTGATCTGTGCCTTCTTTCCTTAAGAAAGACAACTTCTCAGTCATTGTATGATCAAACACATTTAAAAACTCATGATAAAGATCAGAGAGTATAGTTCTCAGATCAGTTTTCTTCTGTGAGGTTAAGGCTTTTTCAATATTGATCATGCTGACTGAGAACACCTCAATCTTCTTTTGTTTCTCTTCTTTCTTTCATACAAGGTTTGAAAAGAATGTAGCTGACATCATAACATAATTGAACTCATTCTCAGCAGAAGCTTTTCTGTTCTGTACAATAGTTTCTGTGAATTCAACTGTAAGAGAGACTCTGTCTGTATTCAATATGATCTTGTTCTGCTTCATTCATGATAGACTTAGTATAAGATCATAGAATGCTAACTTAAAAACAATATAAAAGAATGTTCTTGACTTCTGATGTCTGTTAATATCAATTTGTACAATGACTACTTCATTTACTGATGAATTTAAAGGTTCATCAAACTCTGTATTCATACAAGGTCTTATCTTCATACACTGTAGATTGTGATTTTTAGCAAAGCAAGAAGTGATCATTTCATAGAACAGACACTCTGTGTTGTATAAGGTATGTGTATATGACTTCTTATTGATTAATGTTGACATAGTGAAGAGAGCACTGTTTATCTGTTTCTCAAACTTCTTTCAGCTTTTATCACATCTTATACACTCTCAGCTGTGACTTCTGCTAAAAGCTACTCTTTTTCTGAGTTCTTCTCTTCTTCTGTTGCTTTCTTCACAGTCTCAGCAGTGATAACATTGATGACACAAGATCATATGACAGACAGAAGTTTGCAGTTCTTAATGAAGTGATCATTGTCTTCACAGCACATGCATAGTTATTTTATACAACATTCTGTCACTTTCTTCTCTGACACTCATTGTGCTCTGCATCTTTCTTCAGTTTCTGTAACTGCAACAATGATGTGCTCAGTGAGTTCTCAGTTCATGTTGTCTGTGTGAGACTGTTGTGTGATAATGATAGTTGTCATACAATGCTCTTGAGTAACAGCCTTCTAAATTGAGTTTAAGTTGTGACTGATCTGCTGTAGCAAGGTAATGTACTCATCATACAACACAGAAATTGAAATGACAATCAGAGCTTGCATGAGTGTTGTGTCAAGACTGTTATTAAGAAATGTTTTCTTAACAGCATCATCTCATTTCAAGTCTTTTGCTTTCAACAGCATTTGTTCAAAGGTGGTCAGGTGTTTAGCAAATGATTTTTTCTTCTGTTTTAAAGCTTTTAAGATATGAGTTGCTCTTTTCTTCAATTCTGAGTCATTATATGTGTGTTAAAGCTGATTGATCAGCTTCTCAATGATTGTACAGTTTAAAACTTTGTTTGACTTGATACAAGCTGCAATTTAAGGTGTGACCTGACTTAAAGTCAATTCTTCAAGCTGACTGTGTAAGTATCAGAACTGCACACTGACATTGTCATCTGACATGTTCACATTCAATTTAATGACAATTTGTTGTAGTCAAGGTCTGAATTTCACTCTCTTTTCTCTGAATCTGAGTGAATCAAAAAGACACTGTTTTGAGTGCTGATTTACACTCATTGCTGCAATGAGCTGCTTTAGAGTGAAATCATTCATACAATTGACTGATTCTTGAGAAGAAGATAATTTTGCAACAGCTGATGTTGAAATAGCTGTATCTACTGATGTGATCAATGTGAGATTATCTCAATTCATGATAAAGATGTAAAGAAGATTCATACAAGCCTTCATGTTCTGCATGTTTTCTTCTGTACAACTCTT
>JAABUP010003567.1_pt1 | contig 27276 bp, 30 predicted proteins | sample 5559201 | NCBI WGS metagenome assembly JAABUP01 (sample SAMN10711887, study PRJNA513373) | rock metagenome | isolation source: Antarctica rocks | place: Antarctica | reverse complement strand
CTGTGCCAGCGAGGAAATTTGGATTCGTGCAAAGCCGCTTTGAAAATGCAAACTCCCAAGGAGGAGGCCCTAGAGCCAAATCAGGCAATCCCAACAGCTCACGGGGCGCGTACTTGGCGCGTGAATGGGTACCTTGCACTGGTTTCTATTTGCACTGCTGAACAGCAACCGCTGCAGCAGGTCCGGGACAATCAGTGTGCTGTGTACGCAGCATTGGAACTTGCTCGGTCATGACTGCGTTGCTGCCGAGTGTCGCGACACCATTTAGAAGCTGTCCTGCTTGCGTCTTTAAGCCTGCGAGGACAGCGCGGAATTCTCGCAAACGGCCCAGAGCAGCCGTTGCGGAGCAACACGCTCGGCTTCCGGACGATACTGGTAATCCAGATTTGCAGGAGAAGCTCATGAACATCATACGGGTCCAGATTGGACAAGAGAAAGTGAAGGACTTTGTGAAAGAAGAGAGTGAAAAGCTTCGACAGGCAGCTGAGGAGGTTGGTCTCATGCTTGCATGATATAAGGAAATACTGGTTTACCGTGCAAGCCCAAAGACGGTTTGAATGACCAAGTTAGTCAGGCAGTCTTTGGTATGCTAGGCTAAAGGTGAGGTTGATCAACTCAGCAGGCTTACTCGTGACAGGTCCAACTTGGCATTCGACAGTGCAACGGTGAGCAGCGCATCTTTGATCAACACTGCTATAGCACACATGCATTGGCCAAATTTAGTTCTGGTGCTGTCTTCTGACCACTTGTGTTTACAGATCACTGTGCCAGGCCTTGAGGTGACATACTCACTCAGATCTTGCTACATTGTTGTACAGGCTGACATCAACAAGCTAGCTGATGACTTTGAAGAACAATTGAAAGCAAGTCGGGAAAAGCTAGAGGTATTCTTTGTCAATTCCTGTAACACAGACTTTTTGTTGGGATGCAAGTGTCTGCATGTGTGACACCATTGCTGAATCAAACTGCAATGGAGCCGAGGGGTGCATCCGCTAGTGGTTGCAATACAATAGAGTCCTGCGTTGCCAAGCAAATAGCACCTTTACCATGACGTCAAACCTGCAGGCTGATGATCAAGAGTTCATGGACTGGGAGCAGAAGACTGCAATTAAGCGTAGCGAAGGGACCTTCTTCCAGAACTTATATCGTATCAAGAAGGAGCTTCCTGGTGCACAGGCTGCTGCTGCTGTCAATACAGAGGTGAGAGTTTCCTTCTTTATGAGCATCGTGTCCAATCTGGCATGTGGCATTGCACCTTCCAAAGCTGTAATAAGTTGAGGCCAAATGTCTGTGTCCATTCCTTGCAAAGCAGTCTCTGCTGAATTGTCACTGATGTACTTAATCTCATACATGAAACCAGATTGCTGTGGTGCTGTGTTGTCACAAAAGCTCAAAGGCGCAAGAGTCTTGCCAGCATGTATGCATCAAAATGCATTCTGGATCAAAAGCAAGGCCTGCATGCAAAGGTGCGCATGTGAACACTGCAGATGCAAGCCCAGGAAGCTGAACAAAGGGCAGAAGCTGTAGAGGCAGCTGTACAGCAAACTCCTCCAGAAAGTGCCATCAAGCTGTATGTGACCAGTGCACTTACAGCCGTCCTATCATTTGCAGTTGTGTCAGGTATGCACCAATCAAAGTGCGGAATAGGCTGTCATGGGGTGGTCATGCACTGATCTTTCAACTCCGTGCCTGTCTGATTGAAGTGGCATTGGCTTTCTGTGATTCATGCACAATGCATTGCAATCGTCCTGTTGTGCTTGTGGCTTTTATGTTTGTTCTCAGGCTTCCCTTGTTTGTCCATATCAACGTCTGGGAAAGTGCGTTGAATGCAGTCTGCATTGCTGTCTGTAACTCAAGCAGTTTACAGGTATGTGAGATATGCTTTGCTTGTTTTCATGTATAAGCGTGGGCACCAGCGCCCTTGCTGCATGTGTGACCACAGGTGTGCTTGAGTGTGACAGGACACATTTTGCGGTGCTCAGTCTCAATGCTGCTGTTCTTGTGCAGATGCCCTGTCTAAGTCACCATCGTGGGGGCAGGATGGCATTTACATTGCAATTGTACTGTTGCTGGGTCTCAATCTGCTCAGCGGCAAAAGCAAGTAACCAAGAACTTTATGTTTATTGAGGTTTGTCTGGAGTTTCGTGGTGCTGGAGCATTGCTGGTCGTACAATCAAAAGTCGTCAGCTGCAAGATCTTGCCATCAAGCATCCTCTTGTGAGGCAGTTGACGTTGCTGCTGTTGTGTACAATAGAGTGTACACCAGCTTGTGCAGTGTTGTACACACTTGGTGAATCAGACATTTGTACAAGACCCAGTATTCGTGTGTGTGTCTGGGCCTAGTCATGCTTTATATGCACTTTGATGGCTGTGTATCAGAAAGACTGTGAATGGTACACGTCATGTGAGCAACCGCGTGAAATTGTGCAGCTTAGTGTCTTGATGTGCAGTTACCTGTTGGATTTGGAATCACACCCCAGATGGGTTGACACAGATAAATTGTTACAAAGCCAGTATTGGCCACACATGCGCAAGCAAGAGTGATGCAGCGACACGTATGAGCTGGATGGCCAGCGCTGCTAGTACAAGGACCCTCCCTAAGCCCTATGAGCCATGGCAAAACGTCCACCGTACTGGCAGTCATTGCAAGTATCGTCATGGTGGACATCGAAGGAGTTCCTCACAAGACAATTTTGGTACCTGGCAAGCTGATAGGCCCAAGCCGTGCAGGTTTGCTGCTGCCTATGCCCTTTGAGAAAGCGCTTGCCAGGTGGGACACCAGAGGTATTGTGAGCTCCGTCTCCCACGGATGTGTTCTTTCAGTGTTTGCTGTTGTTGCAGACAAGATCTTGAGTTTGCCTCGGGAGTTGAAAGCTGCGGAGCTTGCCAGTGTACTCAGAGTGTCTTGGGACCTGCTGTTTGCCGCTAACCCTGAACGTTTACCCGATCTTCATGCTGGTAGGCAGATCAGCTTAGGTAAGGATGCCCCGTGAAGATACTGTGGCACAACCACAAGAGCCAAGACTCACTCGGTGAGGCAATGCAGGCGGGAGGTATCTGGTTCAAAATGGTGACACTATATGGACCATAGCGGATGACTTGAGTCAGCTGGGTACCAAAATTACACCGTTTGACCTTATCAAGCACAACCCCAATATAGATCCTCATTTCTGAAGGCAGGGTCCATCTTGATTGTACCTACAGCTCCCACCGGTGAGTCATGGTGATAGGCCTGTTGTTCTCCTACCTCAGGCTGCATGCAATGTCGATTTACACAGCTAGTCCAACTCATCTTCAGGAGTTGCTTGGTGTGCAGGGACCAAGAGGGATTGATCCAAATCTGTGGGTTTACAGGTTGGTCTATTTAGCGACAGACATTGCATGCTGTTAAATGACATACTGCATGCAAGGTGGCCTCATGGCTACAAACAATCCCCAGTGTACCACTGTATATAAATTGTCGTGGGCATTGTGTTCCAGAAAAAATGAACATACTGTGGGCTGCCGACATTGAAGAGATCACCAGAATGTATTGTGTGTGCATGCGGCAAGACCAGTCTACTTTGGCAACAGTCATGGACCTTACTTTGCTTGTAAGTGGTGCCTATACACCCTAAACCTTATGGGCATAGTACTTCAAGGCTGTTTCTTGAACAACATAGTAAGGCTGCATTTTAGCTTATCAGCTCGGCAGGCCCATAAATCAAGGTTGGTCATTGTCTGAGATACTTATTGCTGTTATGACAGCACTCTTTGGGGAGTCTCAAGGATGCTGTGGTGAGCATTGACAGACCGTCACCACTGAGTGCTTCCTGTCAGCTAGTGATTGTTGCCTGCAGTGCCCGGTCACACTATTGAATGCTTGAGCAATCGCACAGACATACAGCCATGATCCACAAAGATGCTGCCAAGAAACAGCAGCCTGCACAGCATCCAAGGTGGGAGGGGCATCATGAGATGCATGCGAGACCTCCAGCATGGGAGGGGCATCATGAGATGCATGCGAGACCTGCAGCATGGGAGGGGCATCATGAGATGCATGCGAGACCTGCAGTATGGGAGTGGCATGATGATTTGCATGCAAGACCTCCAGCACCTCAGGCTCTTCTGGTAAATGCACAACAGACTAGTGCAGCATTCTCGCCGGTCATTGTGCACACTGCTGCTGCCAATCCTGCCAAACTCTCACAAGCCTTTTGGAGACAGAGAAACAGAGTCTTGCACCAGACATGCGGCAAGACAGGCATGCACAGCAGCAGCAGGCTGTACGGAGTGACATGGCTCAGTCTGGGATTAGCTTCCATCAGCAGCTGTAGAGTTTTGGCAAAAGAGCTTGCACGTGTGAATTATGCTATAGGTGCCGTTTTCGGACATCTGCATGTGATCAACACACCATCACGATACAGGCTTGCTGTTTCAGATTATCGAACTGTGTACAAATTTTGAAACTCAGACACATTACAACTTTGTCACACAGACTGCATGTCACACTATGCTGTAGAGCATTAAGTGCAAGGTGATCTTGCAACATCAAGAGGACAGTGAAGACTGAGTAAGGGATTTTGAAAGTGAAGAGGCTTGCTTTCCTGAGCCTTCAAAGTTCTACAGGGATGATAAATGGCAGAACAGGTCTGGGCAATTGCCTCCTCAAAAACTGAATAGGTAAAGTAACAGGTATACAATCTAACTAGGCAGCCAGCATGCCGACATTCTTGCCCTCTAGCTCATTGGTGATCATTTCGAGCTGACCCTTGACTGACATATCTATTTGTGCTGATCCATAGGAGACTGTGAAGCCAGCAATCAGGCTTTCATCAATAATGGGCTTCAGCTTAATGTTCTTTGATCCAGTGAGCTCCTGCAGCTTCTTGGCAATAAGGAACTGCTGTTCCTGCTCAAGCTTAACTGCTGAGCGTAGGGTTGCCACCTGCAAGTAAGTAAGTGTTTGAGCCGAGTGGGCTGAGATGCATATGTATACACCACTGCAAACACTAACTTCTGTCAGGATATACAAATCCACCAAAGCACCCAGCATAAGGCATGCGTCTGGTTTACTGCAGTGCCAATGCACCTGTGTACAGCTGCACTGAGCAAATATTGCAGGAGGCAATGTGGCGTGAATATTTGGCTGACCTGTGTGTCGGTCATTTTGCAGTATGTCTGCTCAAAAGCCTCAAGGATTTCTTCAATGTTCATTGTTGCTGGCATGTTCAGCTTTGCAAGGAGTAGGCATGTCCGTCATGTGGGCATGGACGATGCCAAGTGCAGTTTGTAAGAACATCAACAAAGGCTAGCAACAGTACATAGCACTACAGTCATGGCTGCACAAGATGTGACATTGCACATGCTGCACCCAATGTAGTCTGGCAAGGAGCTGCAGCAATTTGCAAGTCAAAGGCGCTGAGAGACTGACCGCACGTACCTAGCTCATCATGAGCTGGAAAGCGTTTTAATTATTATTATATTATTAAGGCGCTGAGAGACTGACAATGCCGACTGTATGAACACCAGGCAGTGATTGATCATGTCAGGAGTCAAACAGCCGTACAATGATTGTGCAATGCTGCAGGAGTCTGTCAAACAACAGCTTTGAGGGCAGTTTGCCAAGCGCGTGGGGCTGGACCCCAATGCTGCAGCTGCTTCAGAACCTGTACCTGGATCAGAATCCAAACCTGAATGCCACATTGCCATCAGCATGGGGTAGCCCAGGGGGCTTCTCCTCCCTGCAGGTGATAAAATCTGAAACAAAAACAAGCATTGTGCACAAAAAGGGTTTCTTGAGAGCCCTGTTTAGAATTGGATGCATAATTTGTTATACCCTTTGAGAGAATTACTGTTCATTTAAGAAACTTTCTGCCTTGTTGATTGCATGTATTTTGTTGAAGTTTGATAGGTTGGGGTCGACGGCAGAAGGCCTGCAATGTGTCACGTGCTCGGCATAGTTGTTGCATGTGAGGTGGCTGCAAAGCTTGCATGCCTCTGGTGGAGATTGCAGCTCCTGTGTCTGCACTTGTCACTACATCGGCATAGTTCCAATGCAGCATAATCAGGGCAGAGTTACAATGCAGCCTGATGAGTACGCATGTACTCCCTTGTCCGTGTTATCCCTGCAGCTGTTCCTCTTCTGCTACTGTTCCTTCTTCTTCTGCTATTCTTCCAAATTTGACATGCTTTGTGGCGTGTCAGGTTCTGAACATCTCCGGCAGCAATGTCACCGGGGCACTTCCGCTGACATGGGGCAGCCCTGGTGCCCTGCCTGCCCTTGTGGAACTGGAGCTAGGCCACAACTCTATCACAGGTCCGTCAGCAACCATCTCTCTCCCCATCCAGTCAACACAGCGCAAATCAGTGATTCATGCTACGTGTTCGGGATTCCCCTACAGTTTCAAACCGCACACACCTTTTTTCCGTGAGGGCAGACATGAGCCAGAACTCATCCGGCTCTACTGGGGTCATGGGCTTAGTGTTTATGGTTGAAGTTGTTCGACCTCCTGGCATGGAAACATGGATAAGCAGGGTTGTAGCTCCCACTGAATGTGTGCTATTTCAGCAGCCAGGGAGCCAAGCATGCGCTGACTGCTGGTCCCTGTTGAATCACAGTATCAGCAAGCCTTGTGCGAATTGGTAATGTGCGTCTTGCGAGAGCAGCCAGCACGTGTGAGTTGACCTGTGAACTGCCAGCAGCTATCAGGCACCAGGCACAAGTGGCAGGTGAACCAGCTAGCAACAATGAGCACGCGCCTGTGTCAGCATATGGTGTGTGTTGCTGATCATACAGAGCTACAATCCCCTTTCCTGCAAAGAACAGAGATCAACTGCAGTACCGTCTGGGAAATCTTGTGAGGAAGCAGCAGCATGTGCAATGTATGTCCCATTGCTGAATGGACAGCAGAGTGTGGGCCATGCACAGTTCAGGGCCAGACAGACAGCATAACCAGTCAAACATGAGAGGTTGACAGACAGGCAGTGCAGCAGGCCATGCACTTTTCATGGACAGACATGCAATCCTCTGCCAGCTGTCTGCATCTCACAGACACTCCTGTCAAACTGTGCAAGGAGACCATCAGACAGAAGGGCCTCGCAAACACCACATGGACAGACAGCCAGCACCAGGGGGCACACACATATGACAGATTGGGAAAGCAGCAAGTCCTTACAGTGAATGCTGCCCGAAGAAACAGTCAGCAACATAGCCGGAGATGCAAACGTATGTAGAGGCTTTGCATGTCTCATTGGCCACCAGACAGCTATGATGCACAGACAGCCTTGAGCCCAGACTGTCCACCCCATAATGGCTGACAGCCAGGAGCAGAGGAGCAGCTTTGCCAGGAACATGCCACTGACATGACAAGATGCAAGCTTCTCAGCAGCACTGAAACAGGTCTAAAGCACAGCAAATCGTGCTTTACACTTGTCTGATTGCTGCTGAGAAGCATGCAACTTGTCATTGGCAGTATGCAACCCTCTTGGCAGCAGGTTGCACCCAAGCACTACATGCAGCTGCATTTCTGTTTTGTTTTTGTGACCAGCCTGGCAACCAGAAGCAGCAACCACTCTTTTGGTAACATTGTCAGCAGTATGTGGCCAACTCCATGCCTGCTTTCGTCAGCAGACTGAAGCAGCGTATCTCTTTGAAGGGCAAGACAGCTTTGCTATGGTGATCATCACCTGTTGCAGCAGCTATACATTGTACACCTAGGTTCAAAACAGATTCCTTTGATGCATCAGCGTCAGCATACATTATCCACAGCAGACATTGGCATGCATGGTCAACCTGACATTTGTTGTTTGAGTTGCAAGCGTGCTGCTAAGCTTGAAACAGAATCCCAATTCTGCTGTAGCCACTCACACACAGATTGACAGATATCCCATCAAATTGATGCCCCACATGTATCCCCTGTGTTTATTTCGCAGGGACATTGCCAACATACTGGTCTGCATCCAACTCCCTGCCGCGGCTTCGCTCGCTCGGACTGACAGACAATCTGCTGAATGGGAGCCTGCCGGGGGAGTGGGGCAGCCAGGCACAGGCCTTCCCCAGCTTGGAGGTGCTCAATGTGGCCCTCAATAACCTGACTGGAAGCCTCCCTTCCACCTGGTGTGGCCAGGGCTTCCCAGTGAGTAACCCCTGCAATCCTACTGTTGTCAGTGAGTAACCATTGCAACCCTACTGTTGTCAGTGAGTAAGCCCTGCAACCCTACTGTTGTCCGTGAGAAACCCTTGCAACCCTACTCTCATCACTTTGTCTCAACCAGTGGATGGTGTCCAGTTCATCCACTGTTTCATAGAATACAGGTCTTCCCCTAGGGTGAGTTACATACAGCCCTGAGGTAGCTGTCAGCATGAGGTCCTGTTCTGGCAGTCTCCTTCTCTCAGTTGTTGATGTCCAAACCTTGATGTCTCTTGGACTCGGTCAGTTGTCAACGCCTCCTTCTCTCAACTAGTTGATGGTTGTCTGTTGCCATGCCAGCCAGTGTGGCCCACAGTAACCTGTCAGGCATCCTTGTGCTGAGTCACTTCCTGGACCTAAAAACATCTCCCCAGTATAGAAACGCATTTTTCCTGTCCCCAGGCGTTTCTAAGTTTACATTTCCACCGTAGGATGGACGTCTCTGCAGAAGTATAGACGTTTCGGGATTGAGAAGAGCTGCTCTTCTCCCCTGTCTGTCTGCGTTATGTGCATTGCCAGCAGACATGTTCCCTGTGTCCACCATTTGGTGCATTGCCAGCAGTTGCGTTCCATGACGTTGTAGTCATGTCAACTGCCAGCAGTCATGTATGCCTCTGTGGCTTGCAAGAAACTCATGCAGCCCTGCGTGTGTCAGCTGGTCAGGTGAAAGACACCGTTTGCAGGGACTGAGCATGCCATGCTTGTCTTGTGCAGTCGCTGACAGAGCTGTACGTGCAAAACAACAATGTGAGCGGCACTTTGCCTTCAACCTGGGGCGCTACAGAGTGCTTCGCCAGCCTGGCGACTCTGGCGCTGCACAACAACAGCCTGTCAGGCAGCGTGCCCACCAGCTGGGGCAGCTCTACCTCCTTTGCATCCCTGGCGGCCATGTAAGCTTCTTAGGGTCTGGGGCTTACACTCAACCCTAAAACCTGTAACTCAGGAAACCCCTAAAGTCTGCTTTCTTTGCATCACTGGCGTTCATGTAAAAGCTCCTCAGGGTTTGGGGCGTATGCTGAACTCTAAAGCTCAAACCCTAAACCTGTCGAAACCCTCATCTCTTTGCATTCATGGCAAGACATGTAAGGTTTTTGCTGTGTGCTTTGGAGTGGGTTTTGCAAAACGCTGAGCTGTCTGCGTTGCAATGCACGAACTGGAAACTTGTTTCACGACATTAAACTTTGAAGAAACACATATTGTTTTGGAGCTGCTTTGGCATCATGCTTTTGCTGTCTGCTCTGCCGGTTGCAGACACCATGCTGCGTTGTGAAAAAGAGGTATTACCCGGGCCACGTGCGTGCAATCATAACACACATTCGTTTGCGCAAGAGTGGCAACATAATCTTGTATACGAATCAGGCCTTATTTAGGATCTGCTGTGCTACCAAACATTGAAAAGGATGCAGTGCATGCTTGTGTGAGCAGTGTGATGGCGTATGTCTAGTCAGCTGATACATGTTCAACTTGTGTAATGTGGTGTGCCTTGCAGGGTGATCCTGCCTGGCAATCCCGGCATTTGTGGCAGTGTCCCTGGGACCCTGGAGGCTGCTCAGCTAACCCCAAACGGCTCCACAGTACTCACAGCCACCAGCTTTGGGGCTTGTCCAGAAGTGTCTAATGCTGCTGCCCCCATACCTGCAGAGGCAAAAGTGAACAGCTCAGATGATGTGCTGGTTGCCCTTGTGCCCAGGTACGGCCCCCTTCCCTTTAGGATCATGTCTTTGAGTGTGTGTGCGTGATTGGTTTTACGTGCTGTGGTACATGCTATGGTTTGTGTTGCGCTGGATTTGTTGTACCTCAACAGCCTACACATGATTAGTACGCCGTGAGTGTGTTTGGATTTTGTGCTGCATTTGCAGCAGTGTCGCGGTTTTCTCAGAGCACTTTTGTGCTCTGCATGCGTTTTCAGAGCTGTCCCCAGGGCTGTTTGTTGAGCACTGACTACACGGGCAGCTTCAGCTGTTTTGCTTATGAAGACACATGAAGACACACCTTCTTGGTTGTCTTACAAGCTTGATGTGTAAGCTTGACTAAGCATGGTGTGCATTTATCTCCTTTGCCCAGCTTTATTTTGTACTGGTACGTTTTTGCACTAGGCAAGATTGCCATCATCAATGTTGCACTTGAAAGTGGCAACCTGCCTGGTTTTTCCCAACACTGCGCTGTCATCCAATTTGGAGCAGAGTAGCATCCCTGGGGCAGGTGTCTGTCCCCATGCATATTGTACTGACCAGCCAGCCATACAATGGTTGCTCAGTTTGTGTCACCAAGCCTATTGCTTCTCCCTGCTGTGCTGTTCTTCTTTGCAAGCCTGGCATATTTCTGGGCACTCAATTATCCTGTTGTGAGACTGTTTTTTGATGTGTGGACCCGTTGAGTTGCACAACTGTTTGATGGTGTGTGCAGCCTTTGAGTGGCACAATGAACCACCTTTGTGCAGCAGAATTGTGTCGTTGTGATTGTTGTGTGTGCGAATTTTCAAGCAGCTGGGTAGCACCTCTGCACAGTGTCTTTGTCCCTCTGTTGTTGAAGGGTTGAAAGGTGATGCAGGAATCCCCGCCGTGCATCCCCTGATGGTGTTCCAGCCCCTAGTGCTGCTACAGCTACAGCACCTCTGCCCAACACACTATCTGGAGCTTTCACACCTCTGCAAATTTTACGCCACACCTCACCGTCCCCGACACCACCTCTAACCTCAGCGCCAATCCCCGCGCCCCATCTCGCACCACCCCCATCACCATATCTAACCCCAGCGCCAGTCCCTGCACCACTTTCCGCTCCACCACCATCCCCAACTCCACCACCATCCCCAACAAACTCCCTAACACCTTCCCCAGCCCTGGTAATCCCCACAAATCCAGCGGCAGCATCCCCAACCTCTGCACCATCCCCAGTACCCACAATGGTAACCCCTGTAACTGCTCCGTCACCATCCTCTACATCTTCTTCATCCAGGAACTCACGGGCACCATCCCCAGCTGCAGCCCTGGGTTCAGTCCTTTACCCACCCCTGCCAGCAGCTGCACCAGCCCCTGCTCCAGGGCTGCTGCTTGCTCCAGCTCCAGCACCTTCTCTCTTAGCTCCAATCCCAGCACCTGGCCTGGCGCCTGCTCCTGCTCCTCTTATTGCTCCTGCACCTGCGCCTTTGCTTGCGCCAGCACCCACTCCTCTTCTTGCTCCAGCTCCTGCCCCTCTTCTTGCTCCGGCACCAGCACTGTCAGCACTGCCAGCAGGATCACTGACAGCACCAGTGCCCGCTCCTCTTCTTGCTCCTACTCCAGCGCCATTGCTAGCTCCAGCCCCCACACCTCTTCTTGCTCCTGCACCAGCTCCATTACTGATACCAGCACCTGCACCAGCACCTGAGTTGGCACCTGCACCAGCACCTGAGTTGGCATCTGCTCCAGCACCTGCTGTGCAAGCTCCTGTTCCAGCTCCAGAAGAAGTCAGCGCGAGTGCCCCCACCCCCACAGAGATCCTGTTGGCGCCCCTGCCACCCACCCCACCATCCAGCCCTAGCGATGTTAATCTCACGGTGAGCACAGACAATATACTTGGTACCACATGTGTAATATAGACAGCACCTGCCAGCACAGCATCCTTCATCAGTCAACCTCTTTACAAACTTGATTGGATCGTCTCCACGCATGATTGCACAATGCTGAGCTGCATATGACTTTGAGTCAGCATACATGATGGCACACTTGACACAATGTGAGGTGAAAACCTGGCTCAAGCTTGAGCCTACAGTCCCATCACGCATTACACAGCAGCCAAACTTGGGGCTGTCTATATTTGGTGCATCACCAGAGGGGTGGCGAGTGGCTGTTGCTGTTGCAGGTGGGGTTGAATCTGGCCGGAGGGTCCAGCTTGCTGCCTTACACCAACACAACCAAGCAGATTCTGGTGGCTGCCTTCAGGAAGTCTGTGAATGATAATGGCCAGGTCCAGCTGCTGTCTGTCCAGGTCAGCATTGTCGCCCTCAATGTCTACCCTTTGCTGCATCAAATATGGCAGAACATGTCATTCATGGCCTATTTGCATTCCACCCACTGAGCAGCGTACATTGCTGCTCTGAGACCACTGTGCATGTCATACCTCCTGTCTGTCTGTCTGTCTGTCCGTCCGTATGTACGTCTGTATGTCTGTCTGTACGTCCGTCTGTCTGTGTTTATTGACTGTTGTGTCTGTGTTTGTAGGCGCCGGCAACCACTGCTACAGGCTCTCCCACAACTGTCTACAATGCCTCCTCTTCTTCTTCAACGAGGAGGCTGCTTCAGAGCGCCAGCAATGTGACTGCTACCTTTGGCTACACCACGTCTCAGGCTGTGGCCTCCACTTTTCAGTCTACCTTCAACACCTCTCAGTTCAACCAGGCCTTGAGCGTTCAAGGTACATACTCAGCACCTGCATGCCTTGTATAAGCTTTAACATCATGAATTTCTGGGTTTACACTATGAAATGGGCGTTTCTCTAGGACTAGCGGTGATTGTGTATCCACAAGAGCTGATGCTCCCTGTGCTGCTCTTGTCAGGCACAAGGCGCCCACTCTCACTTCTTGTGTGTCTGTCACTTCTTCATCTTATTATCAAATGTTTGGACATTTGGCAAATGGCCAATGGCAATGGCAAGCAACCACCATTGTTGTGAATACTGTGAGTGTTGTGAAGGAGCACAGAAGCTGGCTAGATGCAGCTCTGTCTGAGCACAGCATGCTGTGAGCTGAGGTATGAACTTGCTATGACGGCTGCATTGCAATGTGTGCAGGGGCCACAGGCATTCAAACCATACTACAGAATGTTGATGGCCTGGAAGCGGCCCTTGCTACGCCTGCAACTGCCCCTGCTGCAGCCCCTGTGGCCACCCCGGTACAGACTCACTCACACTCACACGCACACTCACACACTCTTCACTCCTTTCCACATGCTTTGCAGAGATGTGTCACATGCTCTGTGCAGCTCATGTTGACTAGTGCTTGTTAAGATTCACCAAGCATCTCAACACATGTTTGAAGTCTCTCGCCTGTGTGCAATCGGCGTTACATCTTTGCTTGCACCTCAATGTGGTCTGCATGCTCCTACACATTGTGACTTGACAGCGCCGGTTTGCTTCCTCCCCAGAATTGCGGGCAAATCAGGGTTGTGCACATCAGCACAGCCCCTTGTGTTGTACATACACCTTAATGTTGTGCTTGTGGACGTGAAGCCTAAACCCTAAACCCTAATTGCAGGCTGCTACGACTGTCCCTGTGCCTGCGCCTGCTTCCAAGAAGGGCCTTGGGGGTGGGGCCATTGCAGGCATTGCCATTGGGGCCGGTGCTGGAATTGCCCTCATTGCAGGTACAGCTTTATCATCCATCACCTCATGATAGTCTATGTGCAGTTGTAAGTCTTGGAATGTCTTACACATTGTTCACAACTTGTGCATGAGTATATTGTGATAAGGTACACTGCATGAGGACTCTGTGCTGACTTGTTGAGTTTGTGTCTGAGATGTGCTAAATTGCACACTGATATATATGTGCATGCAGCTGCGGCTTGCGGCCACACAGTGAAACCATGGCCACCATTCTCACAAGCCGCGGCTGCATGCACATGAATGCCAGTGTGCACTTTAGAGCATCTCAAAACACACACTCAACTAGTGAGCATAGGGTCCTCATATAGCAGTGCCTTATACTATTTGTGGCAAACACACGGTCTGATTTGCCCACTTTACCGATTGGAAGCGTATGCATCAAGTATAGTTTGGCAGGCATGGCGTAATGAGCAGTTACGTTGGCAGGATAGCATGCCCAGGCCAATTTTAGATGCACAGGCCAATTTTAGATGCCCATGCCAATTTTAGATGTGAACGCATGTGTCACGTTTTAAATTTCATCAAAGGTGTTGCTGACCCATGTTGTTCACAAATGAGATGTGTGCATAGCGCCCAGTATCTCCAAACGACTGCATTGGCCCAGGCGTCTTCATTCTGCTTCTGTTTGATCTACGCCCGTCTCACGATCGGCTGCAGTCCAGCAAAGGTGGTGTGGAGGCACTGCACTGCTCACCGTGGTTAAGCCTGCAGTTACAAGCAGTGAAGGGGTGTTGAATGCCATCTTGGCTGCCATGCCTGCACTGCTTGTCTGCAGGCTGCGCCATGCTGGGGTACTGGGTTGCAACTGCTTGCCCATTACATACACAGATTGGCTTCAAGTACATTACTGTTTGTGGGCTCTCATGTTGTGCATTGGTGGTAAGGGCTGAACGCCTATGATCGCTTGGCTTAGTCATATCTTGTGGTGCATGGGCTAGGGAGTAAAACTGTCACACAATCATGGCTTTTGCTGCTCAGCTGGCAGGTCTGTGAACAACTCATTGTCCTCAAATCTTGTTCAGCAGCTAATGTATGTACCCACCCTTCAGCTGGGTCATGCTGCATGCATGGTGTGCCCATGTGCCTGCATGCTCGCCTCTGTGCTGCAGTGTAACATGCATCCTTTGCAAAGTAGCCATTCAGCATTCATCCGTATTTGCATTTGCAGGTGCCCTTCTGTGGTTCTGTTGTCGGCGCCGTCATCAGCAGAAGCGGCCTACCGCCAAGTGGCAATTACCTAAGGAGGAAGCTTCCTCAGGACCTTCCTGGGGCGCTGCCACACTGGGCTTCCTGGGTCGGCCCTTCAGAAAACGCCCCCCTGCTAAGCTGGTAGCTTCCAAGGCAGTTGACCTGACTCCTGCACTGGAAGACCCAGAACGGCCCTCGTTCGACAGCTTCAGCACCAAGGGGCTGCACCCAGCAGCCCCACAGCCCTCCTCTGTAGATTACTACATGCAGCAGCTGCCTGCTGACAACCAGTCAGACATTCCTCCCTTGGTCAAGCAGGATCTGGCTGGGGCTATTGCAGCTGGGGCAGTTGTGATGGGGCACACTGAGGCCTTGCATGACAAGTCGGGAATGGCTCACAGTGACAGCGCTGTGTCATTGCCACACAGCAATGCCAGCTCTGTGCAAGCCCCAGGCACTCCTGTTGCTCCAGCTGTTGCAAACACAGGTACAGTCATGCACAAGTGCTGAGCACCTGAGCTGTTGCTGGATACCAGTGTCAGTGTTGCAAATACAGGTAGAGTCATGCACAACTGCAGACCACCTGAGCTGTTGCTGTTACAGGTTACAAGCGTCTCAAACACAGGTACAGTGTTGCACAAGTGCTGATCACCTGAGCTGTTATAAGTGTTGCAAACACTGTATAGTTTTGCTTCAGTGCTGATCACCTGAGCTGCTACTGAACTGTTGCAAACACAGGTTTAGTCATGCAGAAGCGCTGACCGTTTGAGCTGTTGCTGAGTTGTCTAAGTGTCGTGTCACCACTGCATGCAGTATTAAGCACTGACCTCAGGCTTAGGTGTGGTAAGATCACATGCATCTTCCGCTCATTGATTATTCACATTGAATAAACTTGGCATACGATTTAATACTGTGCGCATACGTACAGTCATTTGCTTCGGGTTATGGACCTGACTGATATGTTGTTGCACTCCACCAGCATATCAGTCAGGTCAATAACCTGAGACAAATGGTGGTACGTGTTCACACAGTGTCAGGTCCTGTGCTAAGTTTGTTGTTTGTAAACTACGTCCTTGACTGACAGGCAACTGCAAGGTGCGTGTGCTCATAGCTTGGTTGACTGATGACTGATAACACTTAAGGACCGGTGCGTGCGTGCGTGTGCGTGTGCTCGTCTGTGTGCATAGCTTTGCATTGCCTTGGAAAGTGCTGTGGTCGGAATTCTTTCAGACAAATAGCATCGCCATGTAGTTTAACAAGTTCCGACTCTTACACACAGCGTATTCAATACAATGCAATATTAAATTTAGTCTTTTCCACTTCCAGACCACATCAATATGTTGTGGTGACTTTCCCTGTGTTGCAGTGAGGGACAACGGCAGCAGCAGTGAAGGCAAGAGCGAATCTGGAACCAGCGCTAGCTCATCAGCGCGCCCCACAAACCCCCGGGGTACCCCCCAGGCAGACCCTGGCATGGCCTATGTGGGCCCTGTGCCTGGACGCCGACCAGAGAAGCAAGTCATGATGAAACCTGCTGCTCACTCAGTGAGTCCTGCTTTTTTGCAACAGCAACCCAGCAAAAATCTGCTTGGAGTTTGCTGTTAGTCATGTTGATATTGTTGAATCCCAGCATGAGATATCTCTCAGGTTGTTGCTCTGCAATGCTTGCGAGCGACAGCAGTGCATGGTTGAGGGCATGTCGAGCAGATTCTAGGATGATGTATCTGCAGCATGTCATCGACTGCCCCTTGTTTCAAATACCTGTTATTCAGGATTCTGCTTGTGGAGCAGACTCTGGAGTGGCCGGTATCATGAACAAGGGGCAGTCAATGTGTTTGTGCAGATATGTCATTCCAGGATCTGCTGTCGCTCGCAAACATTGCAGAGCAACGACTTGAGAGGTATCTCATGATGGGATTATATCAACAAGACTCACAGCAAACTCAAATATGTACTGCTGTATCTGACAAGCAGACCTGACTGTTCTGGCTGGTACATGTCATCCATTATGGGTTTTGGCCAGACTCTAAACCCTTTTGAGCTGTCGGCCGGCTGCCATGCTGGCATCATGATTCTTCAACCCCAAGCAACCCTAAGCAACCATTAGTGTCAGATGCTAAGGTAACTTCAGTGTCAGACGCTAAGCAACGGCTGTTGCTGGCAAAGGGCCGGCCTCCATGGGTGTGCCCTCTGGCTGCCTTTCAACATCTGACAGGTTGCCTTTCTGTGTCAGGCGTACCAAGCTAGCAGTAGCAGAGATGCCCGACCAAGCATGCCAAGGCAAGGCAGCAGTCCAGCTCGACACAGGTCGGGCAGCAGCAACCTAGCCACCTTGCAGCGCCAACCTAGTGCCTCTGGCATGCAGCGTCAACCCAGTTCATCAGGCATGCAACGGCACTCAAGTTCTTCTGGACTGCAACGCCAGCCCAGTTCCACTTCTGGCATGAATCGGCAAGCTAGCCTGACTGCCCTTCTCAGGCAGGGCAGTAGCCCTGCGCTGCAAAGGCGCAGCGAGCAGAGCCCTGCCCTGCAGAGACCACAGAGGCCTGGTGGCAGCAGCCCTGCCCCGCAGAGACCAGGCACCGCTTCTTCTTCGGCCACACAGCGTCAGGGCAGTGGCACAGGTCTGTCAGGGCCGAACGGCATTCTGAGACAGGGCGCTTTGGCTGCACTACTGAGGCAAGCCAGCAGCCCTGGCATGCAAAGACCTGAAGGCCCTGCTGTTGCTGTACATCGTCAAGGGCTCAGGCAAGGCAGCAGCCCTGCTGTGCAGAGGCCAGAAGCTGCGGCGGCTCTTATGCAACGCCAGGGAGGGAGCTCTAGCATGCCAAGGCAGAGCAGGAGCCCTGATCTGCAAAGGCCAGAGAGCTCAAGTGCTGCTGCTGGTCGTCCTCAGGGGCAGGGCAGTAGGGCTAGGGGCAGCAGCCCTGCCCAGCTGCGGCAGGGCCCTCTCCCATCGCCAGTTGTTGCAGCAGACTTTGCCAGGAAAGGATCGAGTGGGTTGACGGCTTACCCCTCTGGCGATTTGGCTGGACGCAGTGAAAGGGTGAGAAGGGTGGCCCAGCTGCTTTGCATCATGACCATGCATCGCACTGCTTGCACACACTCTTTTGCTGTGAGATGTGTGCTTTCTCTGTGAGAGTGTGTGTGAGTGTGTGTGAGTGTGCACCAGCTGGTGGGGCCTAGGCCAGCAAGCAAATCTAAGGTCAATTACAGCATCAGTAACTAAGAAGCATGGTCAAGTGTGGAACCAGTTTGCTGACAGCATGCTGTTAGGCAAGCCAAGCTTCCTAAATTGCTATGACAACAGCAGACGTGTGCACTCTGCTCCTGTCAGAACAGCTGGCTAGTTGTTGCTGCATGGTTGTGCCGTCACAGGTGCCATGTACCATGTGTTACAGGTGCTGACTTTGATTGAATAACCATGTGCAGGAGCGCCTGCTGGCGCTTTCCAGAAGAGCCCGTCGTGCTTTGGAGCGCGAGCTGCATGCAAGCCATCAGCAACGCAGCAACAGTGGCTCAGCTCCAAACAGAAGCAGCAGCGTCCAGCCTGCAGGGCAGGGCGCTGCCAGCCGGCCCCAGGAGGGACAGGGCGCTTCCCGGGATGCCAACCGGCCTCAGGAAGGGCTCAGGCCTGCTGACAGGAGGGCTGGCGGCCGCAGTGGCCCTCAAGCCAGGCAGAAGGAGCTGTCTGACCGTGCTATCAAGATTCTGGAGGAGCTGAGTTCATTGGGCCGCCAGGTGTGACTTGATGGAAGAGTTTGTCGGAGGCGTCCATTTTAGAGTGTAAACGTAAACTAAACAATGCCTGGGGCCAGTAGAAATGCATTTCTACATTGGAGAGATGTTTTGGCACACTGTGACACCCAGTCGTTGTCACACCAGGCATCCACCACAACAGTTGCACTTCATAGCATCCAGACTGTTGGAGTAATCTTGCAGCGCATGACGGCATTCATAATGCCAATGTATAGGGGACTGGCGGCAGCTATCAAACAGTGTTAGTGACGGTTACGTTTATTTTCTCTTCTCAGAGCTTTTTATGGCACAATTGTTTCATTGCGTGATGACACTTGCCACGATTTGTGTGTAGGGGTCTGTGCCGCCAGGGCAACAGATGAGCCGTGATCAGGCTGCTGGCATTAGTAATGGCCGAGCAGGCAGAGAAACCCCACAGCGATTGAAGAGGCAGCACAGCGAGCTGCCCTTTCACTCTTCAGGCAGAGCAAACCCCAACACCGAACGCAGTAGGCCGGACAGCAGACCCAAGCAGAAGGCTTTAGCTGACCCACAAGCTGCATCTGGTAGCGCCAGTGAGGCCAGAGTTCTGAACAGTCAGCATAGTTCCGCACAGAATGTGAGCAGATATGGCAGCAGCACTTCCGACGCAAGGCTTCAGCAACGTTCCAGCAGCAGGCAACACAGTAGGCAGAAGTCAAGACCCTCCCCAGCCCGACCCTAAGCAGACATATGACAAACCCTTAGCAGACACATGACCGATCAGCCCCATGTTAGGTTCCCCTTGTAGTCAAATTTTTGCTTGGTGTGAAATACATGCCCTGGTGACGCTTGCTGACTCTTGTCATGCATGTTGACTGTCTAGAATTTGGTCAGGGATTGTTCTGGGCAACCTCAGCAGTGTTGGTCCGTGCAGGTGTACACGTGTAGTATCTGCCACAAAATATTGCACTGCTCTGTCTATGCCTAAAGGTATTCAGATATTGTGATAGGATGCGTTACTCTGGGCTTCCTTGAGGATTGCCTAGCTTCTCCACAAAATAGCCATCCTAGCAAGGAACGTGATGATACTTGTGTGAAGTGCAATGTTGAGACGTAGTTTGCAGAATGTGAGGATCTTGGCCTGTCATGGATGTGAGATGTGCTTGAAATGCAGTATGGTTGTACAAAGCTCAAATCTGGATAGTCTGGTTAGGAGCAGTATTGTTTTGATTGTGCCTCTGTACATGCAAATAAAACAGGCAATCAAGCTTTGGATTGCATGGAATGTGCACAGAATTGCAGTCAGGGCTGCAGCATAAGCAGTATGTCGGGAGTACGTTGCAGCGCAAAAGGCGAGGAAGGCATCAGTGGCTTCACCACTAAGCACTGTATGCGTTTTGTTGCAGTACGGCAGAGGCAAGAAGTGCATCAGGTGAAGCAAGCAGGCTGTGCCTGCTCTAATGATAGCTGGCATGCTGTTGCAGATTAAACGGAAAATCTAAGCCCAATGATATGTTGCTCGTTGAGCCGTTGTGAGGTGTAATGTCATGGCAAGCGTATTTTACAGTTGCAAGCCTAGTGGCAAGCATATGTTCATTTTCGCATGCCTACTCCAGCTCGCATGACCTCATCTACAAGCAGAAGTTGTGAGGCAATGACTGGCGCAGACTGAATGACCTGCTTCTTGACAAGGTAGTTATCAAATATGCCGGCCATCTGAGGATCAAGAGGTTCACCCGTTGAGATGTCTAGGCCAACTTTGCTGCCTCGTTCGTACTCCTCCTGCAAGAAGCATACGAGATCAGCAAGCATGCATCACAATCATGAGTACTGTTGGCTGACCAATGATACGTTGCTAGGCAGCAACGCATTAAGTGGGTCCTGTTACAGCCCAGGGGAAATGGATCGCACACTATGCTTTGTTTTGCTAGTATGACTGTTTTTGTGCCAGAGTTTTGGTTCCTTGATAGCCAGAATTTGGTTGTCATGTTGTCCTGGGTGCCCGAGTGATTGGCAAAGCTTGAGGCCACAGTGGTGGCAGCCTGTGAGGGCCTCATGCACGTAGCCAGCATTGATTCACCCTGCTTGCATCTCATCTACGATGGCCTCAGATTGGCGTAATTGCATGGAGACAGCTGTTTGTAGTCTATATGCACCTAGTCGGCTATGCAGCGGCAGCAGCACACATGGTGTGTGACTGACGCACGATGATCAATGATCAATGACTGCATGTAAGGTGAGTCATTGCTGTTACCTGTAGCTTGATGATGGTCTCCTGCGCGTCGTAGCCACTGTTCTCTGCCAGAATCTTGGGGATCCCCAGCAAAGCCTGGGCGAAAGCCTCTATGCCTAGCTTTGCACGCCCTTCAACAGTCTTCCTTGTGTTCTCCATCAGGTTATGCGCAGCTGCAACCTGGTTGCCACATGCACAAGTCCTTCAGCAGAGCCAAATGGCCAAACCCTCAATGTGATGCGTGTAAAGTCGCAGACACGCTTACACAACAGACACAACCAGCAGAGCTTTTGGGCAAAGTCATTGCTCAAGCCATGCAACATTCCACACACACACACACACACACACACACACACACACACACACACACACACACACACACACACACACACACACACACATGCAGACAGATCCACGTGAATGCTTGGCTTCAGCACCAGCATGTCAGCACTGTAATGTCACTGCACGCATGGCTTTTCTGAAGTGATGCCTTACTGATCTGTGTTTGGCCTCATGAGCACACACTGCAGATGCACATGCAGACACGTGGAAGAAGAAGAAGAAGAAGAAGAAGAAGAAGAGGAGGAGGAGGAGGAAGAAGAAGAAGAAGAAGCAGGAAACAAAAGACAAAGCAGAGCAGGAGGAGAAGCAGAAAGGAGGAGGGGATGGGTGAGGAAGCAGCACCTCGAAGGCTCCAGCACCCAAGACCATGGCTCCATCGTCCAGTGTGTTCTTGACGGCACGCAGGCCGTCTCGGATGGCGTCCTTGATCTGCGCCAGGGTGTGGTCTGCAGGGCCCTTTATGAGTATGGTGCAGGAGGTAGGGTTCCTTACATCCTCCACAAAAGTGTACTTGTCTTCACCCAGAACATGCTCATACACCTTGCCAGCATACCTGCAGAGCATGTTGACAATCTTATGGCAACCACTCATGAGGCATATGCCAGGCAGTGTGAGGCATTGTCAGTGTGCCTGTATGATATGTTTGGTATGCTGCTCTCAGATGACCTGTGTTCGAGAGAGAGAAGCATGATGGTGGCTACTCAATGGACACATGCCAGGGCTGCTGTCTCCCCACAAAGGAACTAGTCTGTCAGGGCAGGAAGCAGAGCAGAACAATGCAGAAGGTCAGCCCTTGGAGGAGGCAGTTGTGTTGCAGCTTCACAGGTACACAACACAACAATACTTTCCAATGAAATTTTACTGAGATGAAAGATGTTGCACAAAGTTTAGCCCGGAGGGAGGCCATCACAGAAGAGTTTCTACATGGAACATAATGCAGGAGCTATAGCAGTTGCAAGGGCTCAGGGGTCACCCAATGCAGCCAGATGTGTGCTCCTCGACTGCTCATATCTTGAATTGATATGGACTGACTGAACGAGTTCGAAAACTAATTTGAAATCCTGTCTTTTGATATTGTGTGGAAAGCTGTTGCAGACACAAACTCATGAACACTTACTGAGGCTCATGCAAGAACAAAGCTTACTGCAAGGCTCTGACTGCAAGATTTCATCCAAGTCAAGTGACACGTCTTGTGCCAAACTGGTTTTGCAGGCCTGTCGCAAGCAGACACAAGATCGCAGAATGCAGCCGTGGAGTGCTTGTGTGAAAGGGTGGAGGATCACCCTAGGCAGTCAGGGGACAGCTCTTCTGCAGAGTTGATAGCAAAGCCGCCACAGGCCAAACTCAAGCGCTCCATGTTACGCTTCTTGGCGCGCCTCAGCCCGAGGATGCCTTCCTTTGCAAGCAGGTCCAGGCTGAGAGGGTCTATGCCTTTCTGGTTGATCACCACAAAGGTCTCGCCGTCTTTGCACACCTGTACATGCACATGAGAAGGGTTAGTAACATGGCAGCTTTGGTGATCACCATGGGCACCTGACCATCCTTGCAGACCTGTTCATGCACAGAACCATTGCGCATGACAGCTGCCGCTTGAGGACATCACACAGGCTTTGATGTCTGTGCAGGTGTGTTCAAGTGTTGCTGCATTGATACCCAAAAAATGTGTTCTGATGCTGAGGAGTGTATAGAGGGTACTTTAGAGACATGTGTCAGTTGACAGTGGTGAGCTGATTTCACCACTGAATCTGCTAGAGTTTGGTGCATACGCAGTAGCTGATCTGTGTTAAAACTTGACACCGTGCTGACCTGTCAAGCTGCTGGTGAGCTGCTAGTGTGAGTCAGTGGGCTGCATTTGTTGGCCCTCAAGAAAAGCCTGCCAGCTATTCGACAGCCTGTCTTGATACAGTCTGATTGCAAGTGACAGTCACCTGTCGCTTCAAATCAATGACTTTCTGTACTCGGTCATCTGTCACTTGTCGCTCAGCAGCAACCAGTTTCTCTCTCTGGTCAGCGCTGCTGTAGAAGAAGCCTGAGTTGACTTCACTCTTCTCGTACTCCAGGGATATGTTGCAGGTCAGGATGTGGCAGTTCTCCATGTGCTTGGGCATGTCTGGATGCCGCGCTCCATGATCTAGAACTAAGCCCTTGATCAGGCGTGTGTCTTTGTCCATTTTGTGCTTCATGTGCATGATCTCTACCTGCAGCAGTGACATGAGCAAACTTGTCAACCATTGTGGTACTGTGGATACAATCAGCCTGTGGTAGCGCTGTACAGATGTGTCTGATTGTGACAACTGAAATGAGAGGAAGCCCAGCATGCTCAACTCTGGAGCCTGTATTGCAGTCCGCGCAGCGTTCAGCACTGCGAGAGGCAAGGGAGTGCAGTCAAAGTTGTCTTGGAAGACACGTGCCTTTGCAGCTGTGCATGCTGCAAGACGTGATAGCATGCAAAAATGTTGCATAAGTATGCTGACTGCAGACATCAGCATTGCTCAGCACCAGCATCGGATTGCTTAGGCGTGATTGCTGAGGGCAGGCTCTCCTTGTCACATGAAGTAGGCAGTACAGGTTATTTTGCAGCCCCACTGCAGAAATAGTCTGCAGTAACATTCTGCAGCAGGGGAGCGCTGAGCATGTGCTGGGTTAGATATACCATGTACAGATCAAGAGGCTCATCCTCCTTGCGGATTGTGAGTACAGCATCCACAACAATGTCTGTCAGCTGATCTGCCAGGTCCTGGTAAAGCTTTGTCCGAAGGGATGTTCGTGCAACACACAGCAGGATCTCCCTGTCTGTTGCCTCTATCTTGTCTCTGAAGGTTTCAAGGAACTGCAATGTCGCTTTTTTGGCTGTCTCGAAGCCCTGTGAGCACAAACCAACAAGTAACAAAAAGTCGGTCAGCTCTTCTGAACCCTAAATAGACTTGATGTATTCAAAGCATCTGCAGGGAGCTCTGCTGACCTCAACAATGACGCGAGGGTGTAGTCCCTCTCCAAGATATCGTTCTGCTTGCTTCATAAGCTCCCCAATGAACAGCACAGTTGACGTGGTACCATCCCTGCACAGCGACTGAGTGCACTCCTGGCAATGAAGTAACACGAGAACAGAGCAGCAGGGTTTTGGCAATATCATCATTGAACATCACCACAAGTACAGCAAGCATGATAAGCACTCCTCACCCTGTGATATCATCTTGTGCAACTGCAGTTCTGGCAATCATGACTGCGGTGGGGTTTTGGATCTGCATTTCTCGGAGTAATACGTTGCCGTCCTTCGTTAGCTTGATATCTGCAAAGTGAAGCTGAATGACATATCTGCGACCACTGCGTTTGCTGACAAACGCAACCGCCAAAGTGCTACTGATCACGCTGCTAACCTCCAGCGCCACCAACAAGCATCTTGATGGTTCCTTTGGGTCCGAGATTGGTCTTCATGACATCATGCAAACCTTTTGCTGCATTGATATTCATGAAAAGTGCTGCACCCCGACCCATAACTTCGGCCTTGGGGTTTAGTGTCTTGACGGAAGTCATGGTGACGACACCCGCCTATGCTCTCTGCGATTTGCGGCTCTGGGTAGAACTTAGATGCTTTGTTGCTGGACCTCTGATACAATCGACGGGTGTGGTCGTAGTCAGATCAAAGCAAGTCAGCGGTACGGTACTTGCATGGGAGAGCGCAATTTGCTCTGGTTGCACAACCCTAACAAGCTTCGCTCATACTCTGTGAAGGACTCGTGCCAGTTTGTATAAGCCTTGGATCACGGTTTTTGACCTGCAACTCTCCATGAACAATCAAGACTTGACCCACCATGCTGAAAGACTTTGACTTGCATGCAGAGAAAGAGTGGGGAAAGAGGGGGCCACATCCGTAAGGCCCTTGGCTTCCTGGAAGTCTTTTCATCTGGATGCCTCAAATATACAGAATTCTGAAAAGCCTCAAATAGACAGAATTCTGAAATCAAGCGAAGATCTTGTACAACGTGCTAGTGAAAGCTGTCGATGGCAAGTCCTACAAGATGCTATAGATTTTGCACTGTCACAAATATGGGTTGTCTGGCACCTGGGCCATCTAACACAACTTTGAGAACAGCTGTTGTGTTTGGCCTGGACGCAAGACACTAAATGACTAACCTGTGCTGCTTGGTGTGATATCACATCGGCTCTTTGCCGTACGGAATTGCTGCAAGGCTGCATGGCTGCATAGCTGCAAGGCTACACGGCTGCATGGCTGCATGGCTGGACAGCTGCAAGGCAAGGCTGCACGGCTGCAAGGCTGCACGGCTGCAAGGCTGCACGGCTGCAAGGCTGCAAGGCTGCATGGCTGCAAGGCTGCAAGGCTGCAAGGCTGCATGGCTGCAAGGCTGCAAGGCTGCAAGGCTGCATGGCTGCAAGGCTGCAAGGCTGCAAGGCTGCATGGCTGTCTGGGCTGGTATTGCTGCAAATTGCTGCGCTGCTGGTGCAGCTGAGCTGTAATAGCTAAGCTGCTGCTGAGCTGCCAGAGCTGCACTCCCGCTTCCGCCATGGCTGCATTGCCGCTCCTCCCATGGCTGCATTGCCGCTGCCGCTACAGCTGAAGAGCTGGAAGGGCTGCAATGCCGAGCTGATGGCTCAACCAACCTCTAGGGTCTCTTCTATGGACAATCGGTCTCCAAGGCGGGAACCGAAGTATGGGACTGACCAGCCTGATGAGTCTACAGTCTATAGCTCGGTATATAATTGGCACGCTCACCGAGCTTTATCGCTGCTGCACTTTCCAACATCTGTCGCGGTTGTCATGCAATGTGCTCTTGCTCAGCTTGACGTGGTTGAATGCCGTTGAGTGTTGTTCGATCTTGCTGCCTGTGATCTAGCGTATATAGGCTTGTGGCAACTTGGACGTTAGGGCCTGGCCGGGTCGGGAGGCCCGGTACAGCAGCACGCGGTTTGAGTCATCTGCATTCACCTTGGGCTTTCTCTCGCTGGCTACAGTGCTTTGTTGTCTTGCTGTGTACGGATTTCCACATCCACGTTCAGTGTCAAAACTTCTTCTGACAGTTTTGATGAGAGCGTGACCGTCATTTAGTATGGGCAAGCATGCAATGAGAGGATATCAGCTGTTTGAGGTACGGTTCTGCTGTGCCAATTATGCATCTCTGATACCTTTATGAATCAGACTGACCAGCTTCAAGAGCTTATGTTTAACTCGTGCACAGATGCTTGTCTATGCCTTGGCAATAGCTCTATCCTTGTTGCAAACAGCTCCCTGCCAGTGTCCAAGCTGCATCGCATTTGATGTAGAAATCTGCAGTGCTGTTGCAGTGATGTCATCGGCTTGGCCTTTGCTGCACCATGTAGTCCAAGACAGCTATGATAGCATCATAACACAATAATCGGTGGCTGTAGCTGATATTGACAGCCGCACTGGCTGAGACTGGTCTGCTTTAGTGCAAGAAACTGAGTGTCTTTTGAGTATGTGCGACAGCTGGTTAGGGTACAGTGTACATGTTGAGTGCAGCCAGCTACACACAGGCAGCAATCAACGCCGATCAACAACAATCAGCCTCAGCAGGAGTTCCAACTGTTGCCTGAACAGCCTTATCAAAGACAATTGTCGTCCACAATTAAGGGACAACTCGACATCTGATTGTTCTTGAGCCAGTCAGTGTACGCAGAGGTCATTAGAAAATCAGCAAGGTTGGTGTCACTAGGACTGCAGCAAGAGAATCTGGTGCAAGCTAGTATACTTGCCAGATCTTGACTGGATCTGCTTTTTGACGGCCATTTGCAATTGCAAGCTGACACTTCAAGTTTCAGGTGATTTGCCAATATCGATGAAATTCCTGAGGGCTTCACTGCACATGTTTATCAATAAAAGTGGGAGCGGCAGTCCACATATGTCTGCTCTCAGCGTTCATCACAATTTTGCAAAGTATACCATGATTGCCTGCAGGGCTCACGGAGTTTTACCAGACTTGGTTACGCCATTGGCGGTTGGATAATTCAATTATCCAACATGGAGTAACTTCGGATAATCGGTCAAGACCTTTGGCATTTTCCCCGAAAGTAGTGTGCAGAGTTAGCTCTCGTCGAGGCGCATCTATTGATGTGTTCAGATCTGAAAGTGAAAATGCAAAATATTTTACTGTCGTCTGAATCACAGCAGACATACGCCTCTGTATCATTCAGAATCAAACCCAACAAATGCACTTTAGCTCTGGTGTACAGTCATTGCTGCCTACGCATTGCCATGGCTAATGGTAACTTACAAAACGTGCCGCGACT
>JAABUP010003566.1_pt1 | contig 27283 bp, 29 predicted proteins | sample 5559201 | NCBI WGS metagenome assembly JAABUP01 (sample SAMN10711887, study PRJNA513373) | rock metagenome | isolation source: Antarctica rocks | place: Antarctica | reverse complement strand
AAGACGCTTTGGGTTTAGGTCTACCGTGGGGCTAACCTTACAACCTCCGTCGTATGTAACTGTTCTTTTCCACACAAATTCAAGGACCATCTTCATGTTATAGCGCTCTTGGCTCGCACCAGTCATGGTTAATGATGCTGTCGAGCGGTTTGGTGACGACCTTGCTCCAGGCCATGCCTCAATGAGGAACTCGGAAGATGTTCAATCCTTAACTGAGGATACTGCTTTGGTCTCAGACTTACTGCAAGACAAACTAACCGACCATCAGCAACTGCTGCAGAGCAATGGTAACTCTCATGGTGCTGAGATTGCAGATATCTTGCCCGGCCAAGGAATGGCGCCAGAGGCCGCACAAGTCCCATCGTCACGGCCTTCCCGTCCAGAGACTCTGATGCGAACCTTTCAGACTCTCTCATCTGGTTCTGCATCACCGAACCAACAACACGATAGAGATTCGTACGCGTAAACTTAAGGATCCTCGTGCTTGCTTCTTAAGGATACTGAATTGGCGTTCACAGGACGATCAATCCGGTAATCCTCAAGATCGAGTCCATCATCGAGTCCTTTTGCGACGTCATACTCGAGGACCGTCAAGAGTTGACCATTCCCATGAAGACAACAAGTCGAGCCTCTAACAATCATACGCTTGATCCTGAGACTGGTGCCATCAGGAGTGATCCAACAATCCAGGCTATAGATGTTTGTTTCCCAGGAAAGACGGTGGAGGAAGCTTGGAGGTTTAGTGCGCAACCTAAGCCTCCAGAGTTATTCTCCTGCTCGGCGGACATTGCTTATCTATGGTGTAGCTGTGCTGGTCCGGATCATGGAGCTGATACATGAGGCGTTGACGGACAATGTCATCACAACCAAGAGGTATAGAGGCTCTCCAGATTCGTTCTCGTAGACCAGCATGGTGCAGTGATCATCTCTGGTACCGATACTGATCTCGATACAGAGACATCTACTACAAGGACCCCTCTCTATTTGGCAACCAAAGAGTAGTGGACCGCTGTGTTGATGATATTGCTTGCACCTTTGATGTGCAGAGGAGCTCTCTGAACGTGGTAGGTATTGTCTCTGAAGCAAAGCCATCGTAGGAGGTGATCTGACTCGACTGCTGTGTGGCAGATTGCAGCTGCAAAAGGCCTTGTTGTCGGTTGTTTCAAATTTGGGCGGAAGGATGGCACTACCGTTCACGGCTCCTCGGGCGAAGAGGTTTGTTCAATCACGGTCTTGTTGCCGTTTCAATGCTGATGGGCGCTGTGATTTGAGCAGGGCATTCTAGTGCCGAACGTCCAGGAGACCGAGTGGCTAAGGTTAATTGACGTGAAGTGGATTCTTGTGATTGAGAAAGAGGTAGAATATTTGATTCGGTCTTCGATCCACACTCAGCGTAGTTCGCTGATAGCTATAGGCAACCTTCCGATCACTGGCAGTCAAAGGCTTCCATAAGAACTCCGCAGCTGGGAATGGAATTCTTCTCACAGTTAGTGTACCTAATGAATGGATGATCATGATATTCAGAAATTGACCTATGACAAAGGGAAAAGGCTATCCGGACATCTTGACTCGAGCATTCCTTCGTCGTCTTTCGACTATCACCCTTCACTCGAACCAGATCCGCCCTCCAATTTTTGCGCTCCTAGATTTCGACCCTTATGGTATCGCCATACTATCCACCTACAAACACGGTTCTATCCAACTGGCTCATGAAAATGCTCACATCAACGTCCCAAGCATTCGCTGGCTCGGCTTGAAAAGCGCAGACCTTCGTTCGGAGAACAGCGCTGAGGAAGAACAAGGCTTGCTGGGGCTGACAGCCAGAGACAGAAGATTGGCGAGGAAGATGCTAGAGAGGCCAATCTTTGCGGTAGATGGACCCGGAAAGGAATGGAGAAGAGAATTGCAGGTCATGTTGATGTTGAACATGAAGGCGGAAATTCAACTTCTGAGCGGAAGAGAGGGTGGGTTGGAGATCTGGCTTGACAATAAACTGCTCACCGAATTATCTCCTGTAGAGAAATAATGCTGGACACAATTGCTGGATAGCTAGGGCGCTGGGAGCCGGTAATGCTCAGACTGCTGATAGCAGTGCTTACAATCTCACGGAGACATCTGCAAAACTAGGTCAATGTTTTGCATAAGCCAAACCGATCAACATAATCAAGACCCCTAGCATGCCTCTAGTGGGTGCAGGAAGGTTCGTCTCATGAACCAGACTGTGACAACGTAGCCTGCACTCCGTCCACGCAGCTCAAGCCCGACGCCACGCTCTCCAAACCCAGCAATCAAACGCGCCACCTCTATGCAGTATCCCCATCCATCGGCCCCACATCTCCCACCTTTTTCTCCAAACCTCCCCACCCACCTAACCCCTCAAAGCCCCAACCCCCTCCTCACCCCGTCCCTGACAACCCTCTCATAGTCGGCCCTCCTCTCCCTCCACATCTTCGCCGCCTCGATATTCGCCGGGCTCTCATCGTTCGGCTCCGCCAACATACTCATCACGCTGATCAGGATCTTCTCCACGCTCTGTATCGGACTCCAGCGCTCGGACGCGTGCTCGTAGTGGTTCGGATCGTCGCCCGGTGGGTGCAGGATCGAGATGCAGACGAGGCCTGTTGGGTAGACTATTCCTCCCCCCCAAAATCCCCCGGGTGTCGATTAGCGTTTCGTTCATCGTCCCGTGCCAACGACACGGAAAGGCAGGGGGGGGGGAGAGGTGAGGAAGGTACCGTTCGGATGCCAGACCTCGCCCAAAAACCGCATCACCGGCGGACTCAGCGGGTAATCCCTCGGGAACCGCAACTCGGCCGGGAAAACACCGCCTTCGAAGGGTGTGCCCTCGGGGCCTTGGATCAGCGCTTCCCAGACGAAGATGTCGTCTTCGGTCACGGGGCCCGCTGTGATGCCGTCGGGCGGGTCCGAGGTTAGGAGCCGGTACTCTTGGAAGAGCCGTTTTTGGGCTACTGTGGACGCCATTTTTGGAGCTGTGGAGGAGAGGGGTGGTGGTGGTGATGGTGGCGGGTGAGGTGAGCGTAGCGAGTTTTATTATCACAGAGTGCGATGTGGTGTTGTCTTTCTGAGTAGATCGACGAACGAGGTACGGTGCATAAGAGGACAGACAAGTGCTCTAGTTATGGTTTCGAAGCCAAGATGAAAGAGTGAGTTTTCATACCAAATGTTGATTTCTGAATGTCTATATGTACAAGTTCGTTGTGTCATCTACAGCCGTGCACCAGACGCCGATTTCATGCCCGACGCTTGCTAGATGCACGACATTTTTCCAACCAGATCGCTCCTTAAAACCAATCTCCGATATCGAAGCCTCCTCCATCACCACCACCACCCCCTCCTCCTCCTCCTCCGCCTCCATCTCCTCCAGAATTTCCACCAGCTCCACCTTGTCCTCCGCCCCAAGGATTCGAGTCCTCTCCCCAAACCTCTTCGCCCTGTCCAGCAGGCGGACTTTGCGAAGGTGGTGCCTGCCCAGCTCCAAAGTCTCCTGGCGGGGTCTGTCCAGCAGTCGGAGATGCGCTATCCCCGTATACTCCTCTCTGCATAGCCTCGTACCCGGCCATCGATCCTGCACCAACAGCAGCACCTTCTCCAATACCGCCTGCGCCCCTCGCAGCATTACCGACAGCTCCCGCCGCACCTGCTCCGCCTTCCACAGCGCCCCCGGCAGCTTCCCCGGCCGCAGCACCTCCAGCAGCCTCGCCACCGCCTGGAAACCACAAGGGCATCATCCCCATCCCACCGGCCCCACTCTTCCGACTGAAGTAATCGAAATCCACACTCACGGCAGTAGCAAGCATGACAGCTCTTTGATCGAGCGTCATTCCCACCTTTTTATCATCATAAAGTAGCTTGTTCTTTTTACCTGTCTGTGATATCAGATGTCGCGGCTCATCGGCTAAACCTGCGGCATCCATCCTCAAGGCATAGACACCGGTGTCAGTGAAGATTTCCCGACCGAAGCCAGCAAAGTTGCGGTTCACAGAGCCGATAAGACGCGAATCAGCGGACAAGAGGGAGAAGTCCCAGGAAAGGAAGGGCTCATCGACGAAGGCGAATTGCGAGTATTCGCCGACGTCATTGTTACCTGCTTGAGACGCTACTTGAAGCTGTTGAGAGGTGGAGAGTGGAAGATCGCTGGAGGCAATCTCACGGGTGCCGAGATCTGTCTCAGGATTTGGCGCGGCGTGATAGAGGAAGAGGTTATATTTCCGGCGGAGAGGTGCCCACTGTTGTTGGGCCTCGCCAATGATGCGCATATCTGACAGCGGTAGTGGGGATATCTGTGCCGACGACTGGGATACTTCTGTCGAGAGAGAGCCGGGAATACTTCCCTGAAGAGCGGTCGAGGTAGAGTGTGAGAATGTGGCAACCTCGAGAGGATCGTAGACGCGAATGCGTGATGATATCCATGAAAATGGACGATGAAACTTTGAGCGATTAGTAGACCGCCCGGACATAGCCAAAGATCGAGGTATTTACCCGTAGCACCTCCTTTTCATGCTTGTCAAATACATGGGTCGTAAAGCTTCGATGCGTCCGGAACCACTGCCTAGCCATCATATTACCCATCCCAAGCTCCTGCTCCGCCATATACCCAATATGATTGCCTTGTGGATCCATGATAACATATCGGTTTGCTTGCTCGAATCCTCTACTCGTTGTTTAGCATCCACTTATCATTTTCGGGCTCAGCGGGCCTACATCATCACGTTCATGAGCTCCAGCTGCCTCTGCACCACAATCGCCGAGTTCGCTAGAAGTCCAGCGGCGGGATGTCTTTCGTTGAGAATGCCATTGGGATCTTCCGGTATATGGACTGGCGAGAGTAGGTTGTTCTGATCGGCATTTGTACCTCGAAGAGCGTCAGAGACTGCCTCGACCTTTGAAGAGGCCTGGTTTGTAAGGCCTGGCGAGCTCTCCGGTGCCTTCGGTATACGCGATGGTTGCTGATGGCGAGGAAATGTATTGCGGGGGCCTTTGCCTGCTTTTTTCGAAAAGCCGGCGCGGAGAAGACGCGATGAGGGCGGTCGTAGGATCTTCCGTAGCATGTTTGTCATCATTATCACACACCGACGACTGTAGCTCTTATCGAAGGGGAGATGGATTACCGCTACCGCTAGTCATCGGTAGCGGGTAGGGCTGAATCTCGCTACATAACCGCTCGAGGCCGAGACGTCGAAGAATGTTACGGAAATGGGAATGTCATTTTACATAGCAGAGAACTGGATAACGAACTACGAACTGTTGAATTGTCACGCAATTTATAGCAAAGCTTCAGACTCTCTTACGAGGATAGGACGGGTCTTGAGTTATTCCTCTCACGCTCATATCCAAGGCTCGGATAGCCTGGTGACTCCCAAAGCGGCCCATAAGTCAGGAGGGCGCAGTAAAAACATCTGACTCTGGCTGGTTACTGGCGAGGGACCTGTCCGATTTGGCATCCAGCTGTCAGCCCTAGGTCATAAAAGGGCACTGTCTGACCACGATTGGGTAGCCTTACTTCTTTTTCAAACGGACAGCTATGCAATTTTCAAAGTCATCATAATTCTATGCTTTGCGATCTTGACTTCTTTCCTGTCTAGACATTGCGTAGCATTCTTGGATCTGAGACATATCTTCTCTTGTGTTTACTTAAGTCCCTACGCTGAATCTTGCGGGGCCGGGGTTTGGCTGGGTCCGGACCATCCTGTTGTTTTTCCCCTCTTCACCGCACCCAAGCTCTGCAACTATGTTGCCACACTCATGTGTTTTCAGTTGCAATCATCTTGAAAGCCCTTAGGACAGCTAAGCTAGCAAGAGAACCGTGGCACTCGTCGCTATTAGGTGGAAGACGGCTCCCCATCCCTCCGATGTACTATCATGAAATTCAACCCTCCGTTTCTCGACAGCCACATTTTACATCTCTATGATGTGATGAACCCTTCGACACCGCAGGAGATTTCGAGATCCAAATCGATAGGACCCACCCATGTAACTACTGGGCAATCCCATTCCTCTGACCAGGAACAACGAGCCTCGGACGGGCCGAACGATATCTGCGACGCCTGCGTTGGCCTTCATGAGCTACAAGCATACTGCTGGGGAACCTACACGGATTGGGTGCAGATCATGAGAGATTTATGGGCATGTGAGACGTTACAATATAATGTAGGTAAAACTACGGTAGCATGTGTAACGATAGGTAGGGCGTCAGCTTTCCTTTTCCGAAGGGGAGCAACTTTACGGTTACGTTACCGTCACACCTCGCTGCCGGTCACTGTGGACTATGATGCGTTGTACGCACCACGCGGTAAACATCCATAGGCTTCCTCAACTCCTTTTTCGCAATACTATGATATCGTAATTTGAACCCCTACATATTCACCAGGTGAGCTTCATGGCTGTCTGAAATTTGATGAGAGATGGATCTATAGAATGAGTGTAATGGTCTCCGCACAACGTCAAATAAATTCAAAACACAATTTCCTAGGAATCAACCGGAAAAGCCCTGGCCAGCAAATCAAGCTTTCACTTTCCCTTCCTTCACTTGAGCGTTCCCACCAGACCTTGCAAACTTTGAGGTACTGTTTCCTGAATGCTTTATCCTAGTTCGAGGAACGCGTTGCGCTAAAAGTCTCAGCCGTCACCTTGGGCGCTCGAGGGTTAATAACTCACCGCTAGCTTTGATCTAGAATCCAGAGTAGCAATAGGTAGGATTGTCCGCTTCACAACAGAAAACCTGCACGTTGCACGCACTCGTCAGCTATTACTTGTACTGTAATGAAAAGGCTTTGGTCTGATCGGAGGTGGAACACTAACCACATCCTGTTCATTCCCCACACTTGTCAGCTTCTATGATCACAGTAAGATCTTCTAACTTGGTCCAGATCAACACTCACCTGGCCTGTAGCTGCACCGCCCTGAATATGTCCCATACTCATCAGCTCTAGTGCTCAAGTAACGGAGACTGTTGTGGGTCAAGGCTTACCCCGGGACAGCGCGTCTCGAGACAGTCCCCAGAGGTGTCAAGCATCTTGCAATCACAGGTGTTGCCAGGGTTCCAACAGCCCTCCGGCATTCCTCTGATGGACAGCGTGGCTGGCGCTGACTCTTCCGTTGGAATGGCAACCGCCGTGCCGACGAGTACCACGGACAGGAGTGAAAAGAGACGCATGTTTGGGGGTAGACTTAATTTTCTACCGAGTGGATTGCTGTTCAAAAAGGGTGTTTCTGTGAGATAAAGTCACGGATTGTTGGGCAGATGAGAGTCAGAGAGTCTCAGCACCGAAGGACCAGCCTTGACTTTATAGATGTCACCAGCAGGTTCAAGGGACTGAAGGTTCCTCAAACCCCTGGTTTATGGATCCTCAATTGCGTTGACTGCAAGGTGGCAAGACGTCTGCAGAACACCGCACAAGGAATTGCGCAATCGATGTGCCTATGTGCCACTGAGACTGAAAGGATCCTGAAACCTGTCGTTCTGAGGCAAAGCCATTGTAACCGCCTTGGTGTACCTTGGTGCAGCATTTGAGCAACAGATAGGAGGATCGTTGCCTTGCGGTCATGAGGATTTTCAATCGCTGTAATGGAAGCTGATGGAGCAAAATCTTTTGGACCCCAACATACCAGAACGGAGCTGATGCCGCTGAAACCCCTTCAAAAACGTCCCCCACTGTAAGACATTTTAGATAACTCTGCTTCGAACGCGTCATCGCTCCGAGACTTAGAAACTTGTAGCGTTTCGAGGGACCGGTCCTGAATGCTGTTGGCTGGCTCGCTCGTGGAAGAAGATATGGATCCCCACTAGACCGCCGAATGCTATCAAGACATACGCTACTACATTTTGATCTGCCATACTAGGTTGTAGATAAGAGGTGGTGTGAAATGACGGATATATTGGCTAGACGAGATGTAATGAGGATTGAACGAAACTCACTAGCAGTGAGGATGTTGTGATGTGGCAAGCCTTGCTCCACGGCAACGCACGACATCAGCCGGCGCGATGGGTTATGGGCAGCGCCATCTGCTTCATCCCAAGACACAGATGATGAAGCTGTGAGGGACGCAGCAGTGATCCAGAAAAACAATGATTGAGGAACTGTGCGCATCCCTCCGACTTATGCACTCGGCGCAAAGCCCCCTGTGCCTGGGACACGCTCAGGTTACGCCGTCCAAACGCCGCAATGCCTTGTCAAGTATGGAGGCGCCTTGCTTTGCCTTTCTACATCTCACGTCATAACAGCCCCTTCCTCGCCAGCTCAATCTTCCGTGCCGCCTCTCCAGCCTTATAGCCTCCCTTCGAAACACAGACAGCTATACCATCTCCCAGTTCCACCTTATCCTCTACTTCCGGAAACGCGCAAGGACAGTGGTGTGGGAAATGCACGCAGGCTAGCGTTCCAGGGCAGAGGTAATTCGTGCAGTGAGCTGACTTTGTGATCAGTGTGGATTCTCCAGAAGCTTGACATGTAGACAGAGGTATACCGGCTTCATAGTTCTGCCTGTACCATGATGAGTCGCTGGCGACGTTCTGCGGTTGTTGTTGCTGGTGTTGGTGTCCGCCACCCTGGAACATTTGCTCGAAGAATTGGAACTGAGCTTGTGCACAAAACGCGAAGAGGAGTGTGCTGAGCGCAATGTGTATAGCAGACCGCATCTTGTCAAGTGGACTCCTGCGAGGTACGGAGTAGTCGTTGATAAAGTTCGCGGCTTGAATGACTTAGAGGTGTCCTCGGAACTTTGAGCGCTGACTAAGCGACACGGCGTGCTCAGACTTCCCTTGGACACCGCCGAGCCTTGCTCCATCAACAAGCAATGCTGTTACCACGATTACGAGCGCCCTCACGGGCACTCGTACAAGCCATTATCAATCCCGCGCCACCTCCCGCAACCTCAATCTCCATTTTCACCACCCTAATTCCTCTCCGCCGATCTCCCTCCCACACCCCCATCCTCACCACCGTCCGCCACGCCTCACACCAAACCCAAGGCCGCGCAAACGGCGCCAAAGACGGCCCCGGCAAACGACTCGGCGCCAAAAAGTCCGGCGAGCAATACGTGATCCCTGGCAACATCATCTTCCGGCAACGCGGCACGCACTGGTACCCAGGCGACAACTGCGGCATGGGACGCGACCACACGATCTTCGCTCAGGAGACGGGGTATGTGAAGTACTACACGGACCCGGAGAAGCATCCGAAGAGGAAGTATATTGGGGTTGTGTTTGAGAGGGGGGATGTTTTGCCTTTGCCGAGAAATGCGGCGAGGAGGAGGAGGTTCGGGATGTTGGGAGTTGTGAGGGACGCGGAGATTGTGGCGGCGGAGGAAGAGATTGCGTTGGGGAGGGTGTTAAGGGGTGAGAGGGAGATTGCGCAAGTGAAGAGCGGGAAGGGGAAGGATGGACTGGTGAAGAGGGAGTTGAAGCTTAGACCGGGGTATATGTATAGAGAGGCGAACTGGGAGATTGGAAGGGCGGCGGAGAGGGCGAAGGTCAAGGTGCGGGCTTTCAAGCCGGGTGATCGGTTTACAGCATGGCGAAAGAGTGTCGCGAGGAAGGCGAAGAATGCGGAAAGGAGGGGGATGAGGAGGAAGTGAAAGGTTCGAAGCGTCTCAAGAAGTACTGCACGTGTACATTAGGTTTCACTCTATAATCCTATCAAAACTCTCGTCGACGTTTAAATTCACCCCTTCCGTTTGACTATGACTTACCTGTCCCCCTACATACGCCACACACTGCCCTACACTCCTCTGCTTCCTTCGACGATCCCCTGCCACCAGTGCCAACACCAAAATCTCAACCTCTCCAACCCGATTCACCGCACATCCCAACCCGTTCCCAAACTGCGGTACTAAACCCTCCATGAAGAGCCTGCGCCTGAAACCCGTCAACTTGCTTTTCACATTCTCTCCGCGCAGTCAAGCCCAAGCCTAATAAACCCGAGGAGAAACTATGCAGGGTACGAATCGCCAAGCAGATCCTCTCCGCCAACACTTTACCAACTCTCCAGTCTTTCCATGCCCGGTCGAAAACTGGTTGGATGTGATTTCAAATGATGCGTTCAAGCTAGTCTATCTCGTCCCTCTGTGTTTCCGGAGATGTCCTCGATTCCATGGATTTCCCTAGAGACTTTGGTGAAGGTTGATTGTCTTGGGCTTCAGCGATTGAACATGTGGGTGTGCTGTGCTGTTCATCGATTGGGAGAGCTTGGAGAGTGTATGATTGCAGCTGCGTCCTGCTCTCGCAAGGGTGTCTGAAGTCCAGCTTCTTCTGAACTCAGTAGATGCGAACAGGCGTCTACTTCCCTGGATTTCTCTGACTGGGCACAAGTGAGGGTACGGAGGCGATGGCTCCATTTTAGGGGTTCGATTGGGGATCGAAAAGCATGAATGCAAGACGAGAGATGCCTTGAAACAACAGTCGATGCGAGAGAATGGAGTTGTCATATGATTGAGGCTCAAGTGCTGTTGGGTATTTCTAAGACATAAGGGACTATTTGCTAATTGAAAAAAATATCCCAACCCAAAATCCCTCGATCTTTTCCGGCTGACGCCTATACAACGCAGCGCTCTACTCCGCTAGGGTGTAAAACGCAGAATGACAAGGGCTATATGCTACTTTCGATTTTTGTCCGATTTCAGGCCGTCAGTCATCGTCCAGTAGTTGTCCCGAGATGAGACTCTGGACAACATATTCATTACCTACGATCTTTGTCCTTCCCACTTGCCCGGCACTTTTCTTCCCATCAACATACACCAAATCCCACTGGTCACCAGTGACATCGGACTCTGCAAGTATCTTCCTCGCAGCGCCCAGATCCAACGCTCTCGAAACCTTGCTCGCACCAAGCGCGTAAGTGAGGAAGAGATACGCCTTTCTGGATTCCTCAGCTTTGCCTCTACCCATAACTAGTAGGACCGAGCGACCACTAAGAATCTTCGGCCGACTCTCGATTGTGACACTCAAGCGTGCCGTATCAGGTGGGTATGGATGCAGCATCCGCGAGCGAACGGCGCCGCCAAGGAAGCTCGAATCGCCGGATGGTAGAAGGTAGGGTTCCCAGTTGACAAGTTCGTCTTTGGCTACGCAGTCCTCGATCCAGCGCCCGGCGAGACAGGGCAAACCAAGAGCGAGTGCCTGAAGGTGCTTTTTACGGCGTGAATGCCCGTCGGCTATCACACAGGCAAAGCCAAGCTGCGCTGCATCCTGGGTTAGACAGAGTGAAGTACCGTCACGCTCTTCGCGAGTCTTGGAAGGAGAGACAGGCTCGAGACAAGGAATGTGAAAAAGCTCATGGAACCCGTCTTGAAGGATTCGACCTCCATTGTCCACTATGTGCTCGATGACTCGCTGCTTCCCTTTCTCTTTACCACCGTACGTGACGGCGAACACCATGCCTGCAAAAAGCCCAGATCCAGAATGAGCTGATCTTATCTGATCTGTATGTATGGCCACTTGACCTAGAGCTGAGGTCTGAGTTCGGCGAGATCTTGATGAAGGAGTGCTAGGCGTAGAAGGACGCTCCGATGGCGTTGTGAATCCCGAGCGTTGTGGAGGAATGCCCAATGCATGTGTATACTGCCGCTCTTTGAAGCGTGACCACATAGTCTGGGTGAGATAAACGTTGATCAAAGGCACACTGATGATCTCGCTATCGTTTAAAGGACCGTCTGTTGGGAGGCTGTCTCGGTGCTTCATATATACTTGAACAGTGGAGAATCCTCGGATGTCCGTCATGAAAAGCTGCGCAGCTTGTCTCGCTGCCAGGCGTCCAATTTTGGAAGGCGTGTCCAGACCGACAACAGGCTCATGTTTGTCCTTAAGACCAGAAACGACGTAGCTCTTAGTGCGCATGTTGGGCAAGTCAACCTTGATAATATCGCCCTTTCGTAGCTCGAGTCTTTTGACGCCGTAGGCTCCAAGGGTATCAACGGTGCCATCATCAAATCGGACTTTAAAGCGTGATTCCTCGGTTCCTTGAACACTGATACATGTAGCAGGATAATAGGCCGCATTCCGTCCATTGAAATGCGCGAATACTCGGTTTGGGTTTGTTATGCTAGCATCGAGTATGGTCTCAACCGCTACATGTACGCCTGTTCCTGTATCGGCAGCCTGTCTTGTGGTGATCGCATTTTGAGCATCTGTTGGCTTCGACGTTGTGCGTGACGGCTCAGACCTCGGCTCTTGGTCGTTGGCAGAACGGTCATAGGTCTTTTTCATTGATCGGACTCTTCTACCTGCTTCGGACGACGGAGAGACTGGAATGATTACGTTCGTGGCAGGAACCTTCTTCGGCGCGTTGGAAGTCCCTCTCGGGTTGATAAATGGCCCGCGTAGCCTACTCTCCTTGTTTTGCATGGCAGGTCCATCGAATGTCGCGGCAAGATGAGCGTTAAGTGCTGCTCTCTCACCTTCCTTCTCTCGCTCTTGCGTCGATGAGACAGACGCCGGTGAGGATTTGGTTAGTTCCGGCTCTGTTGCTCGCAGGACACGACCGCCAGTGCCTCGCCTCCGTTTGTGTGAAGGGCGTACTGGGCTTGAGCCGTTGATAGCAGCTTGATATTCGATGTCCTGGCTAGTAATCAAAGTAATTTCCATGTCTTCGTCGCCAATCGCGTCTGGAAGTGTCGGACTGGCGATCTCTGCAAAGCTTCGCAGTCGAGCTACCTTGGGACTGACCATGGCCCCTGCGGAATTGGACTGCTGGCGGCTATTCTGGGCGCGTGCCTCTTCTGATGAGGTAAGGTGAGTTTGAGCTGTTTCGAAAACGCTGGTATCATTTGACTGCGGTCCTTGGTACTCAGATTTTGATGTTAAACCCGCCTTCAGAGGTTCTGAGGACGATTCCAAAGTACGTTCAAAGGACTGCTTAACTGGCGGCGTTGAATGAAATCCGCCGCCAGGACTCGTCTCGGGAATGGTACTTTTGAGTGTCGTTGCACCAGCTGCTCGAGGTCGAATCATCCGTGCGCCACCGTTATGGCCCGCCGAAGCTAGCATCTCTGCATCCGTTGTCGATGTAGCTTCCACTTCTGGCAGTCTACTTCCTTCATCACCCAGTAACAAATCCTCCTCTGTGCCTTTGCCAGTCTCATCGGCATCAGTAGAGATACCTGCGTGATTGCTTTCGACAGAATTATTGGCTTGTAGTGAAGGTGGGCTACTTCTCTCCGCCGCTGGTCTGACTTCGACATCTCTAGGCAGATCGGCAGCCAATTTCATGTTGTTAGCGCTCAGGTCCAAAGTAGTCCGTCTTCTTTTCGCCATTGGCGAGCTCCTAGGTGCTTGACTGGACGACAGGGGTGGCGGCTGAGGCATGGGGGAACTGTCAGCGCCCAACAAGCGGCGAACCGCAGCTGAATCTGGCGGAGGACAGCTGAGTGATAAACCAATCTGAGACTGAAGAACGCATAACGAAGACGGAAGAGCTGGTGTTTGTGGAGGAGCTGATGTCTGTGTTTCCCAGGTTTTCTGCTGTGGCTGCGACGGCTGGGAGTCCGCTATCGCAATTGTCTGCGATCCGCCCAAGACTATGTCGATTCTCTCGGTTGAGCCGGAGCTGCGGTTGCTCATTAGATCTGGATCAGCTTTACTGCGCATGCCGCCATATAGTCTTTGCTCTTCAATCAAGGATGACCGGTGCCGCTGAATCGACGGGCTTTGCTGAGATCGGTTTTGAGGCCCGGCGCTTATCCTGACAAGAGAAGTAGTCATTGGGACCTGTAGCCCCGCGACATCAATGTTTTCTTTATCATCCTCCTTCGGAGCCGGAAGCTCGTCTATATCATCGTCTGCCTCAAGCTCGTGTTCAGTTTCGTCTTCTGACGGATTTTGAGGACCATCATCCATCGGTGCGTCATCTGATATGATAAGCGCGTCTTGAGAGTCTCTTCCTTTGTGTTGAGATGAGGGGTGACTTCTCCATCCTGGGACGCCTTTGCCTCTATCACGACCGCTTGAAGAAGGTCTCTGCGGTGCTGTAAGTCCGGCGAACTGGTTCTTAGCCTGATCATCAATTTTCCTCTGAAGCCTTCGCCGGCGGAGAAGGCTTTCTTCTGAGTCGAAGTCCTCGTCAGAGTCTTGATCCACCGTCAAGCCATTCATCGAAGAGGATCGATATAGGCCTAGTAAGCGTTCCCTCTGTGCTTGCGACTCCTTCATTGAGACATAAGTCGTCTGCGGTTCCGTCAGCGCACGTTGGAACTCATTTCTCAAGAATTTGGTCGGCGATGAAGAAATGTCAGCAATGGGGGCTTGATGGTTGAGATAGAATTCCGGCGATGGGCGTTCAGAGATAGCATCTGAAGTTAAACCATGGATGAAAGGGGAGGAGGGAGCTTGTGTAGCCTTGAAGACTTGGCTCAAAGCCATCACTCCGCCTCCCAAAACACCGTTTTCCGCGAACGGATTCACCGGCAGGCCTGGTGTATTGGCAGGCTGTAAGACCTCGCCCATGCTATTCCTTTTCTTGCCATTTGTCGCTGGTGTTTTCGGCTGTGGAAAACGCTTCCACTCCGGAGTCGGTTCAGTATCGACATCCAACTGGGATACGTCACTTGAAGCGTCCCCGTCCCCGTCTTCGCCATTAGACTCTTCTTCTGGATAATTCACCACTTGCTGCTCAAATTCACCCAGAAGGTCTATGTGACCGCTATCCCCCTGACGGTAAGTGTATGGCGTAGCTCCGTTGGTTGTATCAATGAGCCTCTGCACTTTCTCACTGACGTTGCTAGTTTGCTGCATCCTGGTTTTGTTGGTGAACTCTTCGTACACCCACTGTGACACAGGTTGCGTATCACCTTCCGACAAGCTGCCGTAAATCTCCATCTTTCTCTTCCTCTTCCTCGTCTTCTCGGTGGACTCCGGAATCGTGCTTGGTAGTTGTGATTCAGAGGCGTTGCTCCTCAAAGATCCACGCCTGTCGCACTGAATGGCACTTGTTCGACAGGCGATGGGGTCCCCTTCATGAGACTGGGAGTTGTTTCTCACTGCTGGAAATGACCGTACACGTCGCGCCCCAGAGCGGCCTCTTTGATAGTACGCATCCTCGAGCGCGTTAATGTCGACTCGCGGATTGCTCTGACCTGCATGGTCGGTTGACGACGCGTTTGCATTTAGGCGTGCTGCTGCAGCAGTCAAGGATGATTGCGCAATATCGATAGCCGACGATGACAGGCATGGCCTACCGCTGGCTTGCTTATCTCCGTCTTCATCACTATCGTAAAAACCGAGTGCGATCTTTTTCAATTGGGATATGTCAATACTATCATTCTGGGTGTCCACCATTGCCGTCATGATACTGCTGAGCGCGATTTAGAATTCGAACTGCATGACAAGCAACGAAAAGATGTCCTTTGTGCGGGAAGTTAATCATCGTCGCATTAACTTTCCGCCTAACACACGAAAGCACGTGTTGCAGTAAGCAATATGCAGCCACTTTGACCCCGCAGTCCCAGTGAAAGTATGGAGGGGCCTTCAAGCATGATGAATACCGCCATGCTTGCATCATTCAAACAATTGACTCCCGCTGGCACTGAGCTTCTAGTGTATAGTGAAGGGCAGAGTGATATAGTGTTCTCGTCGCCTTTTTGTCTATCGGATTCATTTAGGAGAGACGGTCATTACCTAGAATGCAGAGATTTTGGAGTGGTACGGAATAAGCAAGCAAACAGCAAATAGCAAAGGGTACATGTATGGATATCATCACCCGTGCATGCGGCTCTTCCGTCTTATTCGTACAAGGGTTGTACCCTCTCTCAAGGGTTCGCAGAGGTCGATCTGCTGCCGCGCATGTATCACTGGGGTTTTAATCTGGTCAGTTTGCTTGTTCTGCCGCTGTAATCCTAATCTCGGCAGTAAATCGTTAGTAGTTCCATCTAAATTGGTCATAAGTAAGTGCCGCAGTCAAATCTTGGGAGAGTGCTCAGGCGTACATGATATCCATAGGTTGTTCCACTGCATTGCGGGCTTGGATGTGGCCTTAGGTGGACTGCCAGATTGGAACCACAACGACCTTTGAACCCTCAAGCATCGTGATCTTGGCGAGTTGGCCTTTGCGGTTCCTGGTTTCAAGAGGTTCCTATAAAACCTGGAGAGATATAGGTAGCCTTCGATGGTTAATCCCGGCTTCGGTTTGGAATCCACCTTTTCAAGCTGACTTCCCTAATCTTATATCGCTTCAACAGTCTTCCCACGTCTGCATCTTCGTCGACACGTTGGTAAAAGCCGGTACTTATTTGCTCATCTTCTAAAGGAGGCACCTCGATGTACGCTAGAATCAGGCTTTTGCGAACCTGACTTTGGACTCTATTGACACAATGCAGCCACCACCAACTCTTGCTTTCCTTTTTCTGCGTTTCCATTCTACGAGCGGGTGAGGCCGTCCAATATGGATGACTATAGGACGGTATGATCATAACAGCGAATTCAGCATGCGAGAAAACAGGACCACGATTGTACAGTAGGTAGTCGACAGCGAATTTGATACCCGGCCGCACAACCCAACCTAAAGATCGAAAGTGATGATAGATGACGTAGGAAATGAGGAAGGCGTCGTCCGGCTGTAGACTCGACGGCGGACATGGAGGGAAGTACGAGTACCTTCGAAACAGAGACAAAAGACTTGAGATTGGAACAACTGTGTTAGTACCTTGATCAATCACATTGAGTACACCTAGTCCGTATGTGAGGAAGAAAGCCTCTTCGAGTGTCAACTGCAAGTGTTCCTCATTCTGGATCTTTCTGGCCTCTTCGGCCCCAGGCGTTATCGCTTCGACATGTGTAATCTTTGTTAAAGACTCCCGTATGTCTTTTGCTTCGATAGAAGGCGAAAATCGTACAGACTTCATACAGGGTATTGGCTTCTTCTCTTGTGCTACCTCTGAAAGAGGTGATGGATCCCCATCCGTTGATGCTTCGGTTGCTACGGCGGACGTGTAGTCAAGATCACAATGACCATTTCGGCACACTGTATCCCTAGGCTCGGGTATCAATCCTCCCAGGTGCCCATTCACTGCAGTGGCAACGTCTCCATTCGCTATCGGAGCACCAATCGCTTCTGAGTGGACTTTGCCCTCCTGCCTCAACTTCTCCTCAATAGCTTCCCTCTCTTTTCTTGCTCGCTCCTTCTTGAACTCCTTCCTCTCCTCCCGTCTCCGCCTTGTCACCTCTTCACTTGTCTCGCCTGCCAGTAAGCCGCGTCTTCTCATTTCTCTGTCCAGCCAGCTAGGTTCGCTTCGACTTAAGCTTCCTTTCCCAAAGAAGCCCATACTCCACAACGCTCGGATTGCCTCTGGATTCGTGACATGGACCGAGAGAGTTTCTGGCGAGATATAAGCCGTATAAAACGCCGGAGGGTGGGAACATGGCGGGCGCAGAACCTGGGAAATGTAGGTATACGCTATCTGGAGGAGTGAGAGCGGATTGTGCGGTATTAGTGGGGGAAGCGGGTATGTCATCAATGGGATTGGTAAGGCATGGATTTGGTTGTAATTGGGTCTTGAGCCTCGCGGCAGCGGATCTGGACGCTTAGGAGGTTGAGCCGTGGATGCCGTACCACTGATACCGGCTTGGAATGCCATTGCTAGCTTTGTGGCTGCGAGAACAGTTATAGATCAACGCAGTCATACTCCTGACTTCCTCGTCAGCTACCGATCACAAGAGAAGCCCTGAAGACGGAAGGTTGCATCTAGATTTGCTCAGATACCGTTGTAGTCTTCTCAAAGAGAAATGAAGCCAACATAGAGAAAAAACATAAAGTCAGAGTCGTTGCTCTAGGCTACAATATAATGTCATCACCGCAGAAGATAATATGGCCTCCCGCGCCGGAAGTAGTAGGAGGCTTAAAAACCAGGTGTACTTACGATCCTTTCCATCCAGTGCGTATAATGTAGGTTACCGATGGTATCTCCCAAACGCTTGATCCGCATAAGTTCATCCAAGAATCCCGTCGAGTGTTTCAACTTCTACTTTAGAATGCGATGACTTGGTAGGATGAAGGCAATGCAAAGGTTCGGAAATCAGGATCGTCGTGGTGGTGGGGAAGCTCCAGAGCTCGCTTAAGGAAATAACTTCACCAGGCTAAGAATTTCTAACAATAACTTATATGATGCTCTGGTGCAGTACAAGTGCAAAGTACATGCATCGTAGAAGACTACACCTCCAGCCTGCTTGAGACCCTCAAATCACAAAACTCAAGCAAAATTACTGCTTCACGTGAGTGCATCCGCTCTTTAGCTAGCGAACCGCTGACTGAGTGCGCACAGCATGCATCTAATGTACACCCTCGATGCTTCCGGCAAGCGCATATACACCCTCAAGAAAATTCAGAACGGGGAGGTCACGAAGTCTGCGCATCCTGCAAGATTCTCACCAGATGATAAGTACTCGAGGTCAGTGCACATCTTCTCCGAGAATCTGTGTGCGAGCATACCGGACATGCCAGGATCTAACTTCGTCTTCGCTACAGGCACCGGGTGACTTTGAAGAAGCGATATGGACTGCTTCTGACACAGCAGAGTACGTGGCGTAACAGGCTGACTTGATTACCACGGCAAAGCTGACTTGGTTCACAGAGGATACGAAGGTGCTTGGGCAGTGAGGGACTTTTTGACCATTGCGACATATCAGCTGGCGTTGGCTTTTTGTAGTTTGGTTGCCGATGTCTATCTAATTCGAAAAACTCATCGAGCATTCGCATTATGCCTCTGCGAGACATCGCGGTAATACGGTTTACAGCTATATTCATGCCTCTATGCCTCGTCAGAATCCATCCGATTCTCCTAAACTCCCCAATACGCCACTTGTAGGGGCCTCGACCTTCGTTAGCCATCAGCTGTCTACCCCATAGCCCCGGTCATTTACCGCTTTTTTGAATTGATATTCCTCCCTCCCCCGACCTTTATTCTTCCGCCAGCCCTATTTCGATCCCCGGTCAGGATGCTGGGCAGGTAGTCCTCGTCCATCAGGTTCCTTTCCTTTCTTCTTCCCTGACCTTTCATTGCCTGCACGTACTCCTTCTGGTCCTCCGCCAATATTAGCCCTTGCCCCCATCCTCCCTTTCCTCCCCCTGTACTTGCACTAATTTTGCCGTTTGCGGAGCCCGCGACTGGCTTTGGGATGCTGTAGCGATCTCCACGTGTATTCCATTGCATGTTCTTTTTCAAATGCACTTTGAACTCACCGTTCTGCTGTGTCGAGCAAGCAACCCTCATGAGCATAGGCTTTCCACAACGTGGGCAGAATTGCTTATTCATGTCCTTCGTCTGCTGAAAACAGGCGTGGCAGCGTAGAATATACGTCTTCAAATGTCGTATACGCTGTAATGATGGCGACAGGAGATTGAGATTCATCTGGAGTAGCACGTTTTGTACCGAGAAGTCTGTCGTTACCGTAGCGACCTGCATGGTTTTTGGGCTAGATGAAGGTGTTCCAGAGGTTTGGGGATTCTGTGCTTGGTGCTTCTTGATGTTCGAAGGAGTAATCCAGCCTTCGGAATCTGACTCGTCGGAGAGAGGAGTATCTTCTTGAACTTCTGAAGTTTTGATGGGTAATGTTGACCCTAAGCTCAACCTATCCAGCAGTACTGCTGGAGCTTTGTCTGCGGGTCGTATCTCTTGTACGCCAGATGAAAGCAACTCAGCTGGATTTGTGTCCTCAATCGCCCCAACCTGGTCCAGGACGGCGTTGACATTTTCAGAAGTCGATCGTGCTGAATCTTTCGACCAAATCTCAGTAGGATCTTCCGGCTCGGTGGATAGTCTTGAGACACTACCCGTGGATTGAAAAGGATGTGCTTCCTCCGTATTTGGGGGTGCTCCGTTTACACGTTTCTGGCCAGGCACTGCCCTCAAACGCCAATCGCCTCCATTCCTTTCACATTCAAGCTCATATGCCAAAGAGAGTATTTGAATATCAGCTCCACTCAATACACTGAGATCGCCAGTTCTTCGAGCAAAACCGGTGACGATCTTGATACTCTGAGGTCTAGGACTTCTCAAAACAAGGAAAGGTAGCAAAGTGGTCTCTAGGCGAGAGCGAGCAGTAGCATCTCGTATCTCGGTAATAACAGATGGGACAGTGAACAGCGCCTCTGATTGCGCCAGCAAGGTTGAGATCGACGGTTCGTTCTTCAGGATGGGCCCTGCATCAAGGACAACTGAGTGTATTGGCTTAGCTGATGCCATTGGTGTAGTCTCGCGGTTATAGATCTACCCTGGCCAGTGAATTTGACTCGAAGTGGCAGATACTCTGAAAATGGGAAGGTATCAAATCTCATAGTTTATAGTGTCAATATCATGGCAAAAATCCATAGGCGACACTGTAGTCAAGGATGGATGACTAAGCACCCTAATTCCCCTAGATCCTTCGAACATTCCATTGTCGATCCGCTATCCCTTGTTTTACGCGAAGCCTTGAGAAATATGCTTCTACACTGATACAGACCCTTCTGCCCTGAAGAGATAACCTTCCCAGATGTATCCAGCGATGGCATTGCTATCAACTTGAGCTTTCAGGGCTATCTTCAGACACGTTACTGATCGCTGACTGCTTAGGGCACTGACTCACAACGGCGACTGTAGACCGATGTGTTCTGAACAACTTTGGGCAATGACGGTCAATCTTAACCGGTCTCATCTGGCTCCTCTGTCAACTTTGAAGTGTCCCCTTCGACCTTCGAGGTCTGCGATCCCTCTGATAGCCACCGTGAGGCTCATGAGCAAAGACACGATCACCTACCAGGCAGATACAGGACCGAAACTCCCATTCATCACCACGTGCTATGTTACAACAACATGGTTGTCATAATCAACCCATCAGAAACCGCATGTCCTTATGCGCAGACGACTTCGTCAGCCAAGAGCTCGATGGCGGACAGTTGTCTTACTTTGGTACATGCTGTCATTCGCTCGCACCAAGCAGATTTCGCACATCCGATAATTTCAACGCCGTTAGGAGATCGGACCCTTGCGCTTTGGCTCCTGTCTTCAGTCTCAGCATTGACAGGCTGTGCTGATCGCCATATCCTGCTGGATCGTCGTTATCCTCCACTGACCATGATCGGGATAACGCCATGTTCGATTCCAGCGATGACGGTTGAAAACAATAAGTGCAGTGCATCACCATTGCCTGGGATAACGTTGACGGGCTGTCCCCAACGTTTCGCGTCCACTTTTCCTCAGACTTCAATGGCCTGCAGCTGACCGGTGATCACACGCCAGGCAATCGTCCCGTGGTCTGAAGAATATCGAACTAAGGCGGAAAGTAGGAAAGCGAGCGACAGACTACACTTCCATCAAAAACAAGACGACACAATTCGATTAATGGGCTGCCTGCGATGATGGAGGCCTTGTGATCATGGAGGGCTCTTGATAATGGAGTACCAGCCCTCTTGCTTGTTGCGCTTGTTCCTGATTAATCTCCGGCAGCAAATCCGCCACTGGGATGAAGATGGCACAATAGGTGGTTCGGATTGAATGAATTGGATTGTGAAATGGATCTTGATCGGCGTATCAAGCGCGACTTCATGGTAAGTTTTTCTGTTGTAAGCTGGACGTCTCGATGAACCCTTAACACCTCTAATCGTCTCGAGTCTGGGCGTTGGTTCGCAGTGAGAGCCGATCATGCTGTACCAATCCTCATATCTTGATAAAGGTCCAGCAAAGTTTAGGCATGGCGTGGCCAGAGGAGAAAGATTATGAACGGGTCCTAGGCAAGTCGAATCGACCTGCCAATCAACAATTGAACACGACAGGACTGGATTTTAGCAAAATGTATGAGGACCTACCGTGTTGACAAATGGGGTTTCAAGGTCAGCGACAGCAAAGAGCGGCAGTCCAAAAGTGATCAGTGGTTATACGGAAGCACATGGTCTTGCTGCTCACTGCCAGGTCAGATGCGAATCCTTGTGCTGGGCATTTTTTCTCTGACCAATACCACGTTCGTTTTGCAGATCCACTAGGGTTGTCTTCGAAAAACCCCCTGGATTTTGCCTTGGTGCATGAAGGCGTACCAGTCCGCCAGGCAACAAGGCAACTGCACTAGAGTGGTGTAGCAATTTGACTTACGCCCCGTTTGCGCTTGTAAAGTCCCTACTTGCAATCCAATCTGTTAGTCAATCACTCGAGGCAGTCCATGAGCGACTTTACTTAAAGCTTGCTTCGTCTTCTTGTTTTTCTGACTCTTATCATCAGTCCTCCTTTCTTTATTGCCCGCGACCTTGCGAAACCTATTCTATCACGGCAGCCACACAGACAAACTAGCCTTGGACGCGTTCTGGCTGTGGATTGGCTCGGGCGGTTGCACCGTGTTCCGGGGCTCCCATCCTCGTCAGCACCTCCCACAATCACTGGCTTCCTTCGACCATTGCCGATGTCTTATAATGCTTGCGGCTCAACAGAGCATTATGAGGCTCAAGGTTGGGCCAAAATTGGGTTGGTGTCTTTTGATATTACAGTAAGCTATCAAAGAGACGAAAATCAACCACTTCCTTGCCATTGCGAGTTCAAGCTCAAGCACCGTTCACGGAGATGCTTCTCGATTACTAGTTTCGGAAAGGGTATCATTGTGCAGCAACGCAACCCACTGGAGCCACCCTAAGCCAACAAAGGAGTCGCGCTTTGTCAGTCTCCACCTACCGCAGGCCGTCGCCGTGCATTAGGTTCGAGTTGTGCGCTCCTTCACTGGCTTTGTCTCGGTGATCGACACAGCCGTTTCGATATCAAGCAAGGTTATATGCGACAACTGAGGTGCCATGCATTGGGCAGCCGGCGAAGCGGGTCTCGCTCTTTTCCTCAATGTACCAGTTACCGGTCGATAGCGCCTGCTTCTCAATGGAGGACTGTTCACTGGATCCACCAGGTCTGTCATTTTGGCGTTCCTATCGCCAAACGCTCAGGACTGGAAAATGACAGTACTTCTCCTTGGAACACATTGAAAGATACGGCACCCGATAATGTCCGCTCCATTACTGCTAACAGTCGCTGTCCCGGGGAAGATGAATCTTGATCACACCTAGCTCGTGGAGTTGGTGTGACCGCAGACTTGATCGGCTGCTGTTACAGCAATCCTGGTCACTGACGAGACCTTGTTTTCCATTAGGCGGACTTGTGAAGACGCACTTCGCAGATTCGCAGGACGGCAAGTTGGGCCGTGACGTGTCTGGCTCTGGCTCGGGCCTAGTCCACACAGATACTTTCAAGAGCCTCATTGCTCCGCACGGTATATAGTGATATTCGAGGGGGCGCAGGAACGGCACGCGGGAAAGTAGATAAGTTCTTTCCCAAGTGTACCAAGAGCTTCGATAAACGGTTATTCGATTTGTCTATCGGCCTTATTTTCCGATGGCGGTCAGTAAAAACGATGCCGTGCCCCTTTCACAGCTAATCACGTTTAGTAGACGCCAACACCCCCGTTTTTGTTCGAAATCGAGGACATATGTGCCACGGCTCCTATATACGATACATCCGGGCATTGGGGCCCACCGGAAACTAGCACCGGGCAGTACAGGATTTCGAATTCAAGGCAGGTCTATCGTTGGAATGCTCGCAATACAAATAGCGTGACTCCGGCGACCTTGCCGGCAGGTTACACCATTTACAAAAAGGTGACGGTGTACCATTGCGGCGGCAGGTTCTGGATTGTGCCATACGATGCAACGCAATCGAATGTGTGCGACGTGCCATCCGATGATCGCTCATGGTATCCTGGCTGGCGAGCATTGACATTCGATCATCAGCCCAACAGTGTCTCTAGCGTGGGCTTCGAACACCATGAGCCAAGACTTGCCACACAGACACCCAACCAGGCTTGGCGTTGGCAGCTCCTACCTGAAGGCTACTGGGCAGACCCGCCGAACGGCGATACAGGCGGCCTTCAGGGAGAGATCGCTATCATCCTCGCGTTGGCCGCGTTCTCAGCACCTCGTCAGCAGATGGCATTGGCGTTAGATACTAGTTTCAAGAGAGGCTATTGGGTACGGCATAATTTTGTTTCTGGTCGTAAGTATACTGTGCTCGGTAGCCTCAAAGATTCTGCTAATGGACCGCCAATAGGAGGTGATAGAAGGGGTGTCGTAGTGACGGTCTATGTAGATCCCTCGTCCACTGCAGCACAACTGAGGGATTTTGAAGAAGGATTGTGTGGCGGACCCATTTTTGCCTAAGCTGGGATGAACTTCGAGCTATACCGGCACGAGTGCAGGCGGCAGTGGGTGGGAGTGCTAGAGTACCGAGTGTGGAGCTTGCCTACCATGTCATTTTTCACTTTGCGGCGAGGCAACTTCCACTGACGCTTGAACCTTTGCCTTGTTGCCTTTATGCGGTTAACCTAATACGTGGGACGATTACGCTCAGTTGGTTCTAGTTTGGTTCTGCACCATTCACATCTTGATTCGGCTGTTCATCTGTTGATCGAGCATCTGTCACAGTGTACTCGGGCTACGACGTGCGGGTACCAGTCTCTCCTCATTTGGAATCAAATTGGCAAGGCAAAGCTGTGCAATGCCCATCATCTTAGCTCATTTCTCCTCTGTACTTCTTCATTATTTTATTACACTGTGGAAGTTTCATTAGCTACAAAGGCATCATCATACCATGGCAACGCAGTCACATCAAGGTTCGGCTTCAACGGGACCCCGCATATTGCCATTCAGTCTGCATTCCGATTCGCAGAACGCCTATTTTGCTCAGATCATGCAAAGCCCAATCACCGCAACCGGCCCCACTATTGCACATCGGGTAACCGGACGGCGATGTCTCCAGATTGTGTAATGTAGCGGACCCAGGGTAGAGATGAGTATTGCAGCTGTTCAACCCACACCATGTTAGCAAAGTCGATAGCAGCCAGTCATGACGATAAAAAGTACTCCGCGCTTTCGAGCTCGAGGACTGACGTCCACTCAAGCATCTCTTCCCCCACAGATCGTGTTCCTTACATGCTGTCGCGCATACAAGATACGGCGTAGCATCGCTGCAAGTGTGGTGTGCAGACGGACCAGGGTTCCTGACCAGGAACCGAGTTCTGGGGACCACTGCGCGGTTCGCTGCCGCCCATGTGCGCGGGCCTGCATGTGGGTTGATAAAGAAGAAAAGAATGGCACTCACTTTCGGCTCTATTATCTTCAAGTACCGGACCTGGATCCCGCTCGTAGTGAAGTAAGGAATCTCGAATTTGACGCTGATTGGCCTCTTGCCCTTGCCTCCCTGCGCGCCGCCCATGCTGCCCCCAAACCCACCGGTCATGCCGCCTCCGTGCTCGTCATCGCCTTTCACTGACGGTAGCCCGAGTTCGGCGCGCATCAGGAATTCTTTGCCGCCGCCGAATTGCTTGATTTTCCAGATGATGGCGGACTTCTCGGGCGCATAATGGACGGATCCAATGTTTGTGCGGAATCGAGGGGTGTCGGCGTCTTCGGGGACTGGGACGAGGATCTCGACGTTGTTGGCTGTTGAGCGGCGCTTGAATTGTGCTTTTGCCTGCACACGGCCGCACACGGTTAGCTGCTCGATCTTCGTGCTGTATCGTGTTGTGTTGTGGGGTTGCACCTTTAGCATATACTCGATTCTAGATCCCGAATGCGATTCCACTACACACTCCACCCAGATTAGCGGCTTCACCTGCGTGTTCAACCGATAGCTCATGAGCTCGAATTCCCCGTCCGGCGGAATGAAGCTGATCGTTCTGTCATTCTCGAACCTCGATAACCTCACACACTGATGGAACTTGACGTCTTCCATCTCGACAGCCTTTCCCCTCGTTGCTCTTCCAGTCGTTTCGAACATGACTTTGTCGTTCAGCCCCAATCGCAACTCCGGCATACCACTGAGGTAGCACTTCATCTTTACAGCGCCAAGGATCTCCGAGCGTAACACGTTCCCGGTGGAAGAGACCAGCAGGTTCAGAGACTCGATTACGTCAAGGAAGACTTCATTCTTACGGTACCGTATACCTTCGCTGCGCCAAGAAACAGCGTTTGTGACAGCTATTGGGGGCCGGGCTTGGATTTCGAGTTTGTGGGATTCTTGGGTGATGTATCTACAGATCAGATGTTAGTGTCTACAGCACCCATTTGATGGACGTCGGGGGATCTACTCTTGTAATATCTTGGTCTCCGTAGTCTGCGGATACCCAAAGTCCATCATCTCATCCAGGAGCTCGTAGATGATGACGAAGTTGTCTCTTATGCTTTCCTCTTCTAGCTCTTTGAAGTACTCGGTGAAGACCTCGACGATCTTATGTAGAAATAGGAGGATTTCGGCAGCATTGGTGTTACGTTTCGTTAGGGCAAGAAGGTAAAGATTATTGTGCCGGATGTAAAGGTACTGGCATGGAGCACCTCGTCAGCTAATATGACCAGATGAGCACCCTTCGAGGAGTCCATTGATGGACTCTGAGCCTAGCTATACACACGTTGATGCCTTCATCGGAGAAGCAGGGTGGAACAGCGGAGCTCTCTTCTTCAGCTTCGCTCAGTAGTATTGGAAACTTTTCGACTGCGGACATAGGTATGTCCCCTCTGTAATTCCGTGCAAGTAGGGTCTATCAATATCAATGAGTACATTGCCCTCAGCACTTGCTACGTCTCTTGAGCGCACCTTGCCTTTCAAGTCGAGAAAGAACACAGCCGAAGCCATGCTGGCGGTCTCTCAGGCTTTCACTCTGCGATTACGCCGAAGATATGAACGACTGGTTAGGGAAGCGGGTTAGACCAGCGTAGCGACATTGTTGACCTGAGCTGTCCTTCATTGCTCGCCGCCTAGACTTTCGTGCTCATTGCGCTCCGACGGTGAATTCCATGGGCCAATCCCAATGAGCACTAGCTCCCGTCCTGATAGTGAAAAGTCCAATCTCAGAAGTCCATTCCGAACTTTTTACATTAACGCGCCCAATAGACAGTGCAACTCAACAGGCCCACAACTGGCCTGGCATTCTGCCAGAACCGACTGTTGGGTCATCCATTGCTGAAAGCTGCGATTTGGAGGCCGCGGAGAGGAATATATGAGGGTTTCTTAAGAGCTGGCCAGGTAGTTTGCTTACTGTTGCTTGGGCGGTGTCAGAGGAACCAGACAATTATTTGATCTGGATTGAATACTTGAGAGCCAGCGGATTGAATGGATCCTGCACAAGCCTTCAAACTATACGGGTCTCGAGCGTACGATCCATCTGGTGGAGAAGCCAAGACATACCTCCTCCGCTGTCTGCGAATGAGAATTCCCCTGTCTTGTCCTTTGGTCATCACTTTGCTCTATACGCGTACATAATCTATATCATATCAAGAGATGTACT
>JAABUP010003564.1_pt1 | contig 27289 bp, 35 predicted proteins | sample 5559201 | NCBI WGS metagenome assembly JAABUP01 (sample SAMN10711887, study PRJNA513373) | rock metagenome | isolation source: Antarctica rocks | place: Antarctica | reverse complement strand
ATGCAATGGGAGATGGTCCAAAAGCCAGCAGAGCATGACTGACCTGACTGTATGTGTCACTCGAAGGGTCCACGTCTACTGTAGCAAGGTAGTCGGGCCGAGACTGGTCAGGGACAATACATGGTAGGTACACCAGAGCCTCACGAGGGCCTTTCGTTGCGTCCTAAAACAAGGTAAAAGCTGAGTATGACTGCATGATATAGGCCCGTGCCTTGGCTTTGCCAGCCTAGGTTTCAACGATCTGCATGTCACGCACCAGAGGTGAGGCAAACCCAGGGCCTTTCTGATGCTTGCATCCGTGTTCTGCCATGTTTGTAGTCAATGCGTCCGCAAAGTGTATTTGCAGCCGTTTACTCTGTGCTTTTGTTTTCGTTTCGGAAGAATCCAGTACAGCACTGCAAGTCTCAACCTGACTGTGCACATGCCTGCACGTGCCCACGTGGTATTTTAAGATAATGGAATTGCGCAAGGCATTACGAACTGCAGAGCGCGACCCATCGTGAAGCGTTAGCAAAGACTTGAGGGGACGTTGATATAAAAAGAGACACCGGCGTTGCTGCACTACATTACCATCGCGTCTATTGAGCGAAAATATACTCCCGTCTAGTATGGCGCAATTTGACTCTGGAAGCGAGACTCGGAAAACTTCAGTGGATGCGCGCATCACCTACGGCAAGGCTCCTCCTGCAGGAGAAAAGTCGTACAACTATCTCTATGAGCTGCCCAAAGGACAGACACAAAGAACGAACTTTGAGACTGAAGACTTTACGTTTCCAGTCACTGACGTCCGCAGCGTCCAGCCCTTCACACTGAAAGGCAATGGCTTCCAGCTTGAAAATCTAGATCAGCCTGGGGATGTGCAATGGGACGTCGAGGAGCAGGTGCCTCATTCATCATTGTTTCAGTACCCAGCTTGCTGTTACCTTTTGTCACTGATATTTGTATATACATTGCCATTTATACATACTTTGCATCAGCAAACTTGCATCAAATGCTGATATGGCCTGTCTTGCATTGATAAAATCATCATACTTGCTGACACAGTGTGAAGGTCAGTTGTGATGCAAGCTCTTAGCAATGATGTTTTGGGTGCAGATCAAGTCAACCTACTATTCAGATGTTGAGAAGCTACTAAAGAAGGTGACTGGGGCCACCAGAGTCCACATTTTTGATCACACCCTGCGCAAGGGTACCATAAAGGACTCAAAGTACGCTGTCCCTTCACTTGCCCTGACTTCACTGACTCAATGCAATACATGTGTCCTGAACAACAAGTCCAAGGACGTGTGGTGCTGACAGCGTGCCAAGATATCAGGTTCTGGCATTCAATTTGTTGTGCAAGTCACAGCTACCGGTAGTCAACAGTCACAAAGAAGTCAACTGTGGCCTCTGTATACCTGGTATCACCATCGTTTTCATTGTTTCATGCCAAACTTGCACAGAGTATGCCAGTAGGACCACACAATCATGCATGTTTTGTGAAATTACAGTGTGCTTAGCCTGTATTTTGGTCACCTTCTTTCTGCACTGCAGGGCTGGAGTGACAGCGTCTGCAGGCAGGGGCAAGCCTGTGCCACGGGCGCATGTCGACTACACGCTGACAAGCGGTCCTGGCAGATTGAAGGAGCTGCTTCCAGAAGAGGCGGAATCCCTCAAGAAGACGCCCTATGCTGTCATTCAGGTACAATGGCATGGCCTTTCACTGAAGGAACCGTAATCAAACCATATTAAATTCAATCTTGCCGTGTTGGCATTGCCACTGCGTATCAGTGCAGCATAGACCAGACATGAAGCTCGAGCGCATGCAAGCAGCTTTTACAGATCAATGCAGTATGTAAAGAAAATTACAATCCATTTATTCAAACAAATGCTACTTTCAGCTTTTCTCCGTTAGTGCCAGTGTCATGCACTCCATTCTCTGTGTAGTATGCACTCCATTCCATGTGTAGTATGCACTATGTGCCGTACGCAGGTATGGCGGCCTCTGCGTGGTCCAGTCCAGGATTCCCCTCTGGCTGTCTGTGATGCAGCTACCACCAAACAAGCAGATCTGCTAGCCACTTCACTGCATTTCCCTGAAAGGACCGGAGAGGTTTACAATGTGATGCACAGCCCTGACCACAGGTGAGCTTTCAGCAAATGCATTGCATGGCGGTGGATGATAGAAATGAAATGTTTGTCCACCAGATTGGTGCTGATTCTGCCGTCAGCTGCAGACATGCTCAAATGCACTGTGCACAGCATGCGCAGCTGCGGCTTGTGACACTCCTTTTGGTGGAATCCTGTGCACTGTACACCGGCAAGCTACAGCAAGGCCCATGTTGGCTACCTCACAATTTCACATCAATATTCGGTCTACTGACTTGGCAGACATGCTTTGCAAGTTGTGATTGCTTTGAGCTGTTGCGTCAAGAGCCTGTTACAACAGCTGCAAGCTGTATATACTTCCCATTTCCTTTTGGGCTGTGAGCTGTGCAGTTTAGCTACATTGTACCAAGCATATAGTCCCTGCTGTGCATTGCCATGTTGAACAGGCTTATTCTTCGTGACAGCAATGCATCTTTAACTTAGTCATGGCTGATTGCAGCACCACGCATGATATGCAGGTGGTACTATGCGAAGGCCATGGAAGCAGATGAGGTGTATGTGTTTGTCTGCTATGATTCACGGGAAGATGGTAGGGCAAGATTCACGCCTCACACCAGCTTTGATGACCCCACTTGCCCTCCTGATGCCCCTGAAAGGGAGAGCATTGAGATTCGAGCATATGCTTTCTGGGAAAATGATACTAGCGGCAGCAAGCCTGGAGCCTGAGTGTTGCTGCAGTGCATGGCAGCCTCATGTCTTGTCCCAATGTGCTTCACATGCACTTCTGGGCCAAGTCTACAGATCAGGTCTAGACCTCAGACTGTCATGATGCGGCTTGTTGTGGGTGTGTTTGAGTCTCGCGGCTCCTTCCAAAGGTACCAACAATAATTTGATATGATGCCATCTATAGGGTGACATAATGTACCACCATATTTGTACACAAGTTTAGCAAAGGTCTGCATGCGTTGCAATAGCTAGATGTGACTGCACCTCTAAATCATCACAAATCTGACTGCAGGATTAAAGCACAAACAAAATGGCTTAAGCTTTGAGGCATTCTTTGCAAAGATATATGTATCATGAAGCTGAATGTTAGGTGTGTTTCGAAGCTTTCATGGCATTGCAAAGCAAGAAAGTAGTTACGCCAGTCTCATCCAACATGGCAGCTGTCTGAAAGTAGCACTCTGCAAAATGTAGCATAGGTGCCATTGTTTAAGCCATGTAGTGGCAGCAAGTTGGCTGGATAGGAGCCGCAGCTTCATGATAATTGGAGCGATCATGCAAGTTCCTCAAAGCAACTGCTCCAACATTTCATGAATGGCATTGCACAGTTGGTGATGTTGGTTTCATGGCAAGTGCTAGCTTACAGCTTGCATTGGACGTGTATGCTGATTCGAGGCGCTGTTGTATATAGAGGTGATAGTGTTGGCACTCGCAAAAGTACAAGCACATGCACGTGGCCATCACCCCATTGCTTCTTATAACATGAACGACACTGCAGTTTTTCCTTGTGCTGCTTGAGCTGAGCAGTCCCTGTTCTTAGCTATTGCAGTCACGCATGGCAGCACCTACAAGTGCCAGCTGGATGGCAACTGGTAGACTGAGTGCTTGCAAGGGGTGAACTGATACAGCTGCTCCTGGTACTGCGATGAGCAAGTTTAACACCCCCTGTAAAGAGGACCACACTGTGGCCACATTACTGAAAGCATTGGCAGCTCGCTAGTGCAGTGTAAGATAAAGCTATGAGGTCTGCCGCTTAGTGCATCAAGAGCCCTCTGCGCCGCAGGCTGTGCTTGTGGATACAGAACAGCTGGACTCAAATTCAGCTGCTGTCACTGCCTGTTCAGCGCTTGGTGATCTGGGAATAGGGATGCAGAACATAGATTCACAAGGCTTTCAGGCCAGTCGAACTCTTTGCCCCATTTTCAGGCTGCCTTGTAGCTCAGGATTGGCTGCAGAAATCCTTTCTGACGTCGTTTTGTACTTCTTTGCCAGCGAGACTAATGTATCTCCCTCCACTATGACATGGTACTCTGGCAGAACCACCAGTGTCTGTCCAGGAATGAGGCTGTACGGGTCTAGGTGGCTTCCCCCAGGAGTCACCACGTTGGATGGGATAGTGCCGTATGAATTTGCTATTCTCAGCAAGGTGTCGCCACTCTGCACGGTGTAGTCCATGTGTTCGGCCCCAAACACGAAATTTGTTGCAACAGAGTGGGTCTCGGTTGGCCTGACACTCCGCACACGCATTCTCCCCAAGGGGTAGCGCGGGGGGGGGGGTTTCAGGGTGTGGTTTTCGATCTTTACGACTGGTTTCGGAGTGCACCGGCAGACATCAGCCTTACTGATTTTGGTTTTGACTTTGGACCTCACTTGTGTGCCCTGCGACACATCCTGTTGCTTGCACACATCTACAAAGAGCTAAGGTGACAGATGGAGCGCCCCTCACAGGCCATTGTACAGAAGTCTAACAAAATTTGCAACGCATAACGTAGCGCATGACGCAAGGTTGGCACAGGTGTTGACAGTAGCATTACCAAAGCTATTGCGTATACCTGCAATGAACCGCGCCCCTGTCGACATAGCACTAGACATTGTGCCAAGTGTCTTCCGCAACAGCCTTCATACGGTAGGCTGGGTGCGACAACATGGTCCAACTCACACCGCAACCGGAGCAAGCTTCTGTAGAGGCTCAGATTACCTATGCCAAAGCGCCCCCCGCCGGAGAAGATTCGTTTAAATATGTATACAAAATTCCGGATGGCCAGAGAGACACGAACTTTGAGGCTGAACAATTCACCATGTCCGTCATTGACATGCGCAGTGTCAAGCCGTTCACGCTGACTCAAAACGGCTTTCAGCTCGAGCGGTTGCCGAGTCCAGCCGAGGTGCAGTGGGATGAAGATGAGCAGGTTTGATTATAATCTGCTCTGCTAGCACTTGTCTTGCAGCTTTGCTGGACACTGCTCAGCAGCTTGCTGACCTGGCATGCTGCTGGCACGGGATGTCATACAAAGGCACAACCGGTGCTGCACTATGCAACCCCAGCCAACGTCTTGTCCTGATAGGCGCTCTCCTGGATGCAATCAAGGCTCGTGATGCTTTGCAGATCAAGTCTGTGTATTATCCGATGATGGAGAAGCTTCTCAAAAAAGCAACAGGAGCCAGCAGAGTGCACATCTTTGATCACACCTTACGGAAGGGGACCATCAAGGAGGCAAAGTGAGTATCTGCCATCAGCACCATTGTCATCTCAGGTTGCAAATGAGTAAGACCTCAAGACCAACCTGCCTTGATATGCTCTTGATGAGCTGACCAAACAAGCACCTGGAGATCAGTCCTTAGGTCATTTCCTGCTGCCAATGCATACACTATAACTCATCCTTGCAAAAGCGCATTGCATGTAGGCATGGCCAGGATGCCTAGCCAGATTGGCACATTGCAAACATGACCATGTCTTAGGCTTACAGCCATGTGCAGAAGTAAAGTGTAACAACTTGCTTCTGCAAGGTTCAGCCCAAGTGTACGGCACATCATGCACCTTGCCACTGCCATGAGGATGTTCATTCATTCACACACTCTGTTGATGGCGTAGGCTGAATGGTGGTACAGTGCGCAAAGGAGCACCAGTGATGGGAGCTCACGTTGACTACACACCCAAAAGTGGACCAAGAAGACTCAAGGACATGTTGCCAGAAGAGGCAGAAACTCTTCAGCAGACACCGTATGCTGTCATACAGGTATGCAGCAGTGCGTGCAATGGTCACCGTGCCACCACTGTGACTCACTGGTCCTCTGGCAAAAGAGGAAAAGGAAATGTCTAATCAGCAGGAACTCAGCTGCGTAAAGTATGTCACTACTGCCACAGAACAACCTTAAAGAATTAGACTCTCTTGAATGGAAAGTTTGTGAAGCTGATGTGTCTCTGTGGTAGCTGTTGCAGACTCCATGTGTCCATTCACAACCAATACTGCCTTGGTCAATAGCGGCTTGAAATGCAGCTGCGCACAAGCAAGTCCACAGGCCAAGTGGAAGTCAGCTGAACAGCAGTGTTTGTTTTCTGGTGTAGGCATGGCGACCGCTTCGTGGCCCGGTGCAAGACTCTCCTTTGGCAGTGTGTGACGCTGCTACTGTTGATCCAGCAGATCTGGTACCCTTATCATTGATGTTTCCAGAGAGAACTGGATCAGTGTACAATGTATCATACAATCCCAGACACAGGTAGGCAGTGTGCAAGTCATGCTTGAGCAGTGCCTTGCAGTCACTCATCACAAGGTGATTTCACATTAAGATGCTGCCATAGCTGCAGATATGCAATGTGCTATGTTGTCAGGAAAGCTGTGCTGGAGCTGGGTGTCTTCAGAAAAGCAAGCCTGCATTAGCTGATGCTGCTCGTAGTCAGCATAAGCTGTCTCTTATGTTCTCATATGCCTCCAGCCTTGTCTTGCCAGACTGAGTGACTCACTGGAACGACATGTCTGTACAGTGATGAGTGCTGAGTGTGCTCACTGAGTCATGAGTGTGCTCACACAATTGAGGTAAAAGTGACTGACTGTATGGTATGCAGGTGGTACTATGCCAAGGCAATGGAGACAGATGAGGTGTATGTGTTTGTCTGCTATGACTCACGAGAAGATGGCAGAGCAAGGTTCACCCCTCACACCAGTTTCCATGACCCCACCTACCCCCCTGATGCCCCTGAGAGGGAGAGCATTGAAATCCGGGCCTATGCCTTTTGGCAGAACGATGCTAATGGCCACAATCATGTAGAATGAAAGATCTGTTAGCACACCCGTTCAGCACAGCCAACATTGTGATCTTCAGGCTAGTGCAACAGACAGCCCTAGGGCCTTGTATATTACACAGTGTATAACTTTGCCTGTGCTGGATCCTGTGGCAGGAACAGAACGCTATTTCAGAGCAGCAACGCATAGAATATACAAGTAGCCTTGTAGCACAGTGAGCAAACGTTTTACGTCCCTCTTTGGATCTTGACATGCGACGCAGCACACAGTGAACTTACTCCCCATTCCTGAGAGGCGGGTGGTATCATTGACTCGTGTACTCAAGTCACTCGTATTCTATCAACATCTTGGAGTGAGCAGTACACTTCCTGAAGCTGTGCGTAACACCCTGATCATCAAATCAGATCCCTCACCAAATCGAGGGAAATGGCTGTTTATGGCTGCACATAAAGCTTCACAAAAAGCATGACATGACAAGCGCAATGAAATGCTTTGGCACCTGGGGTCACCAGCTACGCAGCTTATCGTGAGTGAATACTGAGCAGATGCTGAGCTGATCATGATCTTTTGCTGCATGCTTCCATTATCATTTTAGTTTCGGCCATAAGGGTTGAGTCATCAGTCTAGTTGCGTTGCCAAATGCACATCTCAGCCCACAGGAATGACTTCCCACACCCGCCGTTCATGATGCAGCTCCACAGACCGATTTGTATCACCATGTCCGAAGCCATGACCAAGAATGTTCACGTCCCCTTCCCTCCCCTGCCCATGAAACATGGTCAGCATGAAACAGTTGTCTCCCTGCGCCTGAAACTCCCAGTGCTGCCGCCCTGAGTCATCATCTCTGCCAAACAAATCGACTAGGTTCCCCTTCTCAGGGACGCTGAGATACTTTCCAGCATGGTTTCGGAGCCGGTAGTGGTTGCCGGTCACATGCTCTTGTGTCCACACCATGTGGTTGGAGTTGTCATTGAAGAATAGGTCAACTAGACTTGATTCTGGGTTTGCTTCTGTGCTTAGGAAGGCATGCTCGCTGTTCTCCCGCCCCTGACAGGCCTTCAATAGAACCTTTCTGCCTGTGGGCACATGCATTGTGTGAGTATCTGTGCACAGGTGCCTATGGCTTACCATTTCCTGAGTACAATTGCAGGATGAAAAGGCTAGTTAAGAGCAGAAGTGACACAGCAAGCAGTGCATGGTAGTTGCACAGTGTCCTGCTCAGCATATACAGGTCTGCACTAATGTGCCAACCCTGCTAAGTGATGAAGGGTAGTCATTTCAGGGTTCAGGACCTGCACACCTCGTCAACCCAATTAAAGTTGTGAGGTTGTCTGTATTATGCGCTGGTGTTGTTGCAAAGTCACCAAAGCAAACCAGAGTGTCACAGTCCCTTGCTCCACTGTTCTAAATTTCTGTGCCCTAGTCATTCCAACGTGGCACAACTCAGATTTCAGCAAAGCATGCCAAACAGTGGGTTCGACATCTTCTACAGTCCTCTGACATCTTCCAAAATCTGATTTGGTGGTTGTCGTAGATTTTGCATTCACAACAGCGTTCTTTGCTTTGCCCTCACTTCACAACACCTGATGCTTTGCACAAGGGTGGGTGCACCAGCGTGAAGACCAGCACAACGTAACGGTTTGGGGTAAGTTCCTGAAATTCAACACAGTATCAAGATGACGTTTCAACAGGGCAGTGCTGCTTATGCCATTCATGTACCCTATAAAGGCGCGTTCCAGGGACTTCCAGGTGTTGAGCTTCATGACCAGCCCCATAAAAGCTTAGTAACTTACCAGCCAGTAACATGAGTGAAAACAGTGATTTCCTTGTTTTCGTATCAAAAACAGGGTTTTGGATTTTCTACACAGTTCATTTTTGTTCATTGATTGTAGTTGAAGGTACATACATTGATAGTGTCAAGGTCCATAGCCTTACAAGCAGTGTTGTTGCAGGATCGGGTGCAAAGCTACTTTGGCATGCGCAAGATCAGCTTGGGCAAAGTGCCTGGGGAATCTAATCTACGCATAATGCTCAACAACATGTTCCTGTTTCAGATGGGAGTCTTAGATCAGGTTAGCATACCCGCCCCCAAACTGATGTGCAATGTGTGGCATTTGGTCTTGCTTGGTTGCTGTGTTTATGACTGCATGCATGTGATGTGCTGTGGAGAGTGAGCTTGTTGTCCACATGGCCAGGTCACCAAAGACAGTAGCATTATCCTTTAGGTGCCGTATTGTTGATTCTTTGTGACTTGGTGAAACGTTGCACTTCAACTCAAACAACAAACATGCACATTTGTTTGCATTGTCCACAAACTTTCTGCTTATATGTCAGCAAAAGGTGTCAAGAGCACTTCTCACGACACTCGTCATGTCAAGCCGCAAAATCCTTGAGAAATTTGCATGATCCTCCTGGATGCACATGTGAAATGTTGACGCTGCAGCCATCACCTCGTCAGCTTCTCAGACCTTGGCAACAACAGTGCTCATGTAGAGCGTAGTATAATACATCCCCCCAATGTAAAAAGGCGTTTCTACTGTCCCCAGGCGTTTCTGAGTTTAGATAGCAGTGTGGGGATGACGTTTCTGAACTAAAATGGACGGTTGGGAAATGGAAAGAGCGCAGTGTTGGGTTGCGCTTGACTTGCAGGGGTTTTGGCCAGACGGCATCTACAGCGCACCTTGTGATGAAGGTCTCCAATATGACATAGAGGCAGCCAAGTCCATGGGCCTCAATATGTTGCGCAAGCATATCAAGGTTGAGCCTGACAGGTCAGCCTACAGTTGACCTTCATCCAAGATTCATTGGATCATTGATGTTGTTCACTTCATCCCACCCATTCACCCATTGTATTACACTTTCTTTCGTTCACTCACTTGCTTGATGATTTGCTCGATCACTCGCCCGCCCGCTCACCCACCCGGCCACCCACCCATCTACCCACCCACCCACCCACCCACCCACCCACCCACTCACCCACCCACCCACCCACCCAGAAAAGTGGCAAAATTTGATTTGGCAAAAGCTGGTTTGACCTCGAGGATTAACCTGACATGGGTGTGGCATCAGGTGGTACTATTGGGCAGATAAGCTAGGAGTGCTGGTGTGGCAGGATATGCCCTCAATGACCTGCGAGGCGCAGCCCTCCCCCCAGGGTCAGCCCCGATGTCCACTTGTGTGTGCATCATCTTGTTTGTGCCTGTGCAATGATGTGCTGTCTGGCCTTTCCACACAAGCATGTCATTTCCCACACAAGTACGTGATTTCCACACAAGTATGTATTTTCCAAACTAGGAGTCTCAGCTCATTGTGTGCAGCACCCTGGCCTGCCTTGGTGGAGTACACTGTCTTGCCCTGTCCTGGCAGGGCTATATGCCCTGCCCCCCCTTGGTGGAGTTCGTTTGTTTTGCCCTGTTCTGGCAAGCTTCATTTTCTGCTTTTATCTGTTATGCTTGTAGACACCTTGCGTCAGTTGCCAGGCTGGTCTTTGCCATTCTTACTGTGCCCATGGCCCTTAAATGCCTGCCCTTTGCTTGTCACCATTGCCCTTCGCCTGTCACCATTGCCCTTTGCCTGTCAACATTGCCCTTTGCCTCTCCCCATTGCCCTTGTACGCCTTCTGTACCTTCTGGCATTTCTCTTATGTTCAGCATAAGCTTCACATTGTGTGCATCAGCTCTGTTGTTCACTTCTGTTGGGGCTGCATGCAGAGAAGCAGCAGTTTGAAGGGGAGCTGGTACGCATGATTGAGAACCACCGTAGCTTTCCCAGCGTCGTCATGTATGTGGTCTTCAATGAGGGATGGGGGCAATATGAGGTCAGTCGTAGTGTGTGTGTGTAATGTATGTAGTTGATGCAGAAGTCCAGTGTGAGATCCTCTTTTGTCAGTCAGCAGAAAATCGACAATGTGTAGTGATGTGATGCTTCTTGAGACCACTGCTGAAAGTTCAGAAGGAAACCTGCTCACCCACAACGGCATGCTTACAAACTTGCTGTTGTGTGAACAGAGAGATTAATCAAGCAAGGCTGGTCAGCAGGCCAGTGAGAGCAGCACCATGATAAATCCGGTTTCATTGTTACTGAGTATTCAGAAGCAGACCTGCTTGATCAAAACCCACCTAGGTCCAGGCTGCCACCTTGAGAAAGCTTTTTCATTTCCTTTTCTTTCAAAACTCATCTGCCCAAAAAAAGAAAGTTCATGAGCTTGGTGTTGTGCAGACAGAGAGGCTGACTGAGCTGGCAAAGAGTGTCGACCCCTCAAGATTAGTAAGTGGAGCAAGTGGGTGGCACGACAAACCGGTCGGGGACATCATCGACATGCACATCTACCTGGGTCCAGGTCACCCCTTCTTCTTCCTTCCCATTCTAACACTCATAATGCTGTGGCTGTTCCAACTGAAGGCAAAGCAAATGCAACTTCTTCCTTTAACATGAGAAACAAGGGGAGGGGAACAGCTGGCAAACACTCATCAGCCTTTTCTAAGTTTTGATGCTCATGAACAATCAGACTGTGAAGGCAACACATACCAACCCGCTGCTTTTTGTTTCAACACAGAAACAGAGAAGGGGAAAACCAGCTCACACACAAATGAGCATTGCAGGCAATTTTGCTGTGCAGCGTTAAGTGTCGTGATGATAGAACGCCAGACATGTCTGTACAGCCGCAACAGCACTGTGAGACATTGCAATAGCAGAAGAGATACAACAGAAGTACATAGGCAGACTGCTACTGGCAACAATCAGTTCAGGTGCCATGCATGCTGTCCACAGCTTTTACAATAGCTAAAACATCTCCCCAATGTAGAAACACACCTTTGCTGACCCTAGATGTTTCTGAGTTTAGGTTTCCACTGTTAGAATGGACATTTCTGAATTGAAATAGACATTGTGGGATTGAAATGACTTTTATTGAATGGCAAGACTATTTTATCCACCATCACCTGTCCTCTGCAGGCTTTCATGACAGGGATCAACAGAAATACCCAGGAAGCATCACTGTGTCCATACACAATTCTTTCACACTGCTTTACAGCCATGTATGGACAGTAGCAAGGTTGAACTCAGCTTGAGTAATGGGCCATGTGATATGTGCTTGAACAGCAACATGGTGAACAGTGGCATGTTGAACATTAACATGGCCTAACCTATCTCTTGGGGACATGTTGTTCCTGGCTTCACATATCATGTGTGCAGATGCCCCAAGACCGACCCCTAAGGGCTGGGGTGCTGGGTGAGTTTGGGGGGGTGAGCTGCAACACCCCTGGCCATGAATGGGACCCACCCCACTCCTTCACCTATCGAACCATTGTAAGTACACTAGACTCAAATTGGTCTTCCTATTGATGCTGTGTTATCATGCATATATCATACATCATTGCTCCGGGCTGCCGCCTCAGGAGGCTCCCATAATGATCGCTGAAAAGCGTAAAGTTTTCTTTTCTTTTCTCTTCATATATCTTTGAATGATACATGGGTTTATGACTGTTGTTGCAATACCTGAGCTGGTGACTTTTCTCCTGTTCTCCTTACCAGTCCCCCTTGTGGTTTTCTCTCTCATCTTCTCTGTCATTACCCACTTCTGCTTCTATATTGTCAACTTGTTCTGTCCTCCTGCATGGCCATCTAGGCTGGTCACTCACACATTCAAAGTAATCATCCAGCAAAATCATACACTATAACTCAGTTGATATTTAAAGTTGTACAGGCCTGTCATACCTGCCAGCTGTGGGTCTCAGGCAATGTCTACAGTCAAATTGAATTCATACATACATCACATCTAGGATGAGTCTATGCAGTGCTGTGCTGCATCCTTCCTGCATGTGGTGTATGCATGCCTATGCCGACTGCCGATCACACACAGTCTTTACTGCAAATGAGACATTGCAACCTGCGCTGCAGCTAGTTAGCACCACCAGTATCTTCCCTGCAGGACAAGCCATTGCAGATCTTGTGATGCAGCTAGTCGCGGGTTCAAGCCAGGTCCTTACTGGGCATCTGTCAGGATCTGGCTCACACCCATGACTAGCTGCACCACATCATTTGCAACGATTTATGTCTGTGAGGATCAATGTGTGACTAGCTGCACAACATGATTTGCAATGTCTCATGTCTGTCAGGACCAGGCTGACACCCATGACTAGCTGCATAACATGATATGCAATGATTCATGTCTGTAAGGACCAGAGTGCTGCCACTGCTGACTAGCTACTCTATGTTGCTGCCACTGCTGATGGGCTGCTGTATGTATGTTTGTGATAACTGTAATCCATGTTGCACATCTGTGCAGTGGTGACCAGCTATTGACAATGCTGACTGGCTGCAGCTCATGGTGTGTTTTATTAAAAACATGTATAGATGTTTTTGGGCAGAATAGTTCAGTGTGTAAAACGATGGAATCACAATCCATATGTCGTCGGTTCAACTTGTTGCATGTCTGCAAAGACCATGCTGAGAACCATGCTGCGCAATGCTAACCTTTGCATGGCCACCTACTTGCAGCATACGCTAATCATTGTCACAGATCTGCGAGGATCATGCTGGCACTCTAAATAGCTGCATGGCATGGCTTGCAGTGTCCTACACTAACTGCCAGGATCAATCTGCTGGCATTGCTGAGTTGCTACAGCATATAGGCCCTAGGCTGCCGCCTTAGAAGGCTCCCATTAAAATCATTGAGAAGCACACACTTTTCTCTCTTGTTTCTTTTCTACAGCACATGGTTTGCTGTGTTGCATATCTCTGAGGGTGAACTTACTGGCAACTTTCCTCTGATGGAGGACCATCATGGCTGTACCAGTGGCATCTTACCTGACAGGTTGTGTGTGTGCAGGCTGATGTGGGTGAGCTCACATGCTTCTACGCCAGCCTCATGCAACAGGTACACAGCATCTTAGTCAGGCAGTTGGATCATATGTGGCAAAAGTGTATAATGTAGCATGAAGTGCATCACAGTGCTGCAATGCGTTGGCATTGTGATAGCTTGTTTGCCTGCAAGTAGCCAGTTGCTGTTAGTCACCATCACTACTAGTGGCAGGTGCGCGTCAAAAGTGACACTCATGCATGCAAATCTCCATTGACCTCAAAAGCCACTTTGATGTTGTTGGTCGGTGAAGTTGTGTTGCTTTTTGGCTTGTTCCACATCAGGGTGAGGTATTCCCTCACATCTGCTGCAGATAGAAGTAAAGCAACACATTCTGATGAAGAAAGTGTTGTGAGAAAGCATACACCACTGCCTGTCAACTCGCAGGTCCAGGCTCTCATGACCAATGCAGAGCGATACAGCCTGAGCGCAGCAGTCTTCACTGCACTCACTGACGTGGAGCTTGAGATCGATGGGCTGATGTCATATGACCGGGCAGTCATCAAGATGGGAGCTCGGCCGCTGCATCAGATCCACACACAGCTCGTACAGGCATCACATGCGCTGAATCAAGGCCCTGCTGGTGAGCAACAAGCTTGTCTCTTTTCGAAACATGTGTTTTGAAGGGACACAACAGGAGAAAACAGAAAAAAACAAGCAGAAAAAAGCTGCAGCTGCACATGTCAGTCCCGTACAGGACCAAGATTGTCTGCTACCACTACTGCTACTACAACTGCTACTAGTAGTCTATTACTGCGACTTCCACTTGCACCAGCACTTTCAATGCCTCCACAACTGTTACTGTTACTGTTACACGGTGCTGCCCCAGAGCGTTGGCCCAATTGCAGATTGTCATTGGAGTAATGAGCAGTCATACGCATGCTGGTTCAATCTGACTTTGCTCTGCTTATCTATTCATCTGCACCATGCACTGTTGTGTCACCTCTGCTCTTAACTAGCCTTTTCATTGTGCTATTGTTCATAATACTGCTCATCTATTCATCAGAAGAGGAAGAGACCGGAGAGGAGACAGGAAGAAAAACCAGCAGAAGTCTGTAAACTTGAGCACTGTTGACACTTTCAGCTCGCACTACCTTCAAACGGATGCCGTCTTTGACATTGGCAAGAGTACTCCTGCTCAGTGCTTGATAAAGAGAGAACTACAAGGGGCGCGCACCTGCTGGTCGCCGGTGTTGGTGATGAGAACCACTTCCAGATCATACAAGAAGGGATCATCTGGCGACCACAGATGTGCATTGGGAATCTGAAGCGCAAAGTCCTGCCCAACTGTGCCAGATGCTTGGCCTTGCACTTGACCAGAAGCTGATGCACTCACCTGCAGGGAATTGGCAGAAAGTCAGCTTTACGATTCTGTGGCGCATTGCTTCTTTTGTCAACGCTCATTTGACTTCGTCATGCAGACTTGCAACACTCAAGCAGCTGACCAATGCATGTGATGCATCAGCTTCTGGCCAGCTGCAAAGCCAAGCTATTTTGCTGAGATGGCCAGTTGCATTTGCCTTTCAGCAAAACAGGTTGCTCTCCAGCTGACCAGGAGCTGTCAAATGCATTGGTCAGCTGCCTGGGGGTTGCGACATGCAGGATGAAGTTCAGCGTGCAGGATCACAAGACAAAATGCTCCACAGAACATGACGCAGAATGATCAGCTTGCGAATACACACATGCTGATGCTGTCTGTGCAATAGGTATGGGTGAACACCAGGCTGCAAGAGTTGCAGGGCCAAAACGTGTTTACTGCTACTGCTGACAAGGCATTGTGTTTGGCATGACTAAGTCTACTTCTGTATGACTAAGTCTGCTTCTGCATGACTAAAGCTGACCTGGCACTGACCTCCTAAGGCTGACTGGCTGCCCAGGACGTTGATCTTCAACGATCCCTGATCTATGTCTGGGATGAGGTCTAGCCTGTAGATGTGAGCATTGGGCACCTGCATGAGCAGTTGTCCTGTCATCAATCAGGCAGTGTTCCCTAGCCCAGCATGCAGAGGATGCCAAAAATGACAGCACCTACACAAAGCAAGCTGCAGCGTCAAAGTGTCTGCACATGCTTGCATTATAAAGGAGAAATGAAATATGGTGATGTGCATCTGAGGAGATGGGCAGGACGTGCAAGAGGTGAGTAGGCCCTCTTACCGGTTCCAGCCAGACTGTCTGCCAGATTCCTGAGTTGGTTGTGTACCAGATTCCCTCTGGCTTCAAGCGCTGCTTACCCACTGCTATATTGGCAGAATCTGCAACCAACCACATCTTGAACTAGCATTGCCTTTCTTTTGAGAAGTCTTCAAATTTCCATTCCTGACTTCGTTACTTCCCCAGAGGTTTGACAGTTTTCATTGTGACAACAGTCTATAGCCATTGTTGTCACGAAATTGCAAAATTCATGTTCCACATCAGAACCTGTCCATGGACTGTACAAGATGAGCAAGCAATAATGTGTGGGACTGTCACCTGAAGGATCTGTCACCTCCACTAAGAGCTCATGGGAGTTGCCTGAGCTGTTCTGCAGAGCCTGGGTGATGTCAAAGGTGAACTTGTCATATCTGAATTGCCACACATGAACCTTGAGTCTGCAGCAGACTACACTGATGCAGCGGCATGTGAGCACTTTGCATACCCTCAATGGCAACCATATTGAGTGGTGGTCACTAGTCCTTGTTGTTGTAAGTACAGCCTGTACAGCCTGTAAAGCCTGTTGTAAGTTGACTTACAGCTGAAGAACAGAGCATGATGGACAGGATGAGCAGAATAAGGCAGAATTGGCAGAACGGGCAGAACAGAGCAGGACGGGCGTATGCTGGTGAGATGACTCACCCACCAAAGTGGGTACCCAGTTGAATGTTGTTGACCCAGACTTGAGTTTGCCAGTCAATAGCACCAAAGTGGAGCAGCACCTGCTGGCCTGCCCAACCCTGGGGGACTGAGAAGGTGCGTCTGTACCACATGTGATGGGATTCTGGACCTTGCCTGCATATGCCTGTAAGCCAGGACAAGCGTTACAGCTATGCAACTGATTGGCAGGATAGAGGAAGCTAAGCTTATGATGGGCGGTGTTGCTGATGCATAATGGCTGTGAGGTTGACCTTTCATGCAGATCAGTATGCCTCAGCCTGGGTTGTCTGATGTCTGGCCAGCAGCCAGAAAACATTGCTCACCAGATAGCTTGGACTCGATTGGAAATGGAACCACGATGCTTTCAGGGAAAGGCTGATTTGGTGTTGGAGAGAATTTGCTGCCTCTGCAGGAACATCCAGCAGCTAAGTTTCATCCGCTTCCATGCATGCTATCCCACTGCACCAGCTGTTGTATAGTTTTCTCACCCTGCAAACTCCCACACGCCATTGAGGTTCAGCCACGCAGCACGCTGCATTTGGGGTCTTGGGTATTCTGGCCACGGACACTCAGAATCGACAGAACCAGTCCACTTAGAGTCCATTGATCGCAGCTGTTTGCCTGGTGGCTCATGGCGTGTTTTCTGGCGCATTCTGTAAACTGCATGCCAGGTAGACTTTGTCAAGTTGCCGAGGAAAATCGCAGTGTTTCGGAAGTTGCAAACACTACTGACCATGTTTTTCAGACTTGTAACCTGGCCGAGGGTGCCTACTGTGTGTTGTTTGTGACGGCTCTATACTTGTGCATGCATGCCGCACAGATCAGAAGTTAGTGGGACAATACCGTATCGGGTGTGACCGAGGTCGTCGTGAGCGTTTTATCAACAAGAACCCGCAAATCTCATGCGAAATGAATGAGCGACTCAATGAGTGACTCAATGAGCGACGAGGTTGGTCGAAAAAGTATAACGCTTGGTCTTGATTTTGTCCAGCTTTTAGTACTCGACGTTTGTGTGCGAGATCAGCTTCACTTTTGAGCTTGTCCTGAGGGTCCAGTAGGTAAAAGGACAGTGCAGACCTCGGAGGATCATCTCCTGGGTTAGCTGTGTACATAAACAGACAAGCTTGTCTACAAGGTATGCTCTTTGTGATCTGAGATGCACCCTTGTGCATATAATTCATAAGTTTCCTTGGTAGATCGGTTTTCAGATACACGTTCCCAAGAATACATTCAGTGTATTACACTGGTTTGCAGAGCTTGGCAAAATGCCTGGATCATAGAGATATTGTGTCAGGTACAGTATGCAGTCAAGCAAAGGTTGTGTTAGGCTGCGCGATGCATTGAAATGCACTGGAACGCCTCTCGGAGGATCTCATTACAGTCGTGTAGAGATGATGAAGCTGAAAGCTGCTGAGAAAACAATCGTAGCAGTTGGCGCTGGCTGCTAGGTCATAAGTCGTAAGTTTGCAAGCTTCTGCAGTTTTGTGATTTTGCACCATTAAGCTTGTCTCTTGCAACCACTTCTATAGTACTCGCCACATCATATGTATGTTATTTGTTCAGAGGTTTGAACAAAGATGCATGCTACGATGCCTAAGCATTTCTATTCAAGAGTATCAGTGATGAGACAGTATCAAGTGTATTGCTAGCGCTAGCATTGTTGTGCAAGAAACACAAAGGCCAGACCTCAGCTGTTCTTCCTTCAAGCCAGTTGTCAGACAAAACACTAGCCTAAGCAACCTATATGATCACCAAAAACTGCTTGACCTGCACTGTGGCAAACTCCCTGCACTTAAGCAAAATGGTTTGCAGCGTATCTTTCATAAAATGACACTAGTGTTCTATGCCAAGGCAGCTTGCTTCAGCCATCCCACTTGCAATTACCAGTAGAAGCCAGGTACCATCATGGCTACCGCTGTTGATCCTGATGTAGTCATGTCGTGCTTTGCAATGTCTAGATGACAGTCTGCCCTCCAAACATGCTACTTGCTCTTGTGTGCTGACATTGAGGAGCTGCAGCTTCAGTGGGACTGTGCCGCAGATCTCACTCCACCTGTGTTGACACACTTTGTACGAGCCATGACAGAATTCTGGCATGCAGAGCAGCACAACACGTTGCAATGCTTGATTTGTATGCAATGACGCCGATGCCAAAGTCTGGCATGCAGAGCAGCACAACACATTGCGATACTTGTATGCAATGATAGGAACCTCAATGTCTATGATGAGGGCATGCAGATGTGCAGTCAGATGATCTTTGTTGTCAAGGCCATTGGTGACAAGGCAATGTGGCAACACTGTTACAGTACCTGTATGTGTTTGTACCCCATGCAAACTCATTACTGCACTGGGCATTGTGGACTCGCTGTTGCATGGTGGTGATGATGGAGCCATCTGCAGCCTCAAAGCTTGCACAGCTTGCAAATAGCTGCTTTCGCACAATGATGGTGTTGGCACCGTTGTGTGGCCCCATTCTGAAGCGCCACATCATTCCATACAGAGGATCTGTGATGCCTTTGTGGACATGGATTGTCGCAATGTCCTGCAAGGATAAACATTTGGCTTTCAGCAATGCCAATCATAGTCGTGTGAGACCTGTACATACAGTTTGACAGCGGTATGTAAAAGAATGATCAGTAGGCCTCATGCATCGGTACCTTGCATCTGACTTCGCACTGACTCGGACTCTGGCGGATGACACTGAAGGCTAGCGGGGGAGCTGGCAGCCAGGCAAGGCACCGCAGCTCCTGACAGTGGGATGCGACCGCCATGTATCGTTGACCGCTCTCAGCACAGCCAAGAGTTTACCTCGGCAAATATCGGGCTTGGTACAATAGAGCGGCTGCTGCTGGCGAGCCCTGATTGATCAAGCAGCGAAACGGCGGTCTCTCTTGCAACGCGCTGCAAAGCTACTTGGCAAATGATGCGGTTGAACGCTGACCTATTCTTTGAGGGTGCGGAGTTGCAAGAAAGTAGGAGAGGGCTGTTGCCAAGTCGCGCCAGATTGCCTACGAAACTTGACGGAGATCTGAGCGAAAAGTACCGCTGAGGCTGCCCCTGCACCAGCTACAGCAGCAGCGTCTTGCTGCCATCGACTTCGTCAGCAACTGCTGGCTGCCCGCGATGTCTGTCAGCTTCGGTGTTTGTATCATGCATTTCTTGGATGCCTCGAGCTCACTTTCCCAATGTGAGCTTCAAGCTGTATATTTAGGCTGTATGTCCAGGCTGTATATATACATGTATGTTTCGAATGCGCTGTATCTGCTCACGAGCACAACAGCGCTTTTCCCTCAACACACCCTAATGTGGTACAGTCCAGCGGTCTGGATTTGATGAATCACTGGCTCCATGGAGCACATATTATTATGTATCATTCAACCTCGCTACCTCTGCCAGATCAAGTTCGGCTTGTGCAATAGCACTATGTCGCAGTCAGCAAGACTTGCCTGCTTCGCTTTTACATTTGCATCTCTCACAATTCCTAGCATTGCTTGCAAGGCATGCAACTCAGTTCGTGCTAGGGTTCGGGAATGACCCTGATCGTCGTGTGAGCTTTCAAGCTTTTGCTCTGCTCGCAGCTGTGGCATCGAAACATCCTCCGTCCAGATAGTGGTCACCACCTCAGTGGACTGCTCGCATCTACACGACCACCTTGTAGCACGACAGTGCCCGGACTGATTGTTTTTGTAGTGTATCAGCGAGAAGGCGTTACGATCAGTTTTTGAGCACTGTTGATTGGTTCAATCAGCTGCATGTTACGTGCGTTGGCCCTGCACATACGTCTACGGCGGAATAAGGCAACATCACTACCACCTTTTGGCCTTGCCTTGAAGTTCAGATCCGACCTGATCGATAGTTTTCTGATCGACAGCTGCTCTTCTGGAACCGCGGTCCTCCATGACAGGGCTGCAAGTTCGTCAGCGCACGAAGATGCCCAGCAGCGCATGTATGCAGCAACATCTAATCACGGCGCGTCCGTAGTAGACGCCCCACCCCAGGGGTTTGCTCAGACACCTACAGCCAGTTTTGGGTACCAAGATGTACCAGCTTCTGAAAAAACTGGCTTGGTTGGTCAAGTCTTCAGCAGCGTGGCCACCTCATATGACCTGATGAATGATTTGATGAGTGTTGGCATGCACAGACTATGGAAAGACAAGTGAGCTCACTACGCTCTCAGCACAAGCTTGATGCTGGCAAAGCTCTCTGCTGTGTTGCCTGTTTTCAGTGATCAGGCATACATGGAGCTTGCAATCTGCTGTCATCTGCTGTCCATGCAGCATGTAATGCTCTTGCACTACAGGCTGTCATCCTCTGTGTTTTCACATACAGGTTTGTACGGGAGCTAAAGCCATTTGCTGGCATGCAACATCTGGACGTGGCCGGTGGCACTGGAGATGTAGCTTTTCGAGTCCTGGACCAAATCACTCAGCTGGAAGACGAGCAACAGGAGCAAGATGCATCCAATGTCACTCCAGCTGGAACAGTGGTTGTATGTGACATCAACCCTGAGATGCTCGCAGAGGGCAGAAAGAAGGCCCACGCAGCAAAGCTTGACCCCCAAGGACTGGACTTTGTTGAGGGGAATGCTGAGTCGTTGCCCTTTCCAGACTGTTCCTATGATGCATACACCATTGCATTTGGCATCAGGAATGTCACTGATATCAATGCAGCGCTGCGGGAAGCACATCGGGTGCTGAAAGTAGGGGGGAGATTCCTCTGTCTAGAGTTCTCACATGTTACCTTGCCAGGGCTAAAGCAGATATATGATGCCTACTCTTTCAATGTCATTCCTGAAATAGGTAGAGCTGTCGCTAATGACAAAGCTAGTTATGAGTACTTGGTAGAGAGCATACGAAAATTCCCAGAACAGGAGGCCTTCGCAAGCATGATCAGATCAGCAGGTTTCAGCAATGTCCATTATGAAAACCTACAAGGTGGCATTGTTGCAATTCACTCTGGATTTAAGCTGAAGTAGCACCGCTAGCATGTACTCAGTAAGGTAAAAACACTACAGACGTGAGTCAACATTGACTGTCAGACAAACAAGTGCTGTTGCCTGTCTCCATCAATAACACTGATGATTGGAGCAACGCTGCTGCCTGCATTGGGCTTAAGCTGCAAGTACCTGCTGTACTGCAGCCACCATAATGCAAACCAGACTCAAGCCTTGGGTGTTTAGATGGCATCGAGTCAGAACGGCGAGTCATGTGAAACGTAAATGCATTCAATTGCACTAGTAGGCACATGCAACTAGATGCTACTCAGGAGCATGAGACAATGACTTACGCCATGAGACCATTTGCAACATGTAGCTTGTCAATTGCTAGCTGCAATACATTCCATTCTATGCTTCAAAACATGTGATGCCTCCAGACGGAATGCAGCCAGATCAGCAAGATGCTACAGCAGAGTATCATCTTTGCTTTGTTTGCCCATGTCCTTGCTGCTACTGCTGACATCATCCGGCAAGAACGCAAGCTTTAACGCAAGACCTGCGAGCCAATCCAGAGCTGATTGGATAATATAAGGCCTGCAGGAACTTCGCAGTTTGGGGACCATGTAGTCACACACATTTGCGCACTCGTATGTGCTATGACGGATTTGGACCAGTGCAGCAGCATAAGAATCACTTACGATTGTTGCCAGTCTGTTGTCACATCAGACAGTACAAGGATCAGAGGCTATACTGCCGGATTGCACTAGCAAGAAGATCACCGAATCACAAAGCTGAATCTAATATAAAAAGGTGCCAGTCACATGTCAGGCCCGCTGTTCAAACTGACGTACCAGTCAGTCCCAGAGCATTGGCGCCAAAGATGAAGGTTGCCAGGTAGGCCAGTCCTCCCACAGCTGTCCTGATGGTAACAGTGATGTTCTTGGCTGTGTACTGGTCTGGCAGCTCTTGCCGACCAAAGTAGGTGCTGATGCTGGTGCTGAAGAGGAACAGCAGGTAGGTGAAGAACCCAGCTTGAAGTGCGCCCCTGCAAAACCAGTCGCTGCGCCTCAACACAATACTTGCTTGGACTGGGGTAATGTGTGCCAAGTAACATGTTCCCCATCTGCCTGCTAGCAAATGGTGCAGAAAGCTGGTACTGATACTGTAGCATCATCGATTCCTGAACCCACACCTCTGTACACACAGGCTTTGTCCACCACCAAAAAGTGTAAAAAATGTGAACAATGCCAGCAGGCAAACATGCCAGTCTGAATGCAACAGATGCCAGACATTCTTGCTAGATCTGGTTCGTGTACACACGTACAGCAAGTACTGATAGAAGCATCTGATGCATGTCTGGCAGCAGATTTACAGGATTTGCCGTCGTGGCTACAAACAGGAGGGGCGTGCACTTACAAGGCTGCAGCGCCTGCACTAACTTCAGTGTCAGCAGGCACCTCATCTGCTTCTGCATCTTGGTCTCGCTCACTAGCTAGCCTCTGCACACAACATGTGCAATGTCTTGTGTGGTTGCATGCATACATTACATCAGTAGAGGACAGCAGCAAATCCAAATGCTGCATAAAATTGCTCATGTGTAAGGTAGTTCAGCACCTCTGTGGTGCCTCTTTTAACACGGCGCCCAATGACTTTGAATAGCCAGAATGCCAACAGACCAGCATAACCAATTCCAGCTATGTTCTTGACCACGTCTGCACCTTGACCAGGAGCATAGTTGATGCCTTCCGCTGACGCTGGAAAAGTGTAGAAGATCACTGGCAGCAGCGGCCACGACCAATGTGTGGCAGCATGTTGCCCCCTGCTGGTGAGGTGGGCTGGCTGTAGAAAAGTATCCTCTTGCCTGGTTGCAGGGCCGACCAACTTTGACGCCTGAGCAAGATGGAGGCGCCGTGGAACGGCAGTACTGCGAACAGCTAAGGGTGATCTGTGAACAGGGCAGATGTCTGGCGCGCGCCCAGCACGGGCGAGCAACTGTAGCTGCCGTGATCCTAAGAGCATGCAGGAGTTCCTTCTGGAACAACAAGCAGTACGTGCAGCAACCTGGATGGTCTCAGGCCTACACAGTGTGACGATATCAGGACTGCACTGACTGAGTGGCAACGCTGTGATGCCCGAGTGCGAGAAGCAGAGTGCTCTCGAACCATTGCAGAAATCTGAACTGGATTGACAGGGTCACAAGCTGTTAGTCATCACTGCGCAGTTGCCCTACGAGCTGCATACCGCCCTTGGTGGTGTTGACCGTGCCGACAATTGACTTGTCAATGCTGCACCTGGCCTGAACTTTTCAGAGCTTCGCAACCTCCGTTGTTGCTTGTGCAAACGATAGTCTTGTTGTTCCGGTACAGCGGACCTTAGCGACTTTACATGTTTACGCACAGCTTGGCAGAGCGTACGCCAACAAGCTACTCAGACGGCTTGATTCCACATGCAGTCTCATGCAGACTTTATCCGATGCGCAAGCACACGTGTGGCAGCCGGCAATCCTTGACGAAGCGGCGCAGCTCAGCCCCTTTCGCAGTCAGAAGTGCTTCCGTGCCTGATCAAGCTTCAGTGCCAACAATGTCCGCTACCAAGTGAGTGTTCGCGTCAGCTGCTACCTTCTTTGTGAAAGTGCGTTCACAGTCCTTAGCAATGTGTTCGTGCAGTATATATAGTGGCAGCATGCTGCGGCAGCCTCAGAAGGTGGGGATTCTGGGTGGCGGTCAACTGGGCAAAATGCTGGCCATGGAAGCTGTGAGTCTCAAGATTGGGCATAATGGTGCTTGCTAATGCGCAAAATGATATCCACCCCAATGTGGCCGTCTCAGCTGCAACTTTGCTGCTGCACTGTGTTGTGCTTGCAAGCCTGCAGCAGAGGATACACTGCGCAAATTTAAGCAAGATCTCAAATGCAGGCCAAGATGGGCATCAGAATAATGGTGCTTGATCCAACGCCAGGCTGCCCTGCGTCTTCAGTGGCCGTTCAGATTGTCGGGAGCTTTCGTGACTCTGCAGCAGTAAAGCAGATTGCCCAGCTAGTAAGGTTTTGCCAGCACACCTCTAGCATGTTGACGATTTCCAATGTCGGCTGCCAACCAGCAGACATTTGCAATCTGCTGATCAGCAGATTGCAAACGTCAGCAACTTGTCATGTTGTATGATCTCAGACTTGATGTTCATCCATGGTTATGGCTGTGCAATGCAAAATCCACATGTTGATGTAGGTTTATGCTTTGAAAGCAATGTGCCAGCAATGCAATGCAGGCTGCATCTTGCATTTGCATACCTCTCTCAAGCCTGACATCACTTGCAGCCTTGCCTCAGGGCACATCCCGCTATCACATACTGCACTCTTTGGCTGTTCAATGCAACCAAGCGTCAAAAAGGCTGCTCAGTTAAGCAACAATGCACCCAGCAATGCCTCATACAGCAGCCCTCAGCTCAGGTATGTGCTGTCTTGTCTTAGGTAGATGTTCTGACAGTGGAGATTGAGCATGTGGACGTGGATGCACTGGAGTCAGCAGCATCGCAGTTCAATGTGGATGTTGAGCCCACACCGCAAACCCTCAGACTCATCCAGGTATAGCTACTGCACGTTCATCTGATTTACGATGGCATAAGTCTAAGGATTTGTTCACTGACCATGTTAGTTGATGATGCAATGGTCAGCAACTAAGCCCTCAAGATTCATGCAGGTAAGGCGACTGCATGTTCATTAGTTTTCTACTGCTGGCAAACACACCCTGAAGACTCATTCAGAAGTAAAAGTGTTACATGCTCATGAACATGGTAACTGTGAGCAAACTGCTGTGCAGGAAAGCATTCACATGAAGCAAACATCACAGACTGTGCTCCAAAGCTGCATGCTTTTCTGCACAATTGACCGCCATATTTGTTTGCTCATTTTGTGCAGTCTGACATTGTCAAAAAGCACACAAAAAGAATTCAGCTTTCCAGCAAATCTGTGGAAAATGTTTTCTTTGCTCTCAATTTTGCAAGAGTAATGCATGCCTGAGCTCCTGGTGAGTCTTCAAATACAATCATGCAGGACAAATATGTGCAAAAGCAGCATTTCAAACAAGCCAAAGTGCCCGTTGGAGACTTCCTGGAGGTTTCAAACGCAGAGCAGGCCCAGCACGCAGGAGACACATTTGGGTACCCTCTGATGCTCAAATCTCGGCGCTTTGCATATGACGGCAAGGGTAACGCTGTTGTACAGTCTGTAGAACAGCTGGAGAATGCTGTACAGCAGCTGGGCGGCTATAAGCATGGCTTATATGCTGAGAAATGGACTCCATTTGTCAAGGTGGGTGGATCAGCTGCTTGGTGTGTTGCATGCTTTCATCCTGAGATGTCAAATAGCCAGGAAGCATATTGCTTTTTGCACAAACATGGGCGCACTTTTTGAGGCTTTTGAGTCTTGTCACGCGGACAGACTGTTTGTGAGAGACACAGCTATTGTACCTGAGTTATTAACGTAGCATGAAGAGTCTGTTCACTCCAGATGTCAGATGTGTTGCAGCTTGCAAAAGTGAGCAACATTGAAGACAACATCGTGCACGGAATCATGTACATTTTGTGGATACCACGTGCAAGTCCTGAATCCCAAAACGTATGTACAGATTGTGGACACCATGCAGGTTTAGTACAAAGAGTATCACTCAAAATCCAAGTTTGCTATCCAGAATTAGTACCTGCAAAGCAGCTGATCTGGAGTTTAGCATGTCCTTGTGATCTCTTTTGCCACAAATCACAGCCCTCTCTGATAGTACCATGAAGGCAGCTGCTCTGGAAATTGGGCATTCCTATGTCACCTCTTCTTCTGCGAGTCACAGCCATCTGTGACAGTGTGCAGGAGCTAGCAGTGATGGTGGCACGGTCACGTAATGGGGAAACAAAAGCCTTCCCTGTTGTCGAGACCATTCACAAGGACAACATCTGCCACACCACTGAAGCACCCGCCCGAGTGCCTCATGAGACTCTACTCAAAGCTCAGCAAGTGGCTCAGCAAGCTGTTGAGTGCCTTGAAGGTGCGATCAGACTGTCTGGATGTGTCATGAGACGTTTAGTCTGTGGCTTATCTTAAAAACCTTTGCTACACTGTGTGGCTGACATACAAGAAGATGCCTCTGCCCTTGACATTCCTGTTTGTGACTGCATCAGCACTGACAACAGCTGCTTACAGCTGCAGCCAAAAGTCACCAACAAGATTTCTGAGCACTTTTGGATCTTATAGTCAACAAACACCTGCTGATGCACAACACACTGCAGCATGAGCATATGTGTATTCTGGTTAGTCAACGGCATGCATTACACATACACCCACAGGCATACAACACCAGTAGCCTTGTGTTGATGGGAGCTGTTGTGGCCTTGATGGGCTACCTCTTACATGGTCCATGGTTTATGGACACGACTCACACAGGACCTGGATTCAACTTCTAGTATGCACAAAAAGGTGTTATTATTTATGCCGTTGGACTTTTCCACCTTTGTTTTCACAGCAGCTGGTGTCTTTGGAGTGGAGATGTCCCTGTTATTATTTCCCCTTTGGACATTTTTACCTTTGTTTTCACAGGAGCTGGTGTCTTTGGGGTGGAGATGTTCCTGTTATGATTTCCCCTTTGGAATTTATCATCTTTGTTTTCACAGGAGCTGGTGTCTTTGGAGTGGAGATGTTCCTGTTAACATTTCCCCTTTGGAATTTTTCACCTTTGTTTTCACAGGAGCTGGTGTCTTTGGAGTGGAGATGTTCCTGTTAACATTTCCCCTTTGGAATTTTTCACCTTTGTTTTCACAGGAGCTGGTGTC